>Ga0114942_1000068_pt1 | contig 26370 bp, 11 predicted proteins | sample LowerColdCreek_FD_88674 | JGI IMG/M metagenome (GOLD analysis project Ga0114942, IMG submission 88674) | Groundwater microbial communities from Cold Creek, Nevada to study Microbial Dark Matter (Phase II) - Lower Cold Creek | ecosystem: Environmental > Aquatic > Deep subsurface > Groundwater ... | reverse complement strand
TTTCGAGTCGACCGCCACCGTCACCGGCATGTCGTCGATCTCGAATTCGTAGATCGCTTCCATGCCCAGGTCGGCAAAGCCCACCACCTTGGCGCCCTTGATGGCCTTGGACACCAGGTAGGCCGAGCCGCCCACGGCCATCAGGTAGGCGCTCTTGTGGTTCTTGATGGACTCGATGGCCACCGGGCCGCGCTCGGCCTTGCCGACCATGGCGATGAGGCCGGTCTTGGCCAGCATCATGTCGGTGAACTTGTCCATGCGCGTGGCCGTCGTCGGGCCGGCCGGGCCGACCACTTCATCGCGCACCGGGTCGACCGGGCCGACGTAGTAGATGACACGGTTGGTGAAGTCGACGGGCAGCGACTCGCCCTTGGCCAGCATGTCCTGGATACGCTTGTGGGCGGCGTCGCGTCCGGTGAGCATCTTGCCGTTGAGCAGCAGCGTGTCGCCGGGCTTCCAGGTGGCGACTTCAGCGGGCGTCAGCGCATTCAGGTCGACGCGACGGCTCTTGTTGTAGTCGGGCGCCCAGTTCACGTCGGGCCACAGGTCCAGGCTCGGCGCCTCGAGGTAGGTCGGGCCGCTGCCGTCCAGCACGAAGTGCGCGTGGCGGGTGGCGGCGCAGTTCGGGATCATCGCGATGGGCTTGCTGGCGGCGTGGGTCGGGAAGGTCTTGATCTTCACGTCCAGCACGGTGGTCAGGCCGCCCAGGCCTTGCGCGCCGATGCCCAGGGCGTTGACCTTCTCGTACAGCTCGATGCGCATTTCTTCGAGCTTGTTTTGCGGGCCGCGCTGCAGCAGCTCGTACATGTCGATGTCTTCCATCAGCGCCTGCTTGGCCAGCAGCGCCGCCTTCTCGGCCGTGCCGCCGACGCCGATGCCCAGCATGCCGGGCGGGCACCAGCCGGCGCCCATGGTGGGCACGGTCTTGAGCACCCAGTCGACGATGTCGTCGCTGGGGTTGAGCATGTAGACCTTGCTCTTGTTCTCGGAGCCGCCGCCCTTGGCCGCGACGATGACGTCCACGGTGTTGCCGGGCACCACTTCCATCTGCACGACGGCGGGCGTGTTGTCCTTGGTGTTCTTGCGGGCGAAGATCGGGTCGTCCAGCACCGACGCGCGCAGCTTGTTGTCGGGGTTGAGATAACCCTGGCGCACGCCTTCGTTGATGGCGTCCTCGATGCTGCCGGTGAAGCCTTCCCAGCGCACGTCCATGCCGATCTTCAGGAAGACGTTGACGATGCCGGTGTCCTGGCAGATCGGGCGCTTGCCTTCGGCGCACATGCGGCTGTTGGTGAGGATCTGCGCAATCGCGTCCTTGGCGGCGGGCGAGGCCTCGCTCTCGTAGGCGCGGGCCAGGTGGGCGATGTAGTCGGCCGGGTGGTAGTAGCTGATGTACTGGAGTGCGGCGGCGACGCTGTCGATGAGGTCTTGCTGGCGGATGGTGGTGGACATGGCGAGGCAGGATGGAATGCGGGCGTCCTGAATTATCTGTGGGCCTACAGACGTGGCAGGTTCTCCGCCTGACTATGCTGCTTGCCCACCCGTGAAAGCCGCCATGAACACACGCATCGAACGCGACACCTTCGGCCCCATCGAGGTGCCGGCCGACAAGCTTTGGGGCGCGCAGACGCAGCGCTCGCTGCAGAACTTCGACATCTCCGGCGAGCGCCAGGCGCCTGAGCTGATCCGCGCGCTGGCCAGGGTCAAGCGCGCCTCGGCCGTCGTCAACCAGGCGCTGGGCCTGCAGGACGCCAAGAAGACCGAGGCCATCGTGGCGGCGGCCGACGAGGTCATCGGCGGCCTGCACGTGGACGAGTTCCCGCTGGTCGTCTGGCAGACCGGCTCGGGCACGCAGACCAACATGAACGTCAACGAGGTGCTGGCCAACCGCGCCAGCGAGCTGCTGGGCGGCGAGCGCGGCGAGGGGCGCCTGGTACACCCCAACGACGACGTGAACCGCAGCCAGAGCAGCAATGACGTGTTCCCGACCGCCATGCACGTGGCAGCCGTGCAGGCGCTGACGGAACGCCTGCTGCCGCCGCTGCGCGCGCTGCGCACGACGTTGCAGCAGAAGGCCGAAGCCTTCGACGACATCGTCAAGATCGGCCGCACCCATCTGCAGGACGCGACACCGCTGACGCTGGGGCAGGAGATCTCCGGCTGGGCGGCGCAGCTGGCCCACGGCGAGCGCCATGTGCTGGCGGCGCTGCCGCATCTGCACGAGCTGGCGCTGGGCGGCACAGCCGTCGGCACCGGGCTGAATGCGCCCAAGGGCTATGCAGAAGCGGTCGCTGCGGAGCTGGCGCGGCTGACCGGCCACCCCTTCATCACCGCGCCCAACAAGTTCGAGGCCATGGCGTCGTGCGACGCCCTCGTCCACGCCCACGGCGCGCTGAAGACGCTGGCGGCCAGCATGACCAAGATCGCCAATGACGTGCGCTGGCTGGCCAGCGGCCCGCGCAGCGGCATCGGCGAGATCAGCATCCCCGAGAACGAGCCGGGCTCATCCATCATGCCGGGCAAGGTCAACCCGACGCAGAGCGAGGCGGTGACGATGCTGGCCGCTCAGGTGATGGGCAACGACGTCGCCATCAACATCGGCGGCGCGTCGGGCAACTTCGAGCTGAACGTGTTCCGGCCGATGGTCATCCACAACTTCCTGCAGAGCGTGCGGCTGCTGGCGGACGGCATGTCCAGCTTCGACAAGCACTGCGCCGTGGGCATCGCGCCCAACGAGGCGCGCATCGCCGAGCTGGTGGAGCGCTCACTGATGCTGGTGACGGCACTCAACACCCACATCGGCTACGACAAGGCCGCGCAGATCGCCAAGAAGGCGCACAAGGACGGCAGCAGCCTGCGCGAGGCGGCGCTGGCGCTCGGCCATGTGACGGCCGAGCAGTTCGACGCCTGGGTGGTGCCGGGGCAGATGGTGGGGCGGTAAGCCCCGGCAAGCTCAGTGCTTGTCTGCGGGCGCCTGCAGCAGCCGGTCGGTATAGGCAATCGCCATCGCCGACAGCAGGAAGGCGACGTGGATCAAGGTCTGCCACATCAGCGTCTTCTCGGTGTAGTTGTCGGCGTTGATGAAGGTCTTCAGCAGGTGGATGGAGCTGATGCCGATGATGGCCGTGGCCAGCTTGACCTTCAGCACCGAGGCGTTCACGTGGCTCAGCCACTCCGGCTGGTCCGGGTGTTCGCTCAGGCCCATGCGGGACACGAAGGTCTCGTAGCCGCCGATGATGACCATGATGAGCAGGTTGGAAATCATCACCACATCGATCAAGCCGAGCACCACCAGCATCAGGATGGTCTCGTTGAGCTTGGCGATAGGCTCGTAACCGATCACCTTGTCGGCGGCATCCTTGATGACAACCGCCTTGTAGCCAATGCTCTTGACCAGCATGGTCAGCGCTTCCTGGTTGCCGAATGCTGCCTCGATCAGGTGGACCAGCTCCGTCCAGAACTGGAAGACGTAGACCGCCTGCGCCAGGATCAAGCCGATGTACAGCGGCAGTTGCAGCCAGCGGCTGGCGAAGATCAGGCGGGGCAGGGGGCGGAGCTGGGGATCGTGGGACATGGGTACGTCAGTGGAGGACCGAGCAGAATTAGGGGAAATTCTAGGTCCCGTGCATGACGCCACGCCGTCAGGGCATCGTCAGACGCCCACCGCACAGTCCGCGCCAAGAATCACCTGGAGACAAACCCATGAGCACGCCGAACACGTATGCGCCCAGCCCCGAGTGGGTCGCCAATGCCCATGTGAAGGGCGAGGCCGGTTACGCCGCCCTGCAGGCCGAAGCGGAGGCCGACTACGCCGGCTTCTGGGCCCGCCAGGCCCGCGAGCTGCTGAGCTGGCAGACGCCGTTCACCAAGACGCTCAACGACAGCGACGCGCCGTTCTTCAAGTGGTTCGAGGACGGCAAGCTCAACGTCTCCTACAACTGCCTGGACCGCCACATCGAAGCGGGCAAGGGCGACAAGACGGCGCTGATCTTCGAGGCCGACGACGGCGCGGTCACCAAGGTCACGTATTCGGAGCTGCTGGCCAAGGTCAGCCAGCTGGCCAACGCGCTGAAGACCCGCGGCATCAAGAAGGGCGACCGCGTCGTCATCTACATGCCCATGTCGGTCGAGGGCGTGGTGGCCATGCAAGCCTGCGCGCGCATCGGCGCGACGCACTCGGTGGTGTTCGGCGGCTTCTCGGCGCAAAGCCTGCGTGACCGCGTGCAGGACGCCGGCGCCGTGGCCATCCTCTGCGCCGACGAGCAGGCCCGTGGCGGCAAGGCGCTGCCGCTGAAGGCCATCGTCGACGAGGCGCTGGATGGCGGCGTCTGCCCGACGCTGAAGGACGTCATCGTCTACAAGCGCACCGGCGGCAAGATCGCCTGGGTCGAGGGCCGCGATTCGTGGCTGCACGAGCTGATGGCCGCAGAGCCGACGACCTGCGCGCCTGAGTGGGTCGAAGCCGAACATCCGCTGTTCCTGCTCTACACCTCGGGCTCCACCGGCAAACCCAAGGGTGTGCAGCACAGCACCGGTGGCTACCTGCTGCATGCGGCACTCACCACCAAGTGGACCTTCGACCTCAAGGACGACGACATCTTCTGGTGCACGGCCGACATCGGCTGGGTCACCGGCCACACTTACATCACCTACGGTCCGCTGGCCCTGGGCGGCACCGAGATCGTTTTCGAGGGCGTGCCCACCTACCCGGACGCCGGCCGCTTCTGGCAGATGATCGAGAAGCACAAGGTCACGATCTTCTACACGGCGCCCACGGCCATCCGCTCGCTGATCAAGGCGGCCGAGAGCAATGCCGCCGTCCACCCCGCGCGCTCCGACCTGAGCAGCCTGCGCCTGCTGGGCTCGGTGGGCGAGCCGATCAACCCGGCTGCGTGGGAGTGGTACCACCAGCACGTGGGTGGCGGCCGCTGCCCGATCGTCGACACCTTCTGGCAGACCGAGACCGGCGGCCACATGATCACGCCGCTGCCCGGCGTGACGACGCTGGTGCCGGGCTCCTGCACGCTGCCCTTCCCGGGCATCACGGCGGCCATCGTCGACGAGACCGGCAACGACGTGCCCAACGGTCAGGGCGGCATCCTGGTCGTCAAGAAGCCGTGGCCGTCGATGATCCGCACGATCTGGGGCGACCCCGAGCGCTTCAAGAAGAGCTACTACCCGCCGGAGCTCAAGGGCTACTACCTGGCCGGCGACGGCGCCATCCGTGACGCCGAGACCGGCTACTTCACCATCACCGGCCGCATCGACGACGTGCTGAACGTGTCGGGCCACCGCATGGGCACGATGGAGATCGAGTCGGCGCTGGTCAGCTGCACCGAGCTTGTGGCCGAAGCGGCGGTTGTCGGCCGCCCGGACGACACCACCGGCGAGGCCATCTGCGCCTTCGTCGTGCTCAAGCGTGCCCGCCCGACCGGCGACGAGGCCAAGGCCATTGCCAAGCAGCTGCGCGACCACGTCGCCAAGGAGATCGGCCCGATCGCCAAGCCCAAGGACATCCGCTTCGGCGACAACCTGCCCAAGACCCGCTCGGGCAAGATCATGCGGCGGCTGTTGCGGTCGGTGGCGAAGGGGGAGACGGTGACGCAGGACACGTCGACCTTGGAGAACCCGGCGATCCTGGAGCAGCTGGGTCAGGCCTACTGACCGCGCCAGGTTCGGGGTTCACTCATATCGCGCAGCGATGTGGGTGAACACCAAAATCCCGCGATCCTTGAGCAGTTGGGGCAGGCGTACTGAGTCCACGCGCGCCAACAAAAAGGCCGCCCTCGGGCGGCCTTTTTCATCGCGAGGCGAATCAACCGCGCTGGCGGCGGCGGGCGACGAAGCCCAGCAAGCCCATGCCGCCCAGCAGCAGCGCGTAGCTGCTCGGCTCCGGCACAGGGGTGGCCAGGTGAATCTTCAGGAACTCCGTGTTGTCCGAGCCGAGATTGCGGCCGCCGACGCCGGGATAGTTGTTGTCGTTGACGACCAGCAGCGTGTTGGCGTCCAGCATCAGCACGTTCTCGATGGTGACGAACGGGAAGGTGAAGGCTGTACTGCCGTCGCCGTTCAGGTCGTTCGGGTCGGCGATGTTCATCAGGTCGACCACTTCGGTCTTGACGAGGTTGCCGCTGCCGTCGACGTTGTTCAGGTCGACCTTGTAGATCTTCTTGAAGGGCGTGCCGCTGGTGGCCGTGCCGCCGTTGCGCTCGATGATGAGGAACTCGTGGTCGTTGATGGCGGTCATGTCACCGATGGCCGTGCCCGCGCCCTCCAGCTTGTAGTTCCACTGCTCGCCGGTGTAGGCCTCGGTGTCGACATTGAAGGCGTTGATGCGCAGCGTCTTGGCGGGGTCGCCGGAGACCGTGCCCTCCAGCAGCGTGTACAGGCGGTCGCCGTTCGGGTTGATGGCCATGCCCTCGAAGCCGCCCGAGTTGTTGATGGTGCTCAGGACGCTGCCGTTCTGCACGGCCTCGTTCGACGGCGACAACACGCCCTTCATGCCGATCTCGCGGCGCAGCACTTCACCGCTGGCGCTGGTTTTGACCAGGTAGGGGCCGAACTCGTCGCCGAACCACAGGTTGCCGTTCTTGTCCTTGCGCACCGACTCGATGTCCAGGTCGGCGCCGGTCAGCAGGCGGCCGCTGCGGATGCTGCTGTCGACCAGCGGGTTGGCCGCGTTGTTGTAGTAGCGCGTGTAGTCGGCCTGCACCTTGAGGGACAGCAGTTGGTTCGGGTCGGACAGCGTGATGTAGCTGCCGGCCGTGAAGCCGCCCATGGCCGCGCCGGTGCTGAAGTTGGCGGCCGAGACGGTGCCGGTGCCACCCGTGGCGGTCTTGAAGTCCGGCATCACGGCGTACATGCGCAGCAGCGTGTCGGCTGAGTTGGCCTTGTTGCCGAAGCCGTTGTCGGTCGTGAACAGATAGCTGCCGGCCGTCGGGCCCGCCAGCACGCCCGAGAAGCCCTGCACGGGCTGCTTGTTCACGAGTGGCAGCGGGTTGCCGCCGGCGCCGTTGGCGAACTGGCCGGAGGTGGGGCCTTCGGCGAACGTGTTGGCCGGCATTTGGGCCCAGCCTTCCAGCGTGGCCGAGGCGGCCTGGGCGTGGCCGGCACACAGGGCGGCAACGGTCGCCGCCATGGCGGCGAGCTTGGGGGAGCGGTGGAGGGTCATGGGGCCGAAGGGGAGAGCGCGCAGAACAGCCTGCGCGCTGGAATTCTTCAGGGCGGCGATGAATCCTCCGTGAAGCGCCGCCGCCCGGCTCCCGCCATTTGGCTCATGCGGCGCACAACGAAAACGGGCCCCGCAGGGCCCGTGGCGTCAGTCGCAGGTCAGTCCTAGAACGGGGTTACTTGATCGACAGCACCCACTTGGCCAGCGTCTCGGCCTCAGCCTGCGTGACTTGCGGATTGGGCGGCATGGGCACGGGGCCCCAGACGTCCTTGCCGCCCTTGATGATTTTCTCGGCCAGCTTCTTGGTGGCGTCCTTGTCCTTGGCGTACTTCGCGGCCACGTCCTTGTAGGACGGGCCGACGAGCTTCTTGTCGACCGCATGGCAGGCCATGCAGTTTTTCTTCTGCGCCAGCTCCTGGTTCGCGAACGCGGCGGCGGGCGCGATCAGGGCGAGGCTGAGGATGAGTGCTTTCATGCAAACCTTTCTGGTCGTTGAACTACAGTGAACGCAAAGATACCTGAAGGAGTTGACCCATGGCGTTCGTGCTGATCGGCGTTCTGTTGATTGCTTTGCGCCTCGGGGGCTGGGTGCAGTTTCATCAGGACGCCTTCTGGGCCTGGGCCATCGTGTTGTCGCCGTTTGCATTGGCGGTCATCTGGTGGTGGTTCGCTGACGAGACTGGCCTCACCCAGAAGAAGGCCATGGACGCCCTGGACGCCAAGAAGGCTGCGCGGCGCGCGCAGCTGATGGAAGGGTTGGGGCAACACAATCCAGGGGCGAAGAAGAAGCGCTGAAAGGGCGCCTCGCCTCGCCCGGCGTGGCACTCACTCGAATCGATCGAGAACGGCCCCGCTGCTCGCGCTGGAAGCGTTTTTCGCGAACTTCGCCAGCACCCCCCGCGTGTAGCGCGGCGCTGGCTGCACCCAGGCAGCCCGGCGCTTGGCCAGCTCGGCCTCGTCGACGTGCAGTTCAAGCTGCAGCTTGTGGGCGTCGATGGTGATGGCGTCGCCTTCCTGCACCAGCGCGATGACGCCGCCCTCGTAGGCCTCGGGCGCCACGTGGCCCACAACCATGCCCCAGGTGCCGCCCGAGAAGCGTCCGTCAGTGATGAGGCCCACACTCTCGCCCAGACCCTGGCCGATCAGCGCGCCGGTGGGGGCGAGCATCTCCGGCATGCCGGGGCCGCCCTTGGGGCCCAGGTAGCGCAGCACCATCACATCGCCGGCAACGATCTTGTTGGCCATGATGGCCGCCAGTGCCGACTGCTCGTCGTCGAACACCCGCGCCGGGCCGGTCATCACCGGCGTCTTCAGGCCGGTGATCTTGGCCACACAGCCCTGGGGGCTCAGGTTGCCCTTCAGGATGGCGAGATGGCCTTCGGCGTAGATGGGGTTGGCCACGGGCTGGATGACGTCCTGATCGGCGCTCAGCGCCGGCACGTCGGCCAGGTTCTCGGCGACCGTCTTGCCGGTGATGGTGATGCAGTCGCCGTGCAGCAGGCCGGCGCTCAGCAGCTCCTTCATGACGGCGGGCACGCCGCCGGCCTTGTGCAGGTCCACGGCCAGGTATTTGCCGCTGGGCTTCAGGTTGCACAGCACCGGGATCTTCTTGCGCATGCGCTCGAAGTCGTCGATGGTCCAGTCCACCTCGGCCGCGTGGGCGATGGCCAGGAAGTGCAGCACCGCGTTGGTGGAGCCGCCCGTGGCCATGATGACGGCGACGGCGTTCTCGATCGCCTTCTTGGTGACGATGTCGCGCGGCTTCAGGTCGGCCTTGACGGCGGCGACCAGGTAGTCAGCCGCCTTCTTGGTGTTCTCGACCACCTCGTCCTCGACGTTGGACATGCTCGACGAGTAGGGCAGGCTCATGCCCAGCGCCTCGAAGGCCGAGCTCATCGTGTTGGCCGTGTACATGCCGCCGCAGGAGCCGCTGCCGGGGATGGCGCGCTTCTCAATCTGGCAGAAGTCTTCCTCGCTCATCTTGCCGGCTGAAAACTGGCCCACGGCCTCGAAGACGCTGACGATGTTCAGGTCCTGGCCCTTGTAGTGGCCCGGCTTGATGGTGCCGCCGTAGATGTAGATGGCCGGCACGTTGGCGCGCAGCATGCCCATCATGCCGCCGGGCATGTTCTTGTCGCAGCCGCCGATCACCATGACGCCGTCCAGCCACTGGCCGCCCACGCAGGTCTCCACGCAGTCGGAGATGACCTCGCGGGATACCAGGCTGTACTTCATGCCCTCGGTGCCCATGGCCATGCCGTCGGAGATGGTCGGTGTGCCGAACAGCTGGGCGTTGGCGCCGGCTGCCTTCAGGCCGATGACGGCGGCGTCGGCGAGCTTTTGCAGGCCGGAGTTGCAGGGCGTGATGGTGGAGTGGCCGTTGGCGATGCCGATCATCGGCTTGCCAAAGTCGCTCTCCTGGTAGCCCATGCCGTAGTACATGGAGCGGTTGGGCGCGCGGGCCACGCCTTCGGTGATGTTCTTGCTGCGGCGGTTGAAGCTCATGACGGTCTCCTGAAGAAGTCGGCAGTTTGGCGCGCGTCTCAACGCTTATCAAATATATTGTTCTCGCTGTATTGATACGTGTGGAGAATCAATGATCGAGCTGCGCCCCCTCCAGCAATTCCTCGCCGTGGCCGAGCTGCTGCACTTCGGCCGTGCTGCTCAAGCGTTGCACATGAGTCAGCCGCCGCTGACGCAGGCGGTGCGCAAGCTGGAGGCGCAGTTGGGCGTGCAGCTGTTCGAGCGCAGCAGCCGCAGCGTGCGGCTGACGGCGGCGGGCGCGGCGCTGCAGGTCTCTGCGCAGAAGCTGCTGGCGGAGGCCGCCGCGCTGCCGGGCGAGGTGAGGGCGGTGGCCGACGGCCTGGCCGGGCGGCTGCGCCTGGCCTTCGTGTCCACCGTCGGCTTCGGCGGCCTGCCGCTGTGGCTGCGGTCCTTCCGCGAGGCCTGCCCGCAGGTGGCGCTCATGCTGCGCGAGGCGACGCTGGACGTGCAGCTGCATGAATTCGCCGCCGGCAGCATCGACGCCGGCTTCGTCATCCACACACCAGGGCAGGCGCCAGCCGGCTTCGAGCGGCTGTGCATCGGTGTCGAGCCGCTCATCCTGGCGCTGCCCAGCACCGACCAGTCGCCGAGTGACGCCCAGTGCCTCAGCGCGCCGCTGGTGATCTTCCCGCGCGAGATCGCGCCGTCGCTGTACGACGCCATCCTGGCCCACCACGGCAGCGACGGCGTGGCGCAGGAAGCCATCCAGATGCAGACCATCATCAACCTCGTCTCCGCGGCCATCGGCGTGGCCTGGGTGCCGGCCAGCCTGCAAGGCCTGCAGCGCGCCGGGGTCGTCTACCGCCGCATGGCCGGCGCCCCCGAGGTCGAGACCAGCCTGATCTGGCGCGCCGACGCGCCGCCCGCCGTCGCAAGGTTCGTTGAGCACGTGGCCAATCAGGGGCGCTCGCTATGATGCGCGCCGCTTCCTGCTTCCCCTTCGAGCCATGCTGGTTCACCCCCAGTTCGACCCCATCGCCCTCCAGCTCGGCCCCGTGGCCGTGCATTGGTACGGCATCACCTACCTGATCGCCTTCGGCCTGTTCCTGTGGTTGGCGGGCCGGCGCGCGCGCATGCCGCAGCACGCGGCCGTGGGCTGGACGAAGCGGGACGTCGACGACGTGCTGTTCTACGGCGTGCTGGGCGTCGTGGTGGGCGGGCGGCTGGGGTACTGCTTCTTCTACAAGCCTGACTACTACCTGCACAACCTCCTCGAGATCTTCGCGGTCTGGAAGGGCGGCATGGCCTTCCACGGCGGCCTGCTGGGCGTGTTGTTTGGCCTCTGGCTGTTCGGGCGCCAGCGCGGGCGCAGCTTCTTCGAGGTGTCCGACCTGATCGCGCCCTGCGTGCCCACGGGCATCATGGCCGTGCGCCTGGGCAACTTCATCAACGGCGAGCTGTGGGGCCGCCCGGCGCCTGCCGATCTGCCCTGGGCCATGGTCTTTCCGCAGGCCAACGACGGCGGCCTCGCGCGCCACCCGTCCCAGCTCTACCAGGCGGCCGGCGAGGGCCTTCTGCTGTTCATCTTGCTGTGGTTCTACGCCCGCAAGCCCCGCGCGACCGGGCAGATCTCGGGCGTCTTCATGATGGGCTACGGCGCGCTGCGCTTTGCGGCAGAGTACTTCCGCGAGCCCGACGACTTCCTCGGCCTGCGGGCGCTGAACTGGAGCCAGGGGCAGTGGTTGAGCCTGCCGATGATCCTCGCGGGCCTGGCCATCTTCGTATGGGCGACGAAGCGCAATCAACGAGCGGCATGAGACAGATCTTCTTCGACACCGAAACCACTGGCCTGGATGCCGACAAGGGTGACCGCATCATCGAAGTCGGCTGCGTGGAGATGCTCAACCGGCAGCTGACCGGCAACAACCTGCATCTCTACATCAACCCCGAGCGTGCCAGCCATGAAGACGCGCTGCGGGTGCATGGCCTGACCGAGGCCTTCCTGTCGGACAAGCCCAAGTTCGCCGAGGTCGTTGACCAGTTGCTGGCCTTCCTCGCCGGCGCCGAGCTGGTCATCCACAACGCGCCCTTCGACATCGGCTTCATCAACGCGGAGCTCAAGCGCTTGAAGCGCGGCGTGCTGACCGATCATGTCGGCGGCGTGCGCGACACCTTGCTGATGGCGCGCGACCTCTTCCCCGGCAAGGCCAACTCGCTGGACGCGCTGTGCCGCCGCCTGGAGGTGGACAACACCAAGCGCGTGCTGCACGGCGCGCTGCTGGACGCCGAACTGCTGGCCGACGTCTACATTCGCCTGACGCGCGGCCAGGACGCGCTGCTGATGGATGACCATGGCGACGCGGGCAACGGTGACGCACACGCGACCGTCGAGGCGGTGGACCTGAGCAGCTTCGAGCTGCCCGTGCTGCGCGCCGACGCCGCCGAGGCTGCAGCGCACGCCAAGCTGATGGCCGATCTCGACAAGGCCGCTGGCGGCGCGTGCAAGTGGCGCACGCTGGAGCCCGCGCAAGTCGTGGCATAATTGCGGGCTTCGCGGACGCCGCGATGGGCATTCAGGGCGGTTAGCTCAGGGGTAGAGCACCACATTCACACTGTGGGGGTCGCAGGTTCGAAACCTGCACCGCCCACCACGACTCTTCGGGTTGTGGTGGTTTTGAAGGCAGGCATCGCCTGCCAGGCCCGACAGGGGTCTGAACAGATGCCAGTTTTGAGGATTGGGCGGTTAGCTCAGGGGTAGAGCACCACATTCACACTGTGGGGGTCGCAGGTTCGAAACCTGCACCGCCCACCAATCCGATCACCAAGGCAACCATGGATCTGGCTGCGTAGACCGATGCCATGCACGGCGTTGTGAGTCGCCGTCAGCCGCCGCACCAGGATTTGATCGCACCGCGCGGGATGCGCGGGTTGGTCGTCGCTGTTTGAACTTCATCGTTGTTCCCCGGCGTTGCACGTGTCCTGACGCGATGCGGCATGGGCTGCATCGTCACCGCGCTAACCTGACGACTGCGCGCCGTCGGACAACTGGCCGTTCGTTCGGTGGCGGCCGCCGCAGACAGGCGCCAAGGCGTTTCGCTGCGGCCGGCACAAATGCACACAAGCCGGCGCAACGGTCGCTTCTCCGGCGCTTGCGGCATGCGCTCGCGCCTTACGCTGGCGCGTGTTGTCGGTCCCGCACCGCGCCGCAGCGCTTGACGCGTTTTGCGCCCGGTGCTGGTCTTGGCAACGTGGTGTGCGACGAAAAACTGCGCCGGGTTCTGCGCCCAGTTCCGCCGATGTGGCGTATCAGCCCGGATGCGTTTGAAGCCTGGCGGTGATCCCGCTGCGGCGAGCAGTTTTCACAGCACCTGCCACTCCCCGAGCCTGGGCACGCCGATGCCGCAGGCGCTGTCGATTTCTGAACCGATGCCGCTCATGACCTTGTTGACTACCGCGAGCGTTCAGCGCTCTTCGAGCGTCCGCACCCCCTCCGTCTTCAGCCCCTGCACGGCGGCACCCTGGCCACGCCGCGCGCTGGTCACGCTGCTCGCTTGCGGCCTGGCATCGGCCGTGGCGCAGACCGCGCCGCCCCAGTTGCCACCCGGGGCCGAACCGGGCCGCGGGACGCTGTCGCCGGTCATGCCGCAGCCCTCGCTCGGCGTGCCGCGCATCGAGGTGCCGCGCAGCGCTGCCGCCGAGCCGCCGCCCGGCGCGAGGCAGGCGAAGTTCGCGCTGCGCGAACTGCTCATCGACGGCGCGACCGCCTTCCCTGCCGACGCGCTGCGCCCGCTTTACGCCGGCCTGCTGGGCCGGGAAGTCACGGTGGCCGAGGTGTTCGAGGTGGCGAACGCCATCGAGCTGCGCTACCGCAACGCCGGCTACGTGACCTCGCGTGTCATCGTGCCGCAGCAGACGGTCACCGACGGGCGCTTTCGCCTCGTCGTCGTCGAGGGCTTCGTGGCCGACCTGGTCTACCAGGGTGAGATCGGCCCGGCGCGCGCTGCCGTCGAGCGCCTGATGGGCAGTCTGCGCGGGCTGCGCCCGGTGACCCTTGCCGCCATCGAGCGCCGTCTGCTGCTGGCCAACGACCTGCCCGGCATCACCGTGCGCGGCACGCTGGAGCCCGCGCCCAACGATGTTGGCGGCTCGCTGCTGGTGGTGCGCGTCGAGCGCCGTGCCACGGAAGGCTCGGCGACGCTGGACAACCGCATCTCGCCCTATCTCGGCGACGCGCAGCTCGCGGGCAGCCTGGCCTGGAACGCCGTGGGCGAACGTGCCGACCGTTTCGGCCTGAACGCGCGCAGCTCGCTGCGCTTCGAGCGCAGCCATTCGCTGGGCGCCAGCTACGACGCGCTCGTCACCGATGCCGGCGGCATGCTGGGGCTCACGCTGTCGCACGCCCGCTCCAAGCCGGGCCGTGAGCTGGAGGCGCTGGATGTGCAGAGCCGCGTGAGCACCGGCCTGTTCACCTTCACCCACCCGCTGCTGCGTGGCCGCGAGGAGAACCTGCGCGCGGTGGGCCAGCTGGAGGTGCGCGACGTCAGCACGGACATCGCCGGCACCGGCTTCACCCGCGACCGCCTGCGCATCGTGCGCGCCGGCCTGAGCTACGACCGCAGCGACCGCTTCGACGGCATCACCACCGTGCGCGGCACGCTGCACCAGGGCTTGTCGGGCCTGGGCGCTTCGCCCAACGGCTCGGCGCTGGCCTCGCGCGTGAACGGCCGCAGCAATTTCACCAAGCTGACGCTGGACCTGACCCGGCTGCAGCAGCTTGGCGAGCGCACCAGCCTCATCGCCAGCGTCACGGGCCAGCTCAGCCGCCGGCCCCTGCTGGCGAGCGAGGAGATGGGCCTGGGCGGCGCGAGCTTCGGCCGCGCGTTCGATGACGGCGAGGTCTCCGGCGACAACGGCCTGGCCGCCATGGTCGAACTGCGCCACGTGCCGGCCGCGTGGTCGAACAACGTGCAGGTCTACGGCTATGTCGATGCCGGTCGCGTCTGGGCTGCCGACGGCGGTGCGCCGGTGGCGCGGCCCAAGCTGGCCTCCGCCGGTGGCGGCGTGCGCGCCAGCCTCAACCGCAGCGTCTTCGCGACGCTGGAGATCGCCAAGCCGATCAACACCGAGGTCAGGACACAGGGCGACAAGAACGCCCGCGCCTTCGTTTCCGTGACGGCGCAGTTCTGAGATCGAGTTTCTCGACTGCGCCGCCTGACCTGACTACTGCCCGATAGAGAACACGCCCATGCAATACACCGCCCACGCTTCCCGCCAAGTCCTTCGCCGCGCTGCCCTGCGTGCCCGCCGCCTGCAGCGTTCGCTGCAGCGCGCCATGGCACGCCGCGCAAGCCCCGTGGGCTTGTCGAAGATGGCCTTGGTGGTGGGCTGGCTGCTGGCCGGCCCGGTGGCCCAGGCCAACCCGACGGGGGGCGTGGTGGTGGGTGGCACGGCGAGCGTCACCCAGAGCGTGCCGGGCACGACGGACATCGTCCAGAGCAGCAACCGGGCGATCATCAACTGGCAGAGCTTCAGCATTGGCGCGGGCGAGACGGTCAACTTCGTGCAGCCCTCGTCCAGCAGCGTCACGCTGAACCGCGTGCTGGGCAACGACCCCTCGCAGATCTTCGGCCGCATGAATGCCAACGGCATGGTCATGCTGGTCAACCCGAACGGCATCGTGTTCGGAAAGACGGCGCGTGTGGACGTGGGCGGGCTGGTGGCGACCACGGCCAACGTGCGCGACCACGACTTCATGGTCGGTCGCTACGACTTCAGCGAGGCTTCGCCCAACCTGAACGCCAGCGTCGTCAACCACGGCCATATCAGCATCCGCGACAACGGCCTGGCGGCGCTCGTGGCGCCGCGGGTGCGCAACTCGGGCGTCATCGAGGCACGCCTTGGCCGCGTGGGGCTGGGCGCTGCGCAGCGCTTCACGCTGGACTTCCATGGCGACGGATTGCTGAGCTTCGGCGCCGGCGCGGCGGTCAGCGACGCGTTGGTGACCAACAGCGGCGACATCCGCGCCGAGGGCGGCAACGTGCTGCTGACCGCGCAGGCGGTCAAGGGCGTGGTCGACAACGTCATCAACACCAGCGGCATCATCTCGGCCACGTCGGTCAGCGGCAGTGGCGGCAGCATCGTGCTGTCGGGCGGCAGTGCTGGCAGCGTGGCCATCAGCGGCACGCTCGATGCGTCGTCGGCAGCGGGGCAGGGCGGCGTGGTGGTGGCGACCGGCGAGCACATCGCCGTGGCGGCCACGGCCCGCATCGACGCCTCCGGGCGCACGGGCGGCGGCGAGATCGCGCTGGGCAGCACCGGCCTCACGCAAGCCGCCGAGCGCTTCGGCAACAAGTCGCGCAGTGTCGTCGTCGACGCCGGTGCGCAGTTGCGTGCCGACGCACTGGACAGCGGGCGCGGCGGCAACGTCACGATGTGGTCCACCGACCGCACCGTGTTCGCCGGCAACCTGTCGGCGCGTGGCGGTAGCCAGGGCGGCGATGGCGGTTTCGCCGAAGTGTCGAGCCTGAAAGACATCGGCCTCTCCGGCAATGTCGACCTGCGCGCTGCGCGTGGCCAGAGCGGCCTGCTGCTGATCGACCCGACCGACCTGCGCATCACCGACGCGGCCTCGGGCGGCAGCCAGGACGGCAATGCCACCGACACCAGCGTGGCGGCGGGCGACGCCAACCAGGGGGCGGGTGCCACGCTCAACACCGTCTCGCGCGGTCTGCTCGAGTCACTGTCCGGCAGCGCCAACATCGTGCTGCAGGCCACCGGCCAGATCACCGTCGACGCGATGGCTGGCGGTCTGATCAACCTCGCCACCACCGCCGGCCACGGCTTCACGCTGCAGTCGACGCAGACCGGCGGCATCCGCTTCGCCGATGCGCAGACCGAGATCCGCACGCAGGGCGGCGCCATCACGCTGGAGGCGCAGGGCATTGGCAGCACGCTCAGCAACATCGGCCGGCTCACCACCAACGGCGGTGCCGTCACGCTGAGCGCCACGGGCGACATCTCGCTGGCCGGCAACATCAACGCCGGTGCGGGCGCGGTGACGGCTCAAAGCACGGTGGGCGCCATCCGCAACGCCAGCGGCGCCACGCCGCTGGTGACCGGCGGCGCGGTGACGCTCACCGCCGGCGCCGGGACCATCGGTGCTGCGGGCAGCGCCATCGCCACCCGCACCACGCAGCTCAGTCTGGAATCCGGCGGCAGCATCCACGCGTCCAGCGACACGGCGCTGGCCAGCCTGGCGCTGACTGCGCTGGATGTCGCCCCGGGCACCCACAGCTACCAGGTGGCCGCGCCGGGCCTGACTTTCAACGTCAACGACGGCAGCAGCCTGGCCCTGACGCAGATCAGCCAGGCCGGCAGCCTGGACCTGCGCGTGACCAGCGACCGCAACATCGACGTCGGCACGCTGGGCGTCGGCAGCGGCGCGCTCGCACTCACCTCGACCAAGGGCAGCCTGACCGGCGCGGCCGGCAACGCACTCACGGCCGGCACGGTAACGCTCACCGCCCAAGGCAGCCTGGGTACCAACGGCGCCATCGGCACGTCCGGGCAAGCGCTCAACACCACCACCGGCAGCCTGTCGGCCACGGCCGGCAGCGGCGGCGTCCATGTCGCCAACACAGGCGCTCTGGCGCTGACGCGTCTGGCGGCCACCGGCTCGTCCAGTGCCACCGCCAGCGGCGCGCTGACTGTCGGCAGCGTCGACGCCGGCAGCGCCACGCTCAGCCTGGGGTCCACCGGCGGCAGCGTGCTGGATGACGGCAACGCCGCCACGCGCATCACCGCCGGCAGCCTGCAGCTGACGGCTGGCGGCGCCATCGGTGCCAGCGGCAACAAGCTGGCCACCAATGCCTCCACCCTCTCGGCCAACGCGGCCGCGGGCGGGGTCTACGTCAACACCTCGGCCACATCGAGCGTGCTGTCCAGCATCGTCTCGGGCAACGGTGCCATTGACATCGGCACCGGCGGCTCCACGACGCTGACCAGCCTCACGTCCAGCACCAGCAGCCCTGCCAATTCCATCACCGTCGCCGCCAGCGGAACGGGCTCGTTCAGCGTCGGCACCGTCAACGCGGGCAGCGCCGGCAACGTCAGCCTCAGCACCAGCAGCGGTTCGATCTCGGGCAACTCCGGCAACATCACCGGCGACACGGTGACACTGAACGCCGCCAACAGCGGCTCGGTGTCTGTGCGCACCGCCGCGTCCCACCTGGATGTGCAGGCGGGCTCCAGCAGCATCAGCATCACGCAGACCGGCGCCGTGACGCTGGACCGCATCTCGACGCCCAGCAGCTTCGCCAGCGTCACCAGCACCAGCGGCGACATCACGGTGGGCAACGTGAGCACGTCCACCAGCGGGCAGGTCAGCCTGACGGCCAGTGCCGGCGCCATCCTCGACGACGGCAACAGCGCCACCCGCATCACCACCGGCACGGCTTCGCTCAGCGCCAGCGCCGCCATCGGCACGTCCAGCCACGCGGTGCAGACCCAGGCGACCGGCCTGGCGGTCACCAGCACCGGCGACCTGTTCGTCACCAACACGGAGGCCACGCTCACCAGCCTGAGCATCACCAACCGCCACAGCGCCCCGGGCAACGCCGGCACGCTGCAGGTGACGTCGCCCTACCTGACCTTCGATGTCACCGACACCGGCACGTCCTACTCGCTGGACCGCCTGGTCAGCGTGCCGCTGAACAGCCTGTCCTTCAACGGCGACGCCACGCTGCGGCTGGGTCAGGTGCAGGCCACCGGCTCGGTCAGCCTGACCGCCACCCAGGGCAACGTGGTGGATGATGGCAACCTGCAGTCCCGCGTCACCTCCGGCAGCTCGCTGACGCTGAGCGCCGCACAAGGCAGCGTGGGCAGCCTGGCCAACCCGATCGGCGCCAACGCGCCCAGCCTGGCCCTGACCACCCGCGGCGACCTTTACGTCAGCAACCTCAGCGACCTGAGCACGCTCACCGTCACGAGCACCCATGCCGACACCACCACCAGCCATGGCATGGCAATCACCGCGCCGTCGCTGAAGCTGAGCGTCACCGACTCGGCGGCCGGGCACAACGTGGCCACGCTGACCGACAACTCCTCGCTGTCGCTCACCTTCACCAGCGACCGCGACATCACGCTGGGCCAGGTGGACGTGACGCACACCGGCACGGCGCGCTTCACGTCCACGGCCGGCGTCATCAAGGATGACGGCGACAAGAACACCCGCGTGCTGGCCAACAGCACGACCCTGACCGGCCAGGCCGTCGGCGCCTCTGGTGCCAACCACATGGACGTCGTCACCGGCACGCTGGCCGCCAGCGCCAGCGCGGGCGGCGTGTACGTGCAGGTGCCCATGCCCACCGGCAGCACCAACACCACCAGCACCGTCACGCTGGGCACCATCACCGCAGCCGGGCCGGTGGCCATCACGGCCGTGGAGGGCGACCTGTCGCTGGGCGGCTTCATGACCGCCACCAACCAGGCCATCACGCTGACGGCCTTGCAGGGCGCCATCCTCAGCCCCATCGGCTACAGCATCGCCATCGGCACCGGCAGCCTGACGCTGGATGCGGCCAAGTCCATTGGCGCCAGCGATCGCGCGCTGCCGATCACCAGCAGCACCGGCGCGACGCTGACGGCGCAGGCCGGCACTTCGATGTTTGCGAGCAGCAGCGGGCCCATGACCCTGTCCAGCCTGGACGCAGGCACCAGCATCAGCTACACGCAGAGCAGCGGCGCCATCACGGTGGGCCATGTCGACGCCACCGCCGGCGGCACGGTGGCCATCACCGCCAACAGCGGCGCGATCCAGAACGACGGCGACAACGCGACCGGCATCCGCGGCAACCAGGTGACGCTGAGCGCCGCCCAGAGCAGCATCGGCGCCGGCACGGCCATCACCGTGGCTGCACCCAAGCTGCTGCTCACGGCCAACGGCACCGTCGCGGTGATCGACAGCCTCGCGCTGGACACCCTCTCCGTCACGCGCGGCAGCGGCTCGTCCGGCGCCATGGCCATCAGCGGCGTGGCCGGCCAGAGCTTCACCCTTTCCGAAGACGCCAGCGAGCACTACGTGCAGGCGGTGAGCAGCAGCACGCCCCTGGCGTTCAGCTTCTCCGGCCAGCGTGGCGTGAAGCTCGGCCGCATTGACGTGGGCAGCACCGGTTCGGCCAGCATCAGCTCGGCCGCGAGCTTGGTGAGTGACGGCGTGTTCGGCTCGGCCATCGCAGCCGGCACGGTGGCCCTGACCGCCGGCACGGCCGGCTCCATCGGTGCGAGCGGCAGCGCCATCAGCCTGGAAGGCACCACGGCGCTGACGCTCAGCACCGGGCGCAATGCCTTTGTGGCCAGCGACGCCGCGCTGACCGACCTGACGATCACCAGCACCAACACCACCACAGCGGCCGGCACGGCCAGCGTGTTCGAAATCGGCGGCTTGGGCCAGACTTTCGCCATCAGCGACAGCGGCACCACGCAGAGCCTGGAGTTCCTGGGCACGGCGCTGACCAACACCAGCTTCACCACGCGCAAGAACATCTCGGTGAGCGCCATCACGGCCAGCGGCGACGTGACGCTCAGCACCAGCGGCGGCGGGGCCAACAGCAACATCAGCAGCGACTCCGGCACCGGCCGTATCGCCGGCAACCGCGTGCTGCTCACGGCCACCTCCAGCACGGCCGGTGGCGGCTCCATCGGCAGCAGCGGCACTGCGCTGCGCGTGCACACGCCCACGCTGATCCTGAACGGCAGCGGCAACGTCTACGTGAACGACGCGCAGAACCTGGCACGCCTGGACATGACCGTGTCGCACGGCACGGACACCACGTTCGGCTATGGCGTGACGGCCGGCAACCTGAATAGCTTCACCATCACCGACGGCAATACGCAGAGCCTGGGGCTGGCCGTCAGCGGCGCGATGGACTTCAGCTACAGCGTGGACCGGGCCCTGAGCCTGGCCACCCTCGACGCGGGCACCAGCACCACCGGCTCGATCTCGCTGACCTCGCGCAGCGCACCCACCGGCACCGGCGCGCAGATCAACCGCAGCAGCGGCAGCCTCACCGCCGGCACCATCACGCTGTCGGCCACCGGCTTCAACGGCGGCGTGGGCGCCGGTTCCACGCTGAGCACCAACACCAAGAACCTGAGCATCGCCAGCGGCGGCAATGTCAGCGTGTCCAACAGCACCTCGCTGACCAGCCTCGTGCTGGATGCCCGGCACAACACCAGCGGCAGCAGCACGCACAGCTACGCCATCAGCGCCACCGGGCTGACCTTCAGCATCAGCGACACGGATAGCGGCAACTACTTCCGGCTGTCCAATATCACCCAGAGCAGCCTGGACCTCACGGTCAAGGCCGACCGGGTGATCACCGCCAGCAGCGTCAACACCGGCGCTGGCGGCAAGGTCACCCTGCACAGCAACAGCTACGTGCAGGGCGGCAGCGGCGCCAGCGCCGGCAGCCCCAGCATCACCACCGGCGACCTCACACTGAATGGCGGCAACGCCTACGGCTACCAGGGCAGCACGCCGCTCTACACCGCAGCCGGCACACTCAGCAGCAGCCTGAACAACACACTGTGGCTGTCCAACGCCGGCGCGCTGACGCTCAAGACCAACACCGTGGGCGGCTCGGCCGACGTGGCCAGCAGCAACAACTCGCTGTTGCAAGGCAGCGGCGGCCTGTTCACCACACCGACGCTGAAGCTGAACGCCAACCAGTCGCTCGGCAGCAGCGGCACGCTGCTGACGGACGTGCGCCGCCTCACGCTGGTGGCACGCAACCACATCGACGTCAGCAACGCGTCTGACCTGTACGCGCTGACCATGACCTCCACGCACGGCACGCCCGGCGTGCAGAACACCATTTCCGTGGTGGCCCCGCGCCTGGGCCTGACGCTGACTGACAGCGTGGGTGGCAACGAATACCACCTGAGCAACCTGTCGGACAGCACCGGCCTGGACTTCACCCTCAGCACCGACGTGGCCTTGAACCTCGGCACCGTCAACGCCCAGGCCGGCCGTGCGCTGGCGCTCTACAGCACCGGCAGCACCACAGCCATCACCAACGATGGCGGCAGCCAGCTCACCGCTGGCAGCATCACGCTGTCGGCCGGCGGCTCGGTGGGTGCGGCCGGTGGCAGCGGCACGCGCATGCAGACCAACGCGCTTGCCCTGACCCTGGCCACCGGCGTCAACGCCTATGCCGACAACGCGCAGGACCTGACCAGCCTGTCGCTCACCAGCAGCCAGGTTCCAGGCGGCACCGCACCGGTCTACCAGGTGACTGCGCCGTCGCTGAGCTTTGACATCACCGACGACGGCAGCACCCGCATCAACAACGTGGCCGACAGCACCGGCCTGAACTTCGTGCTGAACACGCGGCGCGACCAGGCGGTGTCCGTGATCGACGTGGGCCGCTCGGGCACCGTGTCGCTGACCAGCGCTGGCGACATCCTGGGCGATGCCGACAGCAGCAAGCGCATCAGCGCCGCCAGTGCCACCTTGTACGCCAGCAACGGCGGCGCCATCGGCAGCGTGGGCAACCCCATCCGCCTGTCCGCACCGCTGGTCAGCGCAGCACCCACGGGCGCGCTGAACGTGGAGTCGGACACCCACATCGACCGCCTCTCGATCAGCACCACCCACCCCACCGTCAGCTACGGCGGTATCTACAGCATCGTCTCGGTGCCCATCAGCGGCGCGGCGTATGCGCTGTTCACGGCCACCGACAGCGTCACCGGCACGGCACTCACCAGCCTGGAGGATGCGCTGGGCCTGGCCTTCAGCTTCACCAGTGACCGCGCCATTGAGGTCGGCACGCTCAACCTGGGCACCACTGGCACGGTGGCCCTCACCGGCACGGGCAGCGGCAGCATCCTGGGCGATGGCAACCCCAACACGCTGGTGCAGGCCGCCAGTCTGAGTCTCGTGAGCTACGGCGGCGCTGTGGGCGCCACCGGCAGCGGCAACGGCATCGATGCCACCGTCAATGCCGTCAGCGCCACGGCGCAGGGCGGCGGGGTGAACCTGGCCCTGCATGGCCGCGCCGCGCTGGGCAGCATCGCCGCAACGGGCGGCATCAACCTGACCCAGGACGATGGCGACATCGCGCTCGGGTCCATCAATGCGGGCGGCAACGCCGTCGTCATCAACAACCAGGGCGGCTCCATCCTGAGCGGCTCCATCTCCAACGCCACCACGGTCGCGCTCACGGCCAGCGGCTCGATCGGCAACCACAGCGCCATCGGTACCTCGGCCAGCGGCGGCGGCACCACCACGCTCACAGCCTCGGCCAGCGCGGCTCATGGTGCCAGCGGCAGCATTGCCATCAGCGAAGGCTACAGCCTGGCTGCGACGTCAGTCACGGCGCCCGCCGGCGTGACGCTGAGCAGCAGCCACGGTCTGTCGGTGGGCACGCTCACCAGCGGTGGCGCCGTGGACCTCAGTTCCTCGCAAGGCAGCATCACCGGCATCAATGGCAGCAACGCCATCACCGGCACCCGCGTCGAGCTGTCGGCTCGCTACGGCACGGGCAACGGCCTCGGCAGCAGTGGCACGCGGCTGAACCTGAACACGCCGCAACTGGTGCTCAACACACCGGGCAGCGTCTATGTGACCAACAGCGCCGACCTGAACCTGCTGACGGTGAACCGCAGCAACGGCAGCGGCAGCGGCAGCAGCGGCACGCTCAGCGTCATTGCCAGCGGCCTGACCTTCAGCGCCACCGACAGCAGCAACACCACGACGCTCACCAGCCTGGCCGACGGCACGGGGCTGGACTTCACCTACCTGGGCATCGGCTCGCTGTCGATCGGCTCGTTGAACGTGGGCAGCGGCACGATGCTGCTGCAGGCCTATCTGAGCGGCGGTGACGGCAACATCAATGCCATCAACGGCAGCTCGCTCATCACCGCAGGCAGCTTGACGATGCAGGCCTACGGAAGCGACAGCAACATCGGCAGCAGCGGCACGTCGCTGGGCCTGGCGGTCGGCTCGGTCACGGCCAGCTCGGGCAGCGGCGGCATGGCGCTGCGGCAGGCTGGCTCGCTCAACCTCACCAGCCTGGCCACCACCGGTGACCTGGCAGTCACGGCCACCAGCGGCGACCTGACGCTGGGCACGCTGAGCTACGGCAGCGCCAAGACCTTGAGCCTGACGGCCAGTGGCGGCAGCCTCCTGGCCGGTGGCGGCACCCTGGCCGGCAGCGGCGCCAATGCCGCCATCACGCTGAGCGCCGCCAACGGCATCGGCACCGAACTGGCACCCGTGCTGGTGAATGCCTCGGCCGGCCACACGGTCAGCGCCAGCGTCACCGGCACGGGTTCGCTGAACCTGAACAGCCTGGGCTCCCTCAACGGCGGCCTGACCACCAGCGTGAACAACGGCGCCACGCGCGTCAACGCAGCGGGCAGCATCCGCCTCGCGTCGATGAGCACGGCCACCGATGCTGCAGGCAATGACATCCGTGTCACGGCTGCGGCAGGCGACATCACCGTCGTCAATGTCTCGGGTGGTGCCAACGCCAGCCACACAGGCGTCAACCTGACAGCCAGCAGCGGGCGCGTGCTTGCCACGGCCGGCAGCACGCTGCAAGGTCATGACGTGCGCGTGTTCGGCGCCACGGGCGTCGGCACCTCCGGCCAGCGCGTCAGCGCCAGCGGCGCGCGCGTCAACGTCGAGAGCAACGGCGGCGCCATCTACCTGGGCGTCAGTGCGCCTTCCGTGCTGACGGGCGTCGGCTCCAACGGCGGGCTGATCGACATCAGCGCCGCTGCCGACCTGGTGCTGGCCAACGCAGCATCCAACGGCGGCGCCATCGTCGTCACCGGCACCGCTGCCAATGTCGACCTGATCGCCGGCAACATCAATGCCGGCAACGGCAACGTCACCCTGGTCTCGGCCGCCAGCGGCGGCACCGTGCAGGACGACGGCAACGCAGCCACGCGCATCGCCGGCAACAGCGTCACGCTCAACGGCGCGGCGGGCGTGGGCACGGCCGTGCAGCCCGTGCAGACGACGGCCGGCACGCTGGCCATCACCAGCGGCACCGCCATCCACCTCGACGATGACAGCGCCAGCGGCGTCACGCTCGCGAGCGCGGTGGCGGGCGGCGGCGCCATCGGCATCACCACGTCCGGGGCGACGCTGGCGACCGACGTGCGCAGCACCAGCGACGCGGTGGGCAACGATGTCGCCATCACCACCCGCAGCGGCAACCTGACGCTGGCCAACGTGCAGGCCGGCAGCACGCACGGCGAGGTGACACTGAACGCCGCCGGCAGCATCCTGGCCAGCGGCAGCGGCCCGCAGGTCACGGCCCACACGCTGCGCCTGACGGCCGGTGCCGACATCGGCGCGGTCAGCAACACCACCACCGGCGCCGGCACGCCCATCCGCGTCAACGCTGCCTCGCTCGCCGGGCTCACCAGCACCGGCAGCAACGCGGTCATCTCGGTGCGCAACGACAACACCGGCGCCTTCACGCTGCAGCCCGGTCTGCTGTCCATGCCCAGCAACGGCTCGGCCTACCTCAGTACGGCCGGCGACATCGGCTTTGGCGCGGGACTGTTCAGCGCCAGCGGCAACCTGCTGCTGAGCGCGGACGGCGCGCTGGTGCTGCCGGAGGCCGGCATCTCGGTCACCGGCCGCCTGGCGCTGCTCGGCGCCAGCGACGTGCGCGCCGCCGGCGCCACGCCACGCGTCCTCACGGCCGCCGGCAGCAGCCTTTATGTGCGCAGCGGCGCCGCAGGCGGCGCGACACGCCTGAACACCACCACCGGCGCCATCGACGCGGCTCTCACCGGCGCTGGCGCGCTGACTGTCGCCAACACCGGCACGCTGACCAGCGCGACGCTGGCGACCGCCAACGGCGACATCACGGCCACCAGCAGCACCGGCTTCACGGCCGCGAGCGTGGTGGCAGGCGGCGCCGGCCGTACCGCGAGTCTCACCGCCACCAGCGGCGACCTGAGCGTGGGCACCGTCAACGCCGGCAGCGCCGGCACCATCCACCTCTCGGCCGCCAATGGCAGCCTGCTGACGGCCTCGCCCGTCTTCACCGCCGCCGCCCTCAACCTCACCAGCGGCACCGGCATCGGCAGCGCCGGCGCGGCCTTCGACGCCACCGGCATGACCGTAACGGCCCAGGTCACCGGTGCTGGCGCCATCCACCTCGGCTCCACCGGCGCGCTGACGCTCGGCGCGCTGAGCACGGCCAATGGCGACATCCACGCCACCGCCGCCGGCCAGCTCGCCGCCAATGGCGCGCTGAGCGCAGGCCAGAGCGGCAACGTCGCGCTCACCTCCACCGGTGGCAACGTGACGCTGGCGCAGGCCTTCAGCAACCTCGGCGCCGACAGCAGCCGCTCGGGCCTCGCCCTGCAAGGCCAGCAGATCCTGCTGAACGGCGGCAGCGTGGCCACCAGCGGCGCGCAGACTTACACCGGCGCCGTCGTCCTGGGCACGGGCACGACGCTCACCGCCGGCGGCGTCAACTTCGGCAGCAGCGTCGACGGCGCCCAGGCGCTCACCATCAACGCAGGAGCCGCTGGCGCCAGCTTCACCGGCGCGGTCGGCGGCACGACCCGTCTCGGCGCGCTGGCCGTCAACAGCGCGGGCGCCACCAGCTTCGGCAGCAGCGTCCGTGCGGCCTCCGTGGCCACCGACGCGGCCGGCAGCCTGCAGCTCAATGGCGGCACGGTCGACA
>Ga0114942_1000067_pt1 | contig 26460 bp, 25 predicted proteins | sample LowerColdCreek_FD_88674 | JGI IMG/M metagenome (GOLD analysis project Ga0114942, IMG submission 88674) | Groundwater microbial communities from Cold Creek, Nevada to study Microbial Dark Matter (Phase II) - Lower Cold Creek | ecosystem: Environmental > Aquatic > Deep subsurface > Groundwater ... | reverse complement strand
TATGGTTTTTGTTTCCTCAGTTAATTTCCAAGGCATTTGCTTTATCGTATCGGTTACTAAATAGTTTTCGTCGAAAAGTTCCCTTGCTTCCAATATTAATGAAGTGTTGGTATTTTTATATACAACTGTGTTAGTACCCCCTGCCCCAAACCGCATCACCCTTCTGGCACCGCCGTCATTATTTTCAAACGCATCTGGCTGTTGCACTTCTTCCAACTCTTTATACAAACTGCTGCTATCATTAAATAATAGTTGGTGCTTTGTGGTTCTAAATTCAGGAACAAAATTTTTCATTTCTTCATTCTGAATTTGCTTATGCAGGTTCATCTTTTTTTCATAAGTAATCAAACCCTTGCTTTGGGCATTTGATGCTACGGTTGCTGCTAGTAATAATTTAGTAAGTAAATATTTCATGTACTTTTTTTGTAAACCTACGAAATTATTCGTCTATAAAATTATTTACTAATTTCTTGCTTAAAAATTTCTAGTAAACCAACCGCACCCAAGGCAGTACCTAAAGGGATAGCACTTAAATCTATTTCAAAATTAGCGTTGTGGTTGCTGAAAGGAAATACCTTTCCCTCCTTAGCGGCGGCGGCAAATACCGTAGGGTTAGCAATACCTACTAACATATAATCGTATATTTTTTGTGTATTATGTATTACTAGGTGATGAAAATCTTCGGAACCCATAACTGCAGGAATATTGGTAAAATTGGCTTCTTTAGGCAGTATACCGAGAAACGCATTATTCAACTTTTTAGATAATGCTTCATCGTTCACAAGCGGATATGCCATACCCTTCATGGTTACTTTAGGGTATAAATTTTTGGGTAAATTATAGGCAAAAGCAATACCACTATCTACCCTATTAATGCCATTAATCATTAAATTTCTATCTGCCTCGCTAAACCAACGAAGGTTAAGCTTAAGCAAGGCAGAACCTGGGATTACGTTGTTATCAATACCAGTTTGCACGGAACCCACCGTTAATACGGCAGCATTTTGTGGATCAATAGCCCTAGATACAATTGCTTGGTATTGCATAATTGCGGCAGCAGCCATTACAACCGGATCTTTAGCCAAATGCGGTGATGAGCCGTGCCCGCCAACACCAAAAAATTCCACGTCAATTTGGTCGCACCCTGCCATTCTTGGCCCAGCCCCGTTAGAAATTACCCCCACAGGAAATGGTGCGGTGTGCATACCGAATAAGTATGCAGGCTCTTTAACCCCATACTTAGTATACATTCCATCTTTAACCATTGCTTCTGCGCCTTCACCAAGTTCTTCAGCGGGCTGTGCAACCATTATTAAAGTACCTTTCCATTTATCCTTGGATGCTGCCATAATTTTAGCAACCCCTAATAACCAAGTGGTGTGTGCATCATGCCCACAAGCATGCATTACTGGTACTTCAGTACCATCTGCTTTTTTTTGAATTTTAGTGCTTTTGTAGCTAAGGCTTGTAGCTTCTTTTACTGAATTACAATCCATATCAGCACGGTACATTACTATTGGGCCTTCGCCGTTTTTCAATGTGGCTACTACGCCAGTTACACCAATTTTTTCTTTTACTTCAAAGCCTAGTGCCTTCATTTCTTTAGCCACAATGCCAGCTGTTCTTACTTCCGTAAAGCCCAATTCAGGATTTGCATGAAAATCTTTAAAAATTTCTACTAACCGGGCAGAATCGGCGTAAGCCATTTTCTTAATAATATCTGCACTTGCAGTTATTGGCGTTTGTGGTTTTACTTTCGGCTTTTGAGCGTTTACAGCAAAAGAGAAAGACAATAAAAACAATAAACTAGTTGAGATTGGCTTCATATGTATTTAAAATTAAAAGGGTTTATGAACAGCGAGTTAGTGTAAAAACATCATTAAGGATACTAACTACAAGTAAAGTACACAAAAGGTTAACCGTTATAAATATAATACAATACGAATTATACAAATATTACCTGCTGTCCTTTTTAGTTACATTTAATTGTTATTGATAAAACAAGCATCTTTTTAATAGATGCATTTTGCCAAGTGAGCATGATAACTAAAAAGAAATATTCAAAGTTTCACTATAAATATCCATTCGTATTTTTACTACACAAGTACAACATTTATGCAACGAATTATAGTAACCTTATTAATACTTTTAATCGCATTTGCCTCCTACAAGTTTGGTAAAATAATTACAGAAAAAAGTGTACAAAGCACCGTATTAAAAAATTTAGAAGGCACACAAGAAATGAAAGCTTTGCAAGCTATAGTAAAAGGAGTTTCTGAAGGAAATAAAATTCAGTCTACCATATTTTTGGAACTTTCAAGCACTTCTACAGCTTATTTAGGCATTGACTATAAAGTGTTAGATGAGGATGCTACGGTGCTACAATCGGAGCCAAGAAAATATTTTTATGTGGTAAATTTTGATAAACAAACCAAAAAAATAGCTGCTATACAACCGTATACAATTGAAATTAATTAGTGTATTGCCCTAAGTTTGCGTTGAAATAAAACAATAATAATGAAGCTTACTCCATTTACACAAAAACATATAGCCTTAGGTGCAAAAATGGCTGAATTTGCTGGCTACAATATGCCTATAAGTTATAAAGGTATTAATGTAGAGCATGCTGCTGTAAGAAACAATATGGGTGTATTTGATGTAAGCCATATGGGTGAGTTTGTGTTGAAAGGCGAAAATGCTTTGGCACTAATACAAAAGGTTACCACTAATGATGCTAGTAAACTAACTGCGGGTAAAGCTCAATACAGTTGCTTAACCAATAATGAAGGAGGAATTGTAGACGACCTAATTGTGTATTGCTTAGAGGAAAATAAAGCTTACATGCTAGTAGTAAATGCATCGAACATAGAAAAAGATTGGAATTGGATTAGTAGCCATAACACCCAACAAGTGGAGATGCAGAATATTAGTGAGCGTACCTGCCTATTGGCTATACAAGGACCAAACGCTATAAAAATGCTACAACCGTTGGTGGATAAAGATATAATGAACTTAAACTATTACACTTTTGTTAGAGCCGTATTTGCTGGCATACCAAACGTAATTGTAAGTGCTACTGGCTACACAGGTAGTGGTGGTGTAGAAATATATTTTGAGGATAAAGATGATGCGGCTAACATTATTTGGGATGCTATTTTTGCATTAGATACTAGTATTCAACCTATTGGCTTGGGTGCAAGAGATACCTTACGTTTAGAAATGGGTTATTGCTTATATGGCAATGATATTAATGATACTACAAACCCATTAGAAGCTGGCCTCGGGTGGATTACTAAACTTAACAAACCGACCGACTTTACTGCTAAAGAAATAATAAGCAACTTAAAAGAAACTGGTATACAAAAAAAATTAGTTGGGTTTGAAATGCTTGAAAGAGGTATTCCAAGGCATGATTACTTGATAAAAGATGCAGCAGGAACTTTAATAGGTACTGTTACTAGCGGCACCCAAGCACCATCGCTTAACAAGGCTATCGGCTTAGGCTACGTAAGCATTAATAATGCAGCCGTTGACACCGAAATATATATTGATATTAGAAACCAATTAGTAAAAGCCAAAGTAGTAAAATTTCCTTTCAAATAACTTTAATGTACTAATAACCTAGCCCATCAATAAATGATGGGCTTTTTTATTGACTGACACAATTATTAATCGTATTTTTACGATACATTAAATTTAATTAATGAGCAAATCAATCGAATTTTCAGTAAGGGATAATCAAATTGCCAATATAGCAAAGGCTTTATCGCACCCGGCTAGGGTAGCTATTTTAAGAATACTAATAGCAAAAAAAAGTTGCATTTGTGGCAACTTAGTAGAAGCCCTACCATTATCGCAAAGTACCGTATCGCAGCACTTGAAGGAACTAAAACAAGCAGGGTTAATAAAGGGTGATATTGATGGTACATCAGTATGCTACTGTATTGATGCTATTTGTTGGCAAAAGCATGGTAAAATTATGCAGGCCTTTTTTGAAAGCTATGAAATAAATAACCCTAGCTGTTGTTAAATTGTTTATCTATCGAATAATTACGCTAAAGAAAAAAATAAAAATGAACAAGAACATTAAATTAATCTCCGCCTTTTTATTAACCCTAACCATTACTTCATTTACTAAAAAAAATTGTATGAATGAACCAACCTTACTTCCGGCAATACACCAATATTTAACAGAAGTAGAAAAAGAATTTTCAACCATTCCTAACGAAAGGAAAGAAGTTTTAAAAACACTGGCCGAGTATATTAAACAATCTCAAAAGCAGCATAACACTACAGCACTTACATTTATTTGTACGCACAATTCTAGGAGAAGTCATTTAGCACAAATATGGGCTAAAGCAGCAGCTACTTACTATCATATTCCAAATGTGGTTACTTACTCTGGTGGTACTGAGGTTACGGCTTTTAATATAAATGCAGTGAACGCTTTAAAAGAAGCTGGCTTTGAAATAAATGCAGATAATGCCGCGGTAAATCCTATTTACCATGTTACTTTTTCAAACAACGGCCTCCCAATAAAGGCATTCTCAAAAAAATACACAGATGCACCCAATCCTAAAGAAAATTATGCAGCAATAATGACTTGCTCTAGTGCCGATAAGGCTTGCCCTATTGTGTTTGGCGCTAGTAAAAAGATTGTAACTACTTATGAAGACCCAAAACTTTCTGATGGTACCCCCGAACAAAAAACAACTTATAGTGCAAGAAGCAAGCAAATAGCTACTGAACTTTTGTATGCATTTTCATTAGTAAATAATTAATACACTAAAAAAGCCTGCAATATGTTAATTGCAGGCTTTTTAATTTCAACAGGTAGTAATTAGTTATTTCTTCGCTACAATATTCAGCTTTAAGTTTACTTCTTTTTTAATAACCCAATCAGTAGGGTTGTTAGGGCCTTTGTAGTTTAAACCCCATAAAGTTCTGTCGATATTAAAGTCAGCAGCCGCAGTAACCATATTATCTGCAACGGCAACTTTAGCTGGGAAAGAAACATTTTTTGTACTGTCTTTCAAGGTAAGGTTTCCACTAATAATATGTGTAGCGCCTGGTAATAAGCTAGTAGCTTTTGCGCTATCATAAGGTGCTACATTGGTTACCTCAAACTTTGCAGTAGCATACTTTGCTGCATCAAAGAAATCTGGGCTTTTCAAATGACCTTCTAACTGACCTTTTTCCTCGCCCTTTAAATCGGTAACGAACAATGAGTTTACATCAATAGTAAATGAACCACTTGTAATATTATTATCAGCAATAGCAAAACTGCCTTGGCTAACTTTAAAATTACCAGTATGTGTGCCAGTTGGCTTAGTACCAACAAATGATACCGTACTTGTACTATCTACGTTATAAGTAGTTCCTGTACCTGCTGCCGCAGTAGTGGCATCGGTAGTAGTGGTTGCATCAGCCTTAGGTGCTTCGTTACATGCTAGGAAACCTGCACAAATAGCAAATGCTAAAATTGTTTTTTTCATTTTTAAGATGTTTTTGTTTGTAACAAGGTTAAGGTTAAATTGTTTATCGTAAAATATAAAAATTGGTGAATATGATAAACAAATAGGCCAGCTAGATATTTCCTGTAAATAATAACCTTATGCTTCTCTTCTATTTAAAATTAAAGGGATTCACCTACAATAAAATAAAAATAAAAATAAGAACCCCAAACCCATACAAATAAAATTATATTCGCCGAAATCAAAACAATGATAAAAACTGTACGTACAATCTTCTTTTCCGTGTTACTACTTACTAGCTTAAAAAGTATTGGCCAAAACCAAGTATACTGGCGAGAGGGTTTTGAACCAGGTTCCACTGCCGCTAACTTTTCCCCATGCGACTTAACAGCTGTTAGCCCTACTACTAACTCATCTTACTATTTTACAGGTAACGCAGGTAGTTGGTATGGCTCAAATGTGTACCGAACTACTGGAACAGGTTGCCCAGCAGGTAATAATCATTTAAGGTATAAGAATATTTCTGGCGTAACTGATTCTGGATATGTAGTAACCCCACTTGTAAATTTTGGTATTCAAGAATTGCATTTTCTTAGAGCTAGGGCATCAAGATCTTATACTATTTGGACAACTACCGACATAACTGCAACAACGACCAATTGGACAAACCCCATCTTAATTGCATCTAGTAGTTTAACTGCAACCTGTGTAGACACTACAATTATTATTGCTAGCCCAACAGCTAGAAGATTAAAAATTGTGGGAAGACCAGGAACAGATTCAGATATTGATAGCATATTTATTACTAGCTTTTCGCAAATATTACCAGTACAATTCGGACAATTATCTGCAAATATTAATAGTAACAATGTAGAGTTAAATTGGCAAATAGAAACTGAAATAAATACCGCAAGCTACTATATAGAAAGAAGCTTAAATGGTAAAGACTTTAATACGGCAGGAAATGTAGCCGCTAAGCAGCAAAAAAAATATTCATTTACGGATGTCTTTACTGCTTATAATGAGGTGTTCTATAGAATAAAAGCTTTAGATAGAGATGGTAAAATTACATTAAGCAATATCATTAGGTTAAATAACAGAAAATGGAATAAAGCTTCTTTAATTATTACTAATCCTATTGAAAATAATAGTTTTAATATTAATGCAAATAATATATCTAAAGGCAATTATACACTTAATATTTATTCCACATTGGGCAATATAGTTTATACTACAACCATTTTTAATGATGGCAATAGCTTAACTAAATCTTTAATTTTGCCAAACAAGCTATCAAGTGGTGTGTATAGAGTAGAGCTTAAGAATTCAACATATCAATTAACAAGTAGTGTGCTTGTAAAATAATATTGGATATAATGAAAAAAGGGTAGCGTTTGCTACCCTTTTTTTTGGTCTTTTTTTGTAAAAAAAATGGGAATATTTTAGAGTACTAATGAGCGTAGTACTGATTAAGTACGGGTAAAAAAATACTGGTACGATATAGCTGGAAAAAAGCGTCGTTTTGTTGCTTATTTGCCGCAGTCCATGTACTGTACTCTGTTGGGTTTGCGGCTCCAAATAACCAATGGTTGTAAGCAGAAAAAACTTTATTCTGCTCTAAGCCTTTTAGGTAGTCGAATAAATAAAAGGGGTATTTCTCATTATATTTATTGGCATACCAAGCAGCCAACATATTACTTCTTATAGCAGCAAGTGTAGTAGGCGTTATTCCTTCAATAGTTAGTGTAGCTTGAGCACTTAACAATTGTGCTACCGTTTTTGTAAATGCATCTCCATTTTTTTCAATATTGGCGAAAGCATCGGCATTGGTGTAAAGAAGTTTGTAATTTTTTAATAATAAATTTTTTGCTTCGGTGGTTCTGGCAGTAAGCCTTTCTATATTAATGAAAGTTTCCCCATAAATAACAGTCCAAATAGGGTTACCGAAATTGCTGTAATACTTAGCAGCAAAATAATAGTTTGCTGCAATACTAGGTTCTGATTTTATACCACTTTCCCACATGGCAATTGCTGCTTCTGGCTTGCCTTTTTTTGCCAAAAATTCGCCGTACTCACTTTTTAATACCCCGCTGTTAGGAAACTTCTCAATACTTTTTTTGTACAATTTTTCCAACTCTTTTCTATTATCTAGGGCACTAAATACGTTAGCCATTATTTGAAAAGTTTGCACATCAACAGTTGGTAGATCAAGCAAATTTTTACCATTCTCCAACGCAGTTTGGTAATCTTTTTTTAGATAACTTACAAATACATATCCTTTTGTAATATCATAATTATTAGGCTTAGCCGTGTGCAATCGGCTGTATATTAATGAAGCATTTTCATAATCGCCTTGTAGCATAAAAGTTTTTGCCTTTTCCATTAACATGCTATCTGACTGTTGAGCAAAGACAGTAAAAGCACAACTAATAAAGGCAAGAGATAAAAAACCGATTTTCATAAAAAAAGTTTTAGTAAATAAGGTTAGTTAGCAAACCATCTCTTAATTTGGGTTCAAACCAGGTACTTTTTGGTGGCATTACATTGCCGCTATCTGCAATATCAAATAATTGGTGTATGGTAACAGGGTATAGGCTAAAAGCTAACTGCATATCGCCACTATCCACTCTTTTTTCAAGGGCATTTATACCTCTTATTCCACCTACAAAATCAATTCGCTTATCCGTTCTTTGGTCAAATATTCCAAGTATAGGTGCAAGTATATTTTCTTGCAGAATAGTAATATCTAATATACCAATAGGGTCGGTAGTATAGGTGCCTTCTTTGGCAGTAAGCACATACCATTTTTTATTAATATACATACCAAACTCATGTAATTTTCCTGGAGTTACCGCTTCATTGCCATTAGCTGTTACAATAAATTTTTCCGCTAATTTTTCCAACAAAGCTTCCTCCGATAAACTATTGGTATCCTTTACCACTCGGTTATAATCCATAATCAATAACTGATTGGCGGGGAACAAAGTGGTTAAAAAATAATTACTTTCTTGTGTGGCCTTATCGCCTAGTGCTTTACGAACTTTTGCTGCGGAAGCTGCTCTGTGGTGGCCATCGGCAATATAAGTGCAAGGAATTTCTTGTGAAAAAGTGACAGTTATTTGTGCAATAGTTGCATCATCATTTACTATCCAAATAGTGTGTTGTATACCATCATCTGCCAAATAATTATATACGGGTGATCGGTTATTTTTCCATTTTTCTATAATAGTATCAATGGTTGCATTTTCTCTATATGCCAAAAACACGTTGCCCGTTTGTGCACCTGTAGTGGTTATATGGTTAATTCTATCTTGCTCTTTTTCAGGGCGGGTAAATTCATGTTTTTTTATCACCTCATTTTCGTAATCGTCTACACTACTTGCAGCTACTAGGCCGGTTTGGCTTCGTCCATTCATTACCAATTCATATATATAATAACAGGGCTTTGTTTCTTTAAAAAGAATATCTCTTTTAATGAAGGCCTGTAAGTTTTCACTTGCCTTTTCATATACCGCTTGGCTATGAATATCGGTGGTTTCAGACAAGTCAATTTCACTTTTAGTAATATGTAAAAAAGAGTTGGGGTTACCTTCTACCTCTTTTCTTGCCTCTTCACTATTAAGCACATCATAAGGCCTGCTACCTACTTGTTTTGCAAATTGTGGTTGAGGTCTTAAAGCTTTGAAAGGAGCTATAATTGCCATACTAATTGTTATAATGTTTGTTGTTAAATTCTGTCATTAATGCTACCAATGCTTGTACACTGCTTAGCGGCATTGCGTTGTACATACTAGCCCTAAGCCCACCAACACTTCTATGGCCTTTTATACCCACCATTCCATGCTGCTTACATGCTGCTAAAAATTCATTTTCAAGCGCTGTTGTTGTAAGGGTAAACACAGCATTCATATGGCTTCTATCTTCCCTAGCAACGGTTGGCACAAATAGGGGTAAACTATCTAAAGCACTGTACAAAAGCCTACTCCGTTCTATTGCTCTTCTTTCCATTTCGGCAAGTCCGCCTTCTTCAATAATCCAGCGTAGGGTAAGTAATGTAATGTACACGGAAATTACTGGTGGCGTATTAATCATAGAACCGTTGGCAATATGTTGCTGATAATCAAGCATTGGCGGCAAATACCTATCTACCTTACCCAATATACTTTTATGTACAACTACCAATGTAACCCCGGCGGCACCTATGTTTTTTTGTGCGCCAGCATATATTAATTTAAACTGAGAGAACTGCTCTTGCTTACTAAAAATGTCACTACTCATATCTACCACCATTGGCACATTCGTAGTAGGAAATTGATGCCACTGTGTACCTTCAACCGTATTGTTACTAGTTAAATGCAGGTATGCCGCATCAGTTGGAATGGTGTAATTTTTATTAATGTAAGTATGTCCTTTATCGGCGGAGCTTGCAGCAACATGCACTTTACCAAAATGGCTAGCTTCTTTTATTGCTTTTTTGCCCCAAATACCATTGTCAAAATATACTGCCGTTCCGTTTGCTGGTAGCAAATTCATTGGTACTTCTAAGAATTGTGTAGTAGCGCCACCATGCAAAAAAAGCACTTCATAATCATCATTTAATTGCATTATTTGCTTAATAAGCTGCTTTGCCTCTGCCAGCACTGCCTCAAACCAAGTAGATCTATGCCCAATTTCTAGTATAGATAAGCCTATATTGTTGAAATCAATTATTGATGCAGCCACCTGCTGCAACACCTTTTCTGGAAGTATTGAAGGCCCCGAGTTAAAGTTGTGCATTTGCATACTACTACCTTTTTATAAAATGCAAATTAAATGAATTGTGTGCAGTATTAGCTGTGCGATTAATGAGCTTGCCACAATTAACAGTACTATGGCAAGCCTAAGTAATAGGTTAATAGGTATAAATGCTTATCTTTTTGTTATGAAAAAAACTATGCTTACCCTTATTAGCAGTTTACTATTTTGTACACTACTTTTTTCTCAAGATTATGAAGGCATATGGCTAGGCAAATTACCCGTTGAAGCTAATTATTTAGCATTAGGAGTAACCATTAGTAAAACTACAGATGGCAAGTTTAAGGCAATTTTTGCAAGCCCAGATCAAGCAATTTTAGAAATCCCTACGGGAAACATTGTTGTTACCGATAGTATTTTAATACCAATTCCAATAATTGGGGCAAAATTTATTGGGGCTATTACTAATAATAATTTAGGGGGCTATTTTCATCAGGGGGGTAATATTTTACCCATTACCTTCTACCGACAAAAAAAACCAATAAACCTTAATAAGCCACAAACACCTAAGCCTACAACAGATTACAAAACAGATAGTGTAGTATATAAAAATGAGGTTAGCAGAAACATGTTAGGGGCAACATTTTCTTACAGCACATCAAATAAATTATTACCTGCTATTATACTTATTACAGGTAGCGGGCAACAAGATAGAGATGAACGCATTGGTAACCATAAGCCTTTTGCCGTATTGGCCGATATGCTTACCAGACAAGGATTTGCAGTATTAAGGGTTGATGATAGAGGCATTGGAAAAAGTACTGGCAATTTCAGTAAAGCCACCACCGAAGATTTTGTAACAGATGTAAATGCTGGTATTAATTGGCTAAAAAATCAACCACAGGTTGATACCAATAAAATTGGCCTAATTGGGCATAGTGAAGGCGGCCTAATTGCACCAATGGTAGCATGCACCAATAAGCGTATTAATTTTATTGTTATGCTTGCAGGCCCAGGAACCAATGGAAAGCAAGTATTGGTAGATCAAGTATTAACCTTAGTAACTAGCACTGGCGTAAGTACTAAAGCTGGTAAAAAGTACCAAAAATTCTATAGTAAACTAATAGATATTGCATTAGAAGATAGCACAAGCTTAACAGCTAAGCAAAAAGTAAAGCGAAATTATGAAGTGCTTGTAAAAAGCATTAATGCTGCCCAACTAAAAAAAATTGGTTATGCTGGTGATAGTACTGATATTATGATAACCACTAGTTTATTAAAAACTTTTTCAACCCCTTGGATGCGGTATTTTGTAACAATAAATCCTGCTGATTACTTATCAAAACTTAATTGTAAAGTATTGGCAATAAATGGCGAAAAAGACATACAAGTAATTGCTAATAAAAATATTCCCCTAATAAAAAAAGCATTGAGAAAAAGTAATGCTGATTATACAACCGAGGTATTACCAGGTCTTAATCATTTGTTTCAAAAATGCAATATCTGCACAGGTGCAGAATATTTTAGCTTAGAAGAAACCATTAACGATGCAGCACTTGCAAAAATATCCACTTGGTTACAACAAAATATACTTAGTAAATAAATGAATTATTTAGCCCATGCTTTTTTATCATTTCATAAGCCTGAAGTTATGGTAGGTAATATGATTAGTGATTTTGTAAAAGGGAAATTGCAGTATACTTATCCACCACCAATACAAGTGGGCATACAATTACATAGATACATTGATGCATTTACCGATGCACATATTATTACAAAAGAAGCAGCTACCTATTTTAAACCCGCTGTTGGGTTATATGCAGGTGCATTTGTAGACATTGTGTATGATCATTTTTTAGCCATTGATGCTCAACAGTTTCACCCACTTACCTTACAACAATTTTCCTTAAATACTTACCAAACACTTGAAGCCAACAAAATACATTTACCAATAACATTTGTTAAAATGCTGCCTTATATGGTGCAGCATAATTGGCTATACAATTATCAGTACAAATGGGGTATAGAAAAAAGTTTTAACGGCATGGTTAAAAGGGCTAAATATTTATCATCCGCAAATGCAGCATTTGAAATATTTAACAGTAATTACCTTGCTTTACAATTACTTTATCAATCATTTATAAAAGAAGTTAAAGTTGCAGCGGAAAATAAATTGTCCAGTTTATAAAATTGAGAGATATTAGATTATTGATGTATACCATTTTTTATGAAAAAACAACTAGTTTATATTTTATTCCTAAGCCTAATTAGCCTTAGCCCTTTTGCACAGCAGAAGCCTGCGGACTTAGATAAAAGTCCTATGGATGTAAGTTATTGCCCGCCTAATTACCCAATATTAAAGATGAATGGCAAGGCAACTGAACAGCCTATTGCAAGGCTACTTTATAGCCGCCCACAGAAAAATGGTAGAGAAATATTTGGGGGCATTGTTATACAGGGCGAGTTATGGCGCTTAGGAGCCAATGAAGCTACAGAAATAGAATTTTTTAGAAATGTAAAAGTAGCAGGTAAAATGCTTTTAAAGGGTAGGTATACCATGTACGCTATAACCAATGGCGATAGTTGGACGGTAATATTTAATACAGATAGAGATATTTGGGGCTTAGCACATAACCCAAAAAAAGATGTTTTAAAAATTGAAGCAAAAGTGCAAAATACAGAATCTGTTACAGAAGCGTTTACTATGTATTTTGAACCTGTAAAGGCAAATAATTATCAATTTGTAATTGCTTGGGATAAAAGTAAAGCTAGCTTTCCCTTTTCGTACTAGTTAACTATTTATTCAGCAGTTGGTAGGCTTTTAATCCGTTAGCACTATTATCGGTTACGTATATTATTTTGCGTTTGGCATCATACGAAATATCACCTAACACAATACCCTGGCCACTACTTATAGTTGGTTGCAGTTCAATACTTTGCTGGTCTTTTATATAATATAATGCTCCGCTTCTGCAAGCAACAACAAACTCATTTTTACTAACAACTTCAATTCCATAAGCGTCAGTTGGCAATCCACTAACTAACCTAGTTAGTTCTTTTTTTGCATCAATTTTTAGTACCCCGCCAGCAGCAACAACAAATAAATTACTACCTACTGCTTTAATACCACATAAATTTTTTAACCCTTCCATTATTATGGATGATTTTTCTTTCTCCATTTTATACACCCTACCCATTCGGGTATCGGTAACATAAATAATACCTTCCGCACCAATTGCAATATCGGTTAATGCAGTAGCACCCTCTATTTTAACACGTTGCAATATGTTGCTTTTTCTAACATCAATAATGGCTATTTCATTTTGGTCAACTACAAAAAGAATGAACTCGGTAATGGCCATTCCCCTTGGGCTGTGCAGCCCGTTAACCCAAGTAGGATATATTAATTTTCCATCGGTACTAACCAATGCAATACCTGCATTTTTATCTTTTGTATATGGGTCATTACCACCATAAGTAACATAAATTCTTTTTTCTACCGCATCGTACAAGGCATCTTTTGCTGCTATAATATTGCTATCTATTTGCCATATTGGCAAAAGCTTTTGCTGACCAATTGCTAGGTTGGCTAATGCTAGGTAAACTATTGTAAAAAAGAATTGCTGCATATAATAACTTTTCAAAATTTTGGGTTTAGCTCCATTCCTCCGCCTCTTTTTTTTGCTCTTCTTTATATACTTTCATTGATACCCAAATGCCTAATTGGTATAATAAAAATAGTGGGGTAAATACCAGTAGCTGGCTCATCCAATCGGGGCTCGGAGTTATTACGGCCGCAACAATTAGAATTACAATTATTGCAAATCGTCGGCTATCCTTAAGGGTTTTTGGAGTTATTAAGCCAATTTTTGTAAGTATATAAGCAATTACTGGAAGTTCGAAAGCAAAACCGCAACCCACAACAATATTTATAAGGTTATCTAAATAATCATTAATGGTGGGTTTGGTTTCAATCATAAACCCCAATTGAAAGTTAGATAGAAAGTTAAAGGTAAATGGCCCCAATAAGAAGTAGCCAAAAGCAGCGCCTAAGAAAAAGAAAAAGGAAACCCAGAAAATACCAAACCTTGTACCGTGTACTTCGCTAGGCTTTAATGCAGGCTTAACAAAGCGCCAAACCTCCCAAAATATATAAGGAAATGCAACAATAAAGCCACAAACCAATGATATAGTAATACTGCTAATAAATTGCCCGCCAAAGGTGGTGGTTTGCATATCTACCTTTATAGGCGGTAAGCACAAGGCCTCACCAATATGTAGCCAATGGCTAAAACTGCAAAGTGATTTATAAGTAACAAAATTGGGATTAACCGGGCCGGCAATAATATTTTCAAAAATCCATTTTATGTTAATAAATATGGCAATTGCAACCACCATAACAGCAATAACGGAACGTAAAATATGCCAGCGAAGTGCTTCTAAATGATCAATAAAACTCATTTCATTGGCTTCGCCATTACCAATACCCGACCTATTAAAAATTCCCGCCATAATTGTGCTATGCTTTTTATGCTGCTAAGTTGGGTAAAAATACCGCTTGTGAAGTTGAAGCCGTAGGAATATTTATAAATAAGTGCAATTAACGCAACAATTTAAGCTTCACCATTTCTATTCTGGTATCGCTTACGTTAAGTACATCAAATTCATAATCGTCAATAATAATTCTTTCTTTAAGCTTAGGAATTGTTTCATGACCGGTAATAATATAGCCAGAAAGGGTTTCGGCATCCGTATCAGGAAATTCCAAATTATACTTTTCGGTTAGGTAGTCTAATTCTAACCTGCCAGATAATATAAATTCATTCTCCGCAATCTGTTTTTCTACAAATTCTTCTACATCATATTCATCTTTTATATCTCCAAAAATTTCTTCTAATACATCCTCCATGGTTACTATACCGCTGGTGCCCCCAAACTCATCTACCACCCAAGCAATACTTTTTCTTTCTTTAGAAAACTTGGTGATTAAATCGGTAGCACTCATGCTTTCTGGTACAGCAGGAATAGGTAAAAGAATAGATTTTATATCCGTTGGCCTCTTAAGCATATCTAGCTGATGAATGTAGCCCACAATTTCTTCAATACTACCATCATACACCACCAACTTACTCAATTTAGATTCTATGAATTTTTCCCTTACTTCTGCAATTGGTGCGTTAATATTTACTGCCTCAATTTCAGTTCTTGGTACTAAGCACTGCCTAATTTTTATGGTAGGTAAGCTTAAGGCATTTTCAAACAATTCAGTATTTAACTCTGGGTTTTCCTCATCTTGTTCTTTGCCTTGTTGAAAGAAATTTTCTAAATCGGTTTTAGAAAATACTTCACCTGTATCCTTCATTCTAACATTGAATAAATATTTCAATATTGCTTCGGAAATATTTACGAATACTGATGCTAGTGGATAAAAGAGGCTATGGAAAAAATTGGCAACCGGAGCAAAGAAACTTAGCAGCGTATCGGCCTTAGCCCTAAAAATTGCTTTGGGTATAAACTCGCCCAACACCAATACAATAATGGAAGAAAAAAGGGTATCGAAAGCCAACTTAAAATATGGATTATCTAACTGCAAAGGATTCCACAAAGTGGCCTTCATTAGCTCACTGAAAAATAAGCCATAAACCACCAAAAAAATATTGATTCCTATTAAGCATCCACCAAGAAAATTGGCAGGCTTCTCCATAAATTGTGCTACCAATATTGCACTACTTTTGCCTTGCTTTTTCTTAAGCTCAATATTTAACTTATTGGCACTAATAAACGCTATTTCAATACCTGCAAAAAAGCCGATAAGAATAAGCGTAACTCCAATACCAATAAGGGCGTACATAACTATCATACCACTAAAATAATAAAAATTAAACCAACTGTTGGGCTAGCTTTTTAACAAGCTGTACTATTTGTAAATAAGTACCAAGTAATTAAAAATGAAAGAAGCTTTTACAACTGAGCAATAATAGGTTTGGTACCCATAATGTTTTCAATTTGCTGCATTTTATCTTCAGTTAGCAATGGCAATACCTCTAGCGCTTTAAAATTATTAATTAATTGGCTAGCGTTGGTGGCACCCAAAATAGCTGTTGTAACATGTGGATTGTGAATGCACCAGGCAATGCTTAATGCGGAAATATTTACCCCCATTTCAGCTGCTAGGTTACTTAATAACTTTACCTTTTGCAACTTTTCATCAGCCATCCACCTGTCTTTTAACCAATCGAAGCCTTCAAGCCCAAGGCGACTACCTGCTGGTATGCCTTCGTTATATTTACCCGTAAGTAGGCCTGCTGCTAGCGGACTCCAAATGGTGGTGCCTAAGCCATTATTAGTATATATAGGCAAATAATCTTTTTCCACTTTTTCTCTTTCAAATAGGTTGTATTGTGGCTGCTCCATGGCGGGGCCAATTAATTTGTAATCGGCAGCAACTCTATTGGCTTCCATAATTTCTACGCCACTCCACTCACTAGTTCCCCAATACAAAATTTTACCCTGTTGTATTAGGTGATTCATGGTAAAAACTACTTCTTGAATAGGTACATTTTTATCGGGTCTGTGGCAAAAATATAGGTCTAAATAGTCTACCTGTAAACGCTTAAGTGCCTCGTGGCAAGCTTCAAAAATGTGCTTACGGCTTAGACCAGTTTGGTTAGGTTTATTTTCCTTACCTCGCCAACCGAAAAAAACTTTGCTACTTAATACATAGCTAGTTCTATCCCATTTTTTTTGTTGTAAAATTCGGCCCATCATTTCCTCACTTTTACCTAGTGCATATGCCTCGGCATTGTGGAAGAAATTAACACCATTGTCGTAAGCAATACCCATTAATTCATCAGCGGTATTATCGGCTATTTGCTTGTGAAAAGTAACCCAGCTACCAAAGCTTAATACGCTTAATTGTAGCCCTGTTTTGCCCATGTATCTGTATTGCATAAATGTATTTTTTGAAAAAATATAATATGCAAAAATAAGATTAGCTATGCAATACGTTGTTAAATGTTTGCCGCTTCTGCGTTAAGGATTGTAGCGGAAATCCTTTTTTGAGGTACGAAAAAAAGATTGAAGCGAAAGCCTGCCCCCGCCTGCCTTTTCGGCGGGGGAACGCCCTAAGAAATAGTTGCTGAGTATGGGTTTTTAACTTTCTACGGCGTCTATTAATACCTTATCTAACGGCGACATATTTTGTGAGAAAAAGTGGGTAAGGGTTCCATTTTCATCTACCAAATATTTACAAAAGTTCCAAAGGGGTTGTTGGTTGCACCAGCCATTTAGGTATTCATTTGTAAGCCACTGGTATACTAGGTTTTGGTTGGGCGATTTTATTACCACACTTTTTTTCATTAGTGGAAAGGTAAGTCCGTATTTCAGTTTACAAAATCTTTCAATTTCGCCATCTGTACCTTTTTCTTGCTCTTTAAAATCGTTGGCAGGGAATGCCAATATTTCTAGTACGTCTTTATGGGTTTTATATAGCTGTTCTAGCTCGGCGTATTGAGTGGTATAGCCGCAATCGCTGGCAGTATTTACAAATAATATTTTTTTGCCTTTAAGCCTTTCAAAAGTTACCATTTCGCCTTGGCTGGTATAGGCTTCAATGCCATAGATGGGCACTTTTGGTGGCTCTTGTAAAGCATTTTTTTGCACTAGCTTGTTAGAACCAACAAGCTTTCCGGCCGCCATAATTAATGGGTAAATTTCTTTTAGAATGGCTCGCTTAATGTTCATAATAACCAGCATATTTGAAACCTAAATTTACGATTAGAAAATTACAGGCATAGAAATTAATTAAAAAAGCCATTCCTACATAAAGTAGCAACGGCTTCGTATATTTTTTTAGGGTAAGTATTACCAACCCAATATCCAAGCAAATATTAATGGTGCCACAATGGTAGCATCGCTTTCCACAATAAACTTTGGTGTGGTAATATCTAGCTTGCCCCAAGTAATTTTTTCGTTGGGCACCGCACCGCTGTAACTACCGTATGAGGTGGTGCTATCACTAATTTGGCAGAAATAGCTCCAGAATGGTACATCGTGCCATTCCAAATCTTGGTACATCATAGGTACTACACAAATAGGAAAATCGCCGGCTATTCCGCCGCCTATTTGAAAAAAGCCTACGCCTTTACCGCCGCTATTTTTTCTGTACCAATCGCTTAGCTCTACCATGTATTCAATACCGCTTTTTACGGTGCTTGCCTTTAATTCATTCTTAATTACATAGCTGGCAAATATGTTGCCCATAGTACTATCCTCCCAGCCTGGTACTACAATTGGTATATTTTTTTGGGCTGCTGCTAGCATCCAACTATTTTTGGGGTCTATCTCGTAGTACTGTTCTAGCACACCGCTTAGTAACATTTTGTACATAAACTCATGTGGGAAATACCTTTCGCCTGCGGCTTCCGCATCCGACCATATTTGGTGAATATGCTTTTGCAACCTACGGAAGGCTTCTTCCTCGGGTATGCAAGTGTCTGTTACACGGTTGTAATGGTTTTCGAGCAAATCCCACTCTTCCTGCGGGCTTAAATCTCTATAATTTGGTACTCTTTTGTAGTGCGAATGGGCTACCAAATTCATAATATCTTCTTCTAAGTTGGCGCCGGTGCAAGAAATGATTGCTACCTTATCTTGACGAATCATTTCGGCTAACGAGAGGCCTAACTCAGCAGTACTCATAGCACCTGCAAGGGTTACCATCATTTTACCACCTTCTTCTATATGGGTTACATAACCTTTGGCTGCATCCATTAAGGCAGCGGCATTAAAATGCCTATAATGGTGTTCTATAAAATTAGAAACTGGACCTTTGCTCATATTAAAACTAAATTTTATGGGGGCAAAGGTAATTTTTTAAAGCATATTTTACCCTTTGCCGTAGGCAATGAATGTTAAATAATGGATTACATAGTAAATTTGGAATATTAAACCTAACACTTTACTAACGCTTATGCAGTTTATTGATAAATCTATTTATGTATTTGGTAGGTATAAAATAAGTGTAATAGGCATTTGCTGGGTGTTACTAGCTGTAGTAGCTGGCATATTGGAACTTAGTAGAAGTAGCATAAATAATTACCAAATATTTCAAGGTGTATTTTGGCATACACTTCATCAACAGCCATTGTACCTGCACTATCCGAATGAATATTTTGATAAAAACCATTATGGGCCTTTTTTTAGTATTGTTATTGCACCATTTGCCTTGCTGCCTAATAGCATTGGTGTATTAGTTTGGAATATTGCTAATGCTGGCTTGCTATTATATGCAGTGCAGCAATTACCTATTGAAAAATATAAGCAGTACCTTATTCTTTGGATTGCGTTAATAGAAATGATGACGGCTGCACATAGTGTGCAATTCAATAGCATGTTAGCGGCATGGCTAATACTATCTTACACCCAAGTACAAAAAGGTAAAGATGTATGGGCAACTTTATTTATTGCGGCGGGGTTTATGGTGAAGCTGTACGGGATTGCCGGTTTGGTATTTTTTTTATTTAGTAAGCGTAAATGGCGTTTTGTGGTAAGTTTTACGGGTTGGTTATTACTATTTTTTTTGCTGCCAATGTTACTATCATCACCCAATTTCCAATTTAATGCTTATACTGATTGGGCTTATAATATTATTGAAAAAAATGCTGAAAACGCTAGCATTGCTATTACCCATATGCAAGACATAAGCGTAATGGGCATAGTAAAAAGAGGGCTACAATTGCCTAACTTATCTATGCTTCCTTTTCTCATTTTTTCCTTTGTAGGTTTTTGCGTTCCGTTAATAAATATAAAAGCTTACCAGCATATAAGATTTCAATTATACTACTTAGCATTGGTACTAATAAGTGTAGTAGTGTATAGTTCTAGCGCCGAGAGTGCTACATACATAATTGCGGTAATTGGTGTAGCCATTTGGTGTAGCGTACAAAAACAGTTACAGTGGTGGCATGTAACACTATTAATATTATTATTTATTTGTACTATACTTTCACCAACGGAGCTTTGCCCTCCATTTCTTAAGCAGGTTATTAAGCAATACGCATTAAAAGCCCTACCTTGCTTTATAGCTTGGTGCTGTATTGTATATGCATTACTAACTGAGCAGTTTATACAGCAACCAAATACTTAATGATGAAAAAGATATCATTTGTTGTACCGATTTACAATGAAATGGAAAATATATATCTCATTGCAAATGCAATAAGAGAGGAAATGGTACTACTAAAGTATAACTACTCTATCCTTTTTGTTAATGATGGGAGTATAGATAATTCTTTAACAATTCTAAAAAAAATTTCACTAGAAAGAATCAATGTAAAGTTCTTGTCATTTAGCAGAAATTTTGGCAAAGAAGCTGCTTTGACAGCAGGAATAAACTTTGCTAAAGCAGATGCAATAATAATGATTGATGCAGACTTACAACATCCTCCGGAAATGATTAAGTATATGCTATCTGCTTGGGAAGATGATTATGAAATAGTTTATTGTAAAAGAGATGGTAAGAATATACACACAACTTTCATAAATACGATTTTTTCAAAGTTTTTTTACTCAGTAATGAGTTTATTATCAAATGTTCATTTGGAAGACGGCGCCTCTGATTTTAGACTGTTAGATAAAAAAGTTGTTGAGATTCTTAACAAATGGAAAGAGCAAGAGCCATTTTATAGAGGACTGACAAAATGGGTTGGCTTTAAACAGAAATCAATATTTTACACTCCACGTGAAAGAGTTCATGGAGAAACAAAATATAATACAAAAAAATTGATACGCCTGGCATTGCAAGGCATTACCTCATTCAGTACCAAGCCATTGTATATTGCTACTTATCTTGGCTTTGCATTTTCATTAGCATCATTACTATTTGTACCATATGCCATTTTTAGTTATTACTATGGTCAGGCTGTTTCCGGGTGGACCTCCGTAATAGTAGCTATTGCATTTTTTGGAGGCTTACAATTAATGATATTGGGTATAATAGGATTGTATTTGGGTAAATTATTTATGCAAAGCAAAGGAAGGCCATTGTATATTATTAAAGAATCGAATATTCATGCATAAATCGTTCTATACATTTATAACTTTTGACGTGGAAGAATTTGATATGCCGTTGGAGTATCAACAAATAATACCACTTGAGGAGCAATTGCATGTAGGTATTAATGGATTGGCCGCAGTTATGGAGCTGTTAACGGTGCATAATAAAGTAACAAGTACATTATTTACCACCGCCAATTTTGCCAATCACTTTCCTAACGTAATACGCCAACTAGCTACCAAGCATGAGATAGCTTCACACACTTATTACCATAGCCTATTTTCAGAAGCAGATTTACTTTCTAGCAAACTAGCATTAGAGCATATTAGTTTACAAAAAGTAACTGGCTTAAGAATGCCAAGATTAAGACCCGTAAATATGCAAGCAGTTGCGGCGGCGGGTTATACTTACGATTCTTCTATTAATCCCACTTGGTTGCCTGGCAGGTACAACAACCTGCATTTACCCAGAAAAATATATATGGACGATGGTATGCTAAGGGTTCCAGCATCCGTATCAGCCAACTTAAGAATACCACTTTTTTGGCTTTCCTTTAAAAATTTCCCCTACGGTTATTTTAAGCAAATAGCCATTGCAGCATTAAAAAAAGATGGGTATTTGTGTTTGTATTTTCATCCATGGGAGTTTACCAATTTAGAGAAATATGCCATACCTGCTTACGCAAAAAAGCATCATGGGCAGGCGCTGATAGATAGGCTGCATGCTTTGTTGAAAGACTTGGCATTAGAGAGTGAATTTTGCAGTATGCAACAATACCTTAGCCTTAATAAAAACGATAGGTAGTACTAATGACGCACCTACTTCTTTACACAATAAGATAAATTAAGGCTAAAGCAGCCGACAAAAAAATTTAACTCGGAGTAACTTTCTTGTATACTCAATTACTGGTTTAAAATAATACGGACAAATTAACTATTGCTTAGTTCCTTGATTTGTTAACTACCTTTTTAATAACACCATCTAAATCCTCACAACTTTCAGCAAGTAATTTTAGGTATGCTAGCTTATTATTTTCATGGTCTTCAATAATCAAATTTATTAAGCCCATAATATTACTTAGTGGCCTTCTTACTTCATGAGATTGCATGTAAGCTATTTGCCTCAACCGTTCATTTTGGTTAAGTATTTGTGCTTCGCCAAGTTTGCGTTCAGTAACATCATACATTACCCATATTTCAATTACCTCATCACTATATGCTGCAAAATCAACCCAGCGAATGCTTCCATCTTTTCTTATTATTTGCACATGCCTGTTCATGTTAAAACTATTGTGCTTATCATGCTCGTACATGCTTTTAACAATAAGGGCATCATCGCCACATAACTTACTAAACCATGTATCTAAATTGGTTATTTCTGTTCGGCTGTAGCCGGTAATTTGCTCTACACTTTTATTAAAAGAAATATTATCATCTGTAATTATCATAGCACCAACTGGCAGGTGCTCTACAAAAGCAGAGAGCCTGTTAACGCTTTCTTGTAATACTTTTTGAGCATTTTTTTGAATAGAGATATCGTAAGAAATAGCAATAAACCCTTTGTAGTTATTAAAATCATTAAATATGGGCGAGCATACACATAACACTGGGAACTGCACCCCCGCTTTGTTTTGCACAATTAGTTCTCCATTCCATCCTTTGCCTTCTTTAAGTGTACTATTTATTGTATTGGTTATTTGAAGTAATTCTTCATCCGAGTTGGGCATTAAAAAACTTGCATTCGTATGCAACACTTCTTCTTTGGCGTAGCCGTACAAGTTCTCTGCAAAATTATTAAAGAAGGTTATTTTGTTATCCTCATTGTACACAATTACTGCTTCTTCAACTGTATTTAAAAGTTTGCTCTGAAAAAGTATCTGCTGTTGGCTTTCCGTTTTCTCGGTAATATCCCAAGAAATCCCTAATATTTTAGATGCTAGGCCAGCGCTGTTTTTTACAATAGTAGCATGCCCTTCTAAATACCTTATTGTACCATCCTGTTGCCAAACCCTATACTGAGCATGAAACTCCCCTGTATTTTTTACTGCATCGGCAATTTGCACTTGTATGCTTTCTAAGTCTTCTTTAAGAATTAGTTGCTCCCACTCTGATACTGTAGTAATATTGGCTTGCCCAGCGTGGCCATATAATTCTTTGGTACGATCATCGAAAGAAATATGATTGTCTTTAAGCGTAATTTCCCAAGTACCCATTTTGGCCGAACTAAGAATTAAGGAAAGCCTATCTATATTATTTTGTAGCTGAATGGCTTGTTCCTTATCCTGCGTAATATCTTGCTGAGAAATGTAATAGCCTAAAAAAATTCCTTGCTCTGAAATAGGGTAGCAAGTAATTCGAACCCATTTTTTACCATTCTCATTTACTAAGAATGCCACCTCAATTGGTTTATCAACGATGGTATTAAGTGTTAATTGCTGCTTTGCAAAATTTGGGTATGCATCATAAAAGAATTTTAAAATATTTTTTCCTTTAACTAAAAGATGATTTGTGTTATACCATTTGCAAAATGCTTCATTAACCCAATCTATATCGCCATTGCTGTTAGTAAGTATTATGCAGTTAGTAACTTGCTGTGCCACCAAACTTAACTTGGCAATTAATCCTCTTTGCTTAACGAGTTTTTCTTGGGCTAGTTTTTGGTCGGTAATATTCATCATATATCCACACCATACAATACTTCCATCCGGTAGTTTTTCGGGCATTGATTCTGATAGTACCCAACTAATAGTTCCGTTTGCATTAATAATTCTATATTCCTCTTTCCACTTAGTTAGCTCCTTAGCAGATGCAGCTATTTGATGAATAATTTTGGGCAAATCGTCTTTGTGTATTCGGCTAAATAATCCATCTGCACTGCTACGCAATTCGCTTGCATTGAAACCAAAATTTTGCAATACATTATCACCAACATAAGGCATAGTAAAGCTTCCATCTTTATGCATTCTAAATTCAAAAATAGTACCAGGTAGCTGCTTAATAACATTGTTAATGGTATCTTTATCTTGTACCATTTTATTAAATAAGCAAAGTAAAGTTGGCCCATCTTCAGTATGTGTAAGCAGGCTAATTTCCATACCTGCTTTGATATTAAGTTGTTGGCTTTTAAAAAGGATAGTTTGTGTGTGTGCGGCAGGTAATTGGTTTGCACCATTAACTGCATTTGCAACTAACTGTTCAACACTTTTATGAAAGGTATGGTGTATGTATTCAAAAATATTTTTGCCTAATAAATTCTCTGATAAATTAAAGCAGGTAAGCAAGGCTTGATTGTGGGCATAAACCGTGCCGCTATAAGAAATAACCGCATAGCTAAGCAGGTAAGATTTTGATAGAAAAGGTGGAACTAACAACCCATATTTTTCATTCAAAACCATGTTGCATTAGTATTTAATTGAGCTAGTAATTTTATACGATACAGAAAGCACTTAATTAAAATGTTACTACTTAAAGATATTGCATTTAAAAGATTAATTACTTAGAACATAGGTTAATTATAAATCCTTAATGGTGCCGTATGCATAAGTAGAAATTTTTCTAGCATCGGTAGTTTTATTAGCAAGCTTGAGCAATGCTTTAGCAACAGTGGTTGCTTTAATTGGTTGATATTTAATAAATAAGCCAATTGCGTTGGCAATTGCCAATAAATATTCTCCTATAGCTTCTCCGGTACGTTTCACCTCTCTTTCCCCAACTAATAATGATGGTTGTAGGATAAATATTTTTTGGAATGGTAATGCACTAATAGCATCTTCAAGTTCACCTTTAATTCGGCTATAAAAAATTGGAGATTTACTATTTGCCCCACCCGATGATATTAGATAGTAATTATTAACACCATTCTCAGAGGCAGCAACAGCACATTCGTATTGGTAAGTATAATCTACCACAAACTGTGCTTGCTTACTCCCTGCTTGCTTAATGGTTGTGCCCATGCAGGAAAAGAAATCGGTGCCAATAATTAAGTGTTTCCACTGATCAATTTGATTGAAGTTAACACGCCATTCTTTTAGTTTAGGATGCCTTATTCCTGTATCTTTTCTTACAAAAATTTTTACCACGTCGAATGTGGTGTCTTCTAAAATTAGTTGCAAGAATGCTGAGCCCACTAAGCCAGTTGCACCAATTATTAATGCAGTTCTCATAAAAATATTTATAATTAAATATAAGAACAAACTACAAGCTAGTTAGTAGCAGCGGGCTATACAATATTATTTTTTACATAGAAGGCAAACCAATATTTGTGTAATCCCAAGCTCTATCCGCTGACATACGCCACTGGCCATTATCAGTTGTTGTACCCTTAGCAGTTGCCCAATCAACTGTTGGATCTTTTACAGATATTTTTCGCCAAAATGTACGATTTCTTGTGTCTCTAGTTTCTCCGGCTATCGTCCACATAATATTGTTTCTTGTACTAGTAGCACCCAAAGAGGTAACTCTTGGTACAAGCGGACTTCCAAACACATCAATAATTCTATACATTACTCCTCCTAAGTTTTGAGTGCCACTTGCATCTTTTTTAAGCAATGCTATAGCACTATTGCCACTTAGTTGTAATGGGCTACTTGCTGCTGCTGCTGTGGTGCTTGTAGTGCCCCAAATAGTATCTCTTTTAATAACAATTGGGTCGGCCTGTGGCGATGCAATCACATAACACTTTCCATTAGTTAAATTGCCCCTTAAAGTAATAAAAAAAGTACTTGTAGGAAAAGTAAAATTGCTTAAAGTAGCCGTATCCGTAACGGCTAAATAACCAATGGCATAATTAGATAAATCAGTGCTATTGCCGGTGCCATTGTACAACTCCACATAATGGGTTCTAGTGCCATTGGCATTAGGGTCGGTATTAATGGCTGTGGAAATTTCGGATAGCAACAAATCGGATTGTACCATTACAACCGGAGGTAATGTTGCATCAAAATTTACCTTAGATGTGCATGCTTGAAAAAGAAAAAATATGGAGATAAAAAATATTGAACTGAATTTCATATAAAAAAATTATAGGGTTATTTGTACAGCAAGATTATTGGTAAGCCTGCTTTTTTTAATACTTGTTTTTACATCTTCTACTAGGTTAATGTTATAGCCAACCTTTATAGCATTATGCTTTAGATATTTGGTTACACCTAACGTATACCAATTTTGTTGGTGTACAATTGAGTTAATTGAATTAAAC
>Ga0114942_1000066_pt1 | contig 26597 bp, 15 predicted proteins | sample LowerColdCreek_FD_88674 | JGI IMG/M metagenome (GOLD analysis project Ga0114942, IMG submission 88674) | Groundwater microbial communities from Cold Creek, Nevada to study Microbial Dark Matter (Phase II) - Lower Cold Creek | ecosystem: Environmental > Aquatic > Deep subsurface > Groundwater ... | reverse complement strand
GCATGCATCGCCACTTCCATTATCAATCATAGCAGCGGAAACAGTTACTGTGCCAGATGGGCTTAGTGCCACTATAATATTTTTACAATTAGCGGTTGGCGGGGTATTATCCACCTGCGAACTTGTATTTCTATGTACTCGTATTTCATTAGAGCTAGAGCCGCTTGTGGCAATATCTGGCACAAAATCGCCATCCAAATCGCCAATAACAATACCACTTACTTCGGCTCTGTTAGATGAGGTATAATCAATTCTTGTTCCAAAAGATATTATACCTGCTCCAGTACTAGTATTGGGATAAACAGAAAATATATTTGCGCCCGATGATTTTGTTACTATATCGGGTAAGCCATCCCCATTCACATCTCCTACAGCAATTCTATAATTTGAGTTAGGAGCGGGCATTGTAAATGCATTTGCAAAAGAAATATTACCAGGTACAGATGTATTTCTAAAAACAGCGGTATTTGCAGCACCTGAGAAATTACATGTTGTTATGTCAATTTTACCATCTTTATCAAAATCAGCAATTTGGCATCTATAAGGGTAAGAACCATTTGATGACCAGAATTCTACCGTTTCAAATTGTGGTGTTGAGCTACCTACTGCTGTAATGTTTCTTAAAGAAAAAGCTCTGTTATTATTACCTTGGGTACCTAAAATATCAGTTTTACCATCGCCATCAATATCTGCCATTTGTAAACCTGTTGCGAAGCCACCAGATGAGATTGTAGAAATTGGAGCGGCAAAAGATATTATACCAGGACCAGAACTAGTATTTAAACATATAGTAATATTGTTTCCATTACCAGAGATAGCATCAATTTTACCATCACCATTAATATCTCCTGCTGCACATTGGTATCCTGAATTACCTATAAAAATTCCAGACGACATTGAAATTACACCAGGGGTACTTTGATTTCTGTGAACATAACCATTTGATAACAGGTCTCTTTTACCATCACCATCAAAATCGGCAACTGCAACACTTCGAGGACCAGGCGATGAAATAAAGTTACCAGAGAAGCTCATGTTACCAGGAGTACTAGTATTTCTTGCAATAGTAAAGTTAGATCCAAACCCTTCTGATACAATATCTGGTTTACCATCGCCATCAATATCTTGAGAAAGCATATTGTAAGCGCCTACTATACCGGGTAAAGAGAATGCAGTATTCTGGTAGGTAGTAGAGGTTAGTGGAGTTGGACAAAAAATTCCGTTGAAGGAAATTGGTGAATAAGCAGTAAGGTTACAATTGTTCTTAACTGAAATGGGTGAGGTGGTTGCACCAACCGGAACTGTAACGGTTAGTACCCCAAATGAAGCAGTAAGTACTGTGGCCTGAGTAGCGCCAAAAAAAACTTGGTTGTTTGTAGTTACTGCGCTAAAGTTTGCTCCTGTAATAGTTACAGTGCTACCAATAAAACCAGTAGTAGGCGAGAAAGAGTTAATTATTGGAGCATTACAAGCTTGAGCTTGTAAATTTATATGTGCAAATGAGCATATTACTACTAATAGTATTGTTATAATTTTTTTCATTTCTTTAATTTTTATTTATAGGTAATCTTAACCTTAATATTTGATGGGTCGTAGTTGCTAGGTAAATCAATTTTTAACTTATCTAAAGAAATATCACTATCACATTCTGCTTTGTAAATGGTAGCCTTAGTAGCAGCATAATTAATTTCTTTTTTAAAGCTAACTCCGTTACTTGTGTTAATGATTTCTAACTCGAAATGTGCATTTTGGTCTGTGCTATTTTCATTAAATACTAATAAATGGATTTGAGGAATGGTAGTGCATTTAATAACCCTAAATGACACATCAATTTGTGTTAGGCTTTCTTCAAGTGATTCCCAATCTTTATAGATAACTGGATTAGACTGAGTTTGAGCCTTCACAATACTTGGTGCTGTAATTAGTAGCATTAGAAGTACGTAAATAATTTTTTTCTTCATGGCATTCGTTTTGTTTTTATTTATTAAAATGGAATTGTTCCAGCCTTTTTTGGCTGAAAGAGTTTAGTATTAGTTGTTTGGTTTTGGGTAAAAATTTTTATTTAAAAAGAGGGAATAGGGTATTCTCTTAATTTTATTAATAATCGTTAGTTGGTTATAAAAGTGTACAATTTAGGCTTTTTTTAACACAAGTATAAGTTTTTTAAAAATAAAAACTTAAATAGAAAAATAAATTTCATTTGCAATAACCAATTATAAATCAACATAGTATGTATTATTACATAATAAATACCAATAAGAATTGACATAATACTTAGCATTTCATGTATTTATCATATACAATTTATAAGCTATTTTTAATTGAATACTAAGCGAATTATTTCCACTACTATGCATAAAAAAACACCTCAGTTAACTGAGGTGTTTTTTCAAAAATGTTTACACAAAGAAACTACTTACCAAACTTCACTTTGCCTGCTGGGTATATAGCACTTTCATCAAGCTGTTCTTCAATTCTTAGAAGCTGATTGTACTTAGCCATTCTATCTGTACGGCTAGCACTACCGGTTTTTATTTGTCCGCAATTTAGGGCTACAGCCAAATCAGCAATGGTAGTGTCTTCCGTTTCGCCACTTCTATGGCTCATAATGGTGGTGTAACCAGCATGTTGTGCCATTTGCACCGCATTAATGGTTTCGGTAATGGTGCCAATTTGATTTACCTTAATTAATATACTGTTCGCAACGCCTGTATCAATACCGCGTTTTAATATTTTGGTGTTGGTAACAAATAAGTCGTCTCCTACAATTTGGCATTTATGGCCTATGGCATCGGTTAGTTTTTTCCAGCCATCCCAATCTTCCTCGGCCATACCATCTTCTATAGATATAATAGGATATTTATTCACCCACTCCGTCCAGTAAGCTACCATTTCATCACTTGTAAGTACTTTACCATCACTCTTATGGAAAATATATTTACCATCTTTATACATTTCACTGCTAGCAGCATCCAATGCTATGGCTACTTGTTCGCCCACTTTATATCCTGCAGCTTCAATGGCCAATAACACGGTTTCAATAGCTTCTTCATTGCTTTGAATATCTGGGGCAAAGCCACCTTCATCACCCACATTGGTGCTGTAACCTTTTTTCTTTAAAACCGATTTTAGGTGATGAAAAATTTCAACACCCCAACGCAAGCCTTCGCTAAATGTGGTAGCACCAATAGGTACTATCATAAACTCCTGATAATCTATTTTATTATCGGCATGGGCACCACCATTTAAAATATTCATTAATGGTATAGGTAATACGGTACTATTTACCCCGCCTAAGTAGCGGTATAATGGTAAGTTGCTTTCTAAAGCGGCCGCCTTGGCAACTGCCATAGATACTGCAAGGGTAGCATTAGCGCCTAATTTGCTTTTATTTTCGGTACCATCAATTGCAATTAACTTTTTATCAATACCTGCTTGGTCGTTTACATCCCAACCAATTAATTGGTCGGCAATTATTTCATTTACATTTTCAATGGCTTTCAGTACGCCTTTACCTAAGTATACTGCTTTGTCATTATCCCTAAGTTCCACAGCCTCATGCATACCTGTGCTAGCACCGCTTGGTACTGCAGCACGGCCTACATGGTTATTTTCGGTAGTTACATCTACTTCAATGGTGGGGTTGCCACGGCTGTCTAATATTTGTCTGGCGTGTACGCTGGTTATGTAGCCCATAATGTGTGAATGTTTTTTTAGTTGTTTTTGAGATTGCTTTTGCCTGCCGAAGTTAAAGGCTAAAGTTTAATTTTCCCAATGCTATCCTATTTTCAAAGTGTGCTTTAGATATGAAAATTCATAAGTAACCATTTATCCTTTCATATTACCGTTTAGCATTTAAGCAAAACGACCAAATTTTCATAACTATTTGTAAATCAAGCGCTTAGTAATTTTTATAATACCATGTGTACTACACTACTAAAAAATAAATGGTACTATGTGATACATAGTACTAAATAATACCCCATCTTTGTGTTGTGAATGAGAGAAGCGATCAACCTTTTATTCAAAAAAAATTAAACAAACACAAAAAAATATTTTTAAAATGAGACTTACCACCAACAGCTTTTTACAAGCAATAACCACAACTGAATTAAAGCAGCTAACCACACAAGTAAACGAAACAATAGCTAGTGGCGCCGAAATGAAAACTACACAACACTTATTCTGTGCTGCCGACTTATGGAAAATACAACGCAACAGAAGAGTGAGAACTAGTAGAAGACAATTATTATAATTAATACCTAAAACGCCATAAAATGGATATTCAAAACACACAAAGCCAAATGAGAAAGGGCGTTTTGGAATTCTGCATCCTAAGCATCATTCAACAAGGGGAAGCTTACCCAAGTGATATTGTAGAAAAAATGAAAGGAGCCGAATTGCAAATACTAGAAGGAACCTTATACCCATTGCTTACTCGGTTAAAAAATGCAGAGCTACTAACTTACCGCTGGGTAGAAAGTGCAAGCGGACCACCAAGAAAATATTTTTCTATGACAGATGCTGGACACCAGTTTTACGCCGAATTAGAACGAACTTGGAAAGAACTTGCAGCAGCCGTACATACACTAACACAACAACAACAGTAACAAACCATCCAACCAAACTATTAATATTACAACCATGAAAAAGGTAATTAATATAAACTTTCAAGGTAGCGTTACTCCCATAGAGGAGAGTGCTTATGAGCTATTGAAGCAATACATTGAAAGCCTAAGAAACTTCTTCACCAATGAAGAAAGTAAAGAAGAAATTATAAATGATATAGAAGGCCGTATTGCCGAATTATTTGCCGAAATACTTAAAAAAGGGAATAGCTGCATTGTTGATACCGATGTAGAAGCCATTATGAAAAGTATGGGCCGCCCCGAAGATTTTGAAGCGGAAGAAGGCAATGTAAAAGAGCAGTTGCACAATAACAATGGTAATAATAAGCAACAACAGCAACAACAATACACTACCGGAACTAATACCAAGCAGCGCTTTTACAGAAATGAAAATGACAAAGTATTGGGTGGTGTGTGCAGTGCCATTAGCGATTATGTAAATGTAGATCCGGTAATAATTAGAATAATTTTTGTGGTGCTTTGCAGCATACTATTTATTCCATACCTATTATTATGGGCTTTGGTACCAAGTAGGGCGCAAATAGAAATTGGTACGGTAAGGAAACGCCTTTATAGAGATCCGGAAACGGCAACTATTGGCGGTGTTTGTGCCGGATTAGCCAATTATTTTGATATAAATGTATGGATCCCTCGTTTACTATTTCTAGTACCATTTTTAACTTTTGTATTTAGATGGGGTAATGATTTTTGGGGTTTTCCACATTTCTTCAACTTATCCTTTAGCCCCGGTGCAACCTTAATATATGTGGTACTTTGGATTATACTACCCGAAGCAAAAACAACTTCTGAAAAGTTGCAAATGAAGGGGGAGAAGGTAGACTTAAACTCAATTAAAAATACCATTGCAGAAGATGTAAAAGTATTTGCCAATAAACTAAATGAAAACAGTAAGAAAAGTGGCAGTGCTTTCGGCAGAATTATAGAAGTGTTGGTAAAAGGGATTTTATACTTCATCACCATATTTGTAGTCTTTATCCTAATTCTAACATTTGGTTCATTGGGTATTGCATCCCTAGGGTTAATGCCAATATCTGGGTTTATTTTAAAGGGCGGTTTGCAAACTTTCCTTGCTTGGAGCACCATTATCCTATTCATATGGGTACCTGTTATAAGCCTAATTGTATGGGGTGTAAGAAGAATAACCGGTAATAAAGGCAGCAGCGGCATACTTGCTTATTCTTTCAGTGCACTTTGGTTCTTGGGTTGGGTAAGCTTAACATTTTTTCTTGTAGAAGTTGGTAGAGATTTTAAATATAGAAGTAACCCTGTAGAAAATACGGTGCAACTAACCAACCCTAAAGTGAATAAGTTAGAAATAAAGGCAATAAAAGGTTATTCTAACTACGATAATAACGATTACTTTAGAATAGAGCCGTTCGATAATATTGGCGATGATACCGTTTATGCACCAAATATTGCACTTCGCTTCGAGAAAGCCACCAGCGATAGTTTTGCCATTACCCTAAGCAAAAAAGCAAGGGGAAGAAGTAGAACTGAAGCTACCAATACAGCAGCTAATTTTACCTACGAAATAACACAAAAAGATTCTGTATTGAATATTGACAAAGGCATAGCCATTAATGAGCAATACAAATTTAGAAACCAACGTGTATTAATTACAGTTTATGTGCCCGTAGGCAAAAGAATATTTGTAAATGAAAATGTGCAAGTATGGAACAACGTAAATATTTCTTGGAACAACGACAACTTTGAATGGCAAGATTATGAAGGCAGATACGATCAAGGAAATTGGCGTAAAGGAAGAGAATATATTATGACCCAAAATGGCTTAAAACTAGTTGTTGGTAACACAATAACCGAGGATGAAGATGCCGAAATTAAAAACGACATTAACAATATTCAAGATGAGATTGACCGTAAAAAGAGGGAGTTGGAGGAGTTGAAAAAGAATATTCCACAAAAGCCAGATACTATTATAAGGTATAAATATAAAAGTAGCAGTACAGTGGTTACAGCACCAATTGGCGGGTCAGTAACAAATACTGATGATGCATTAAGCCAAACCCCAGCAGCTTTTATGCTTCATAAAATATCATAGAGCCTGAATATTTTGGTTGGATGAGGAGCATAGCCCTACTTAGCGAAAGCAGGTGGGGCTTTTTTTATTATATAATCCAATTAGCTAAGTACTTTAGTTCAGTTTATTATACACCATATTTTTAATATATTCATATTAACACATAACTATAATAATGCAAAAGGCATATATACTTTTTACCCTTTTTATATTACTTGGTTTCAATTGCATTGCACAAACGATAAATAGCCCTAATAATTACATTACTTACCAAAAGGGTAACTTACCATTTATTATCTCCATACCACACGGCGGTAATATTGTTCCTTCAAATATGCCCGATAGAACCTGTAACAACCCAACAACCGTTACAGATATTTTTACAATAGAACTTGCTAGGGCAATTGATACAGCATTTATGATACAAACTGGCTGTAGGCCACATATAATTATTTGTAACTTAAAGCGTACGAAGCTAGACTGTAACAGAAACCTAGCGGATGGTGCTTGCGGAAATGCCGATGCTGCATTAGCTTGGAACTACTTTCACAATTATATTGATTCTGCACAAGCCACAGCCAAAAGTCAATTTAACGGAAAAGCCTTTTATATTGATTTGCATGGTCATGGCCATACCATACAACAATTAGAGTTGGGCTATTTATTAACTGCTACCGAGTTGGGCTACACCAACGCTGTGTTAAATTCATCAACCTACGTTAATTCTAGCTCTTTACGCAATCTGGTAAGCACTAATGTAAATGCTTACACACATACCGAGTTGTTAAGAGGCAATTTTTCATTGGGTACTTTGTTAGAAAATGCTGGTTTTGCTGCTGTACCAAGCTTACAAAATCCTTCACCCGGTACTAATCCATACTTTGATGGTGGTTATAACACCGCCGTTCACACAAGTAATACTGATGGAAATAACGTGAATGGAGTGCAAATTGAAGCCAATTATACTGGTGTAAGAGATAGTTATAGTAACCGGAAAAAGTTTGGTGATTCCCTAGCAAGGGTACTTGCAAAATATATAAACATACACCAAAATGTATCTGTAGCTAATTGTAACGCAGTATTGCCAGTAGTGGAAAAAGCTTTCTCTGTTTCTATAAAAAACTGTAAGCCTTATTTTCTTTTATCCTTAAACCAACCTTTTAGTTTGCAAAAAATAGTATTAGAACAAAGCAAAAATGGAGTACAATTTATACCCACAAAAAATATTCCTTTTGCTGCTAGTGTAGCATCTACACAGCAAATATCTTTTACGCATTCGCCAGAAGATAAAGTTTTATTCTATTATAGGCTTAAGCTAATAGATGCAGATGGTAGTTATCAATATTCCACAAATGTTCTAGCTGATGTAAAATGTAAAGCTGAAAATACCTATCATATTTATCCTAACCCAGTAAGCCATTTTTTACACTTAACTAACACAAGTAGTGCTGAAAAAGTAATTACAATAACAAATATTTATGGGCAAATAATTGAGAAGTATCATACAAAAAACGGTAAAATTAATGTGGCACATTTGCCAAATGGCTATTATCTGCTATGTATTAATCAGTACGTGCAATTACCCTTTTTAAAGAATTAGCTCCTGTTTTAAATAATAGTTATACAATCTATTCACCAATAGTTATGCTTTTTGGTGAATATAATCACCAAAAGTTATTACTTTTAGTGATTATAAACAAAGGAATATGATATTGAGGCAATTGGCGCAAATAATAAACGAAAAGATTGGTAAAGGAAGAGCCATTATTTTAATAGGCCCAAGGCAAGTAGGCAAAACCACCTTAGTAAAATCAATTATCGGAAATGCACCTTATCTTTTTTTAGATGTGGACGATCCAACGGTAAGGGCAATTTTAACCAATCCAAATACAGAAGAGATTAAGAATATAATTGCTAACAACACACTTTTATTTATTGATGAAGCTCAGCGTATTCAAAACATTGGTATAACCCTAAAAATAATAATTGATCAATTTCCAAATGTTCAATTATTGGTAAGTGGTTCATCGGCATTTGAGCTAAAGGATAAGATAAATGAACCCTTAACGGGCAGAAAGTGGTTATATCAATTGTTTCCTATTTCATGGAAAGAGTTTGAAGATAATGTAGGCTATATTAAAGCGGCACAGCAATTAGAAATAAGGTTAATTTATGGAATGTACCCAGCAGTAATAAATGGTGCGTCAGAAAGCTTTGAGATTTTAAAGGAGTTAACAAGCAGTTATTTGTATAAAGATATTTTAGCAGTTAGTAATATTAGAAAGCCAGAAATATTAGAAAAACTATTACAGGCACTAGCATTACAAATTGGTAATGAAGTTAGTTACAATGAGCTTTCACAATTATTAGGAATTGATAAAAATACAGTTGGCAATTACATTGATATGCTAGAAAAAGCATACATCATTTTTAAGCTAAAACCATTTAGTGCCAACCTGCGAAACGAAATAAAATCTAACCAAAAAATTTACTTTTATGATAATGGTATTAGAAATATGGTAATTGGAAATTTAAATCCATTAGGGCTTCGACAAGACAAAGGATCGCTTTGGGAAAATTTTCTAATAAGTGAAAAAGTAAAGAAAAATAATTACGAGAATAGAATTTCAAAATCGTATTTCTGGCGTACTAAGCAACAGCAAGAAATAGATTATGTAGAGGAATTAGCCGGTAAATTAACTGGTTACGAAATGAAATGGAATGAAAATGCCAAGGTTAAAAAAGCTACAACCTTTACAAATACTTATAACACAACGATTGAAGTAATAAACAAGGAAAATTTTAGAAATTTTATTTGCTAAAAAAGGACAATAAAAAGCTAGTAATGTTGTGTTACTAGCTTTTACTTTTTTTAGTTATTCTACTTATTTCCCATCCTTCAACCCATATTTATATTTATACCTTTCATACAATTGCTTTTGTTTATTGTCTAAACTCACCCTGCGACCTTGTATAAAAGCAGCGGTTATAATGCTTGTTTTCATGTCTAAAATATCGCCTTCGCTAATTACTATATTGGCATCTTTGCCCACTTCTAAACTGCCCGTTTTATCTGCAATACCTAGTATTTTAGCGGGGTTAAGCGTAATGGCTGCTAAGGCTTCTTCTTTTGTTAAGCCATAAGCCGCTGCTGTACCTGCATTGAAAGCAAGGTTTCTAAATCGGCTATTGCCATCATCATCATTAATGGCAAACAATACTCCTGCTTTTTGTAAGGCCGCAGCTGTTTTATAAGGCTGGTCTACATCGTCATCTTGCAACGTTGGTAAGCTATGGCTTTGGCCAAGTATTACGGCAATATTATTTTGTTGTAATAAGTTGGCTATTAAATAGCTATCGCTACCACCAACAATTACTACATCAATAGCAAATTCTTTGGCAAAGTCTATAGCTATAAGCATTTCTTTTACTGCATCGCAATGCACAAATAGTTTTTGCTTTTTTTGTAGCACTTGTTGCACTGCAGCTAGTTTCAGATTTTTAGGGCTACTGCCTTCTGTGTAGTTTTTTGCTTCTCTGAAATATGCTTTTAGTTTTTCAATTTGCTCAAGCCCCCGTTTTACGGGGCTTTCAGTACTTTGTGGAAGGCCTAAAAACTCTGCAAATGGGTTAGGCCTGTTAATTAAGGAAGGAAGGTTAATGTGCATACCTTGGTCTAATTTATACGCTGCATCTTCCCAATTCCAAGCATCAAGCTGTACCACGGTTGAAGTGCCCATAACCATATTTCCATTAGGCACAATGTTAGCTAACAAAATACCGTTAGCTTTTAGCACATTTATTACTTTACTATCGGTATTATAAGCTACTATACTTCTAATATTTGGGTTCATATCACCAATTTCTTGGGCATCTTGTGTTGCCCTTACGCTAGGCACTTCATTTAAGCCTAAGTTGGTGTTTGGTAATATTAAGCCGGGGTACACATGCTTGCCATCGGCTTGTATAATGTTGGGGCTTATCATTAATGGCACAGCCATTACTTTACTTATTTCTGCAATTTTTCCATCAATAATTTTAAGGTTTGTTTTTTCTAAAACGGTACCATTGCCAATATGAAGTGTGGCATTTAAAATATAAATTGGGGCTGATTGTGCAGGTGCGGGATATACATTTTCTTGTGCATTAGCCGATAGAAAAATGGCTGCCAAGCATATATTTAATAATACTTTTTTCATGTTTCTTACTTTGTAGTTTTTCTTTAATTATTGGGCATCAATTACTAATAAACCATGCTTATGTTGGTGGTCGCTGCAGCTATGCATAATTTCCATACTGGCAGCGGCTGGTGCTGTAGGGAAACCAGCCTTTTTATCACCCACCATTTTTTGTGCAAGTCTATTTTTTTCAGTAATTATTTGTTTGCGTAGCTGGGTATCTTGCTCTCTATCAAAATAAATAATACCATCCACAATGGTTTTTTCACTTTTGGCATATATGCTTAATGGGTTAGCGCTCCACAACACTACATCGGCATCTTTACCCACTTTTATACTACCCACTTTATCTTGTACATGTAGCATTGTAGCAGGGTTAATGGTTACCATCTTCCAAGCATCTTCCTCACTCATACCGCCATATTTTACACTTTTTGCTGCTTCGTGGTTAAGCCTTCTTGCCATCTCTGCGTCATCCGAATTAATGGCTACGTTTATCCCAACTTTTTGCATAATAGTAGCGTTCTCCGCAATAGCATCTAGTACTTCCATTTTATAATTCCACCAATCGCTAAAAGTGCTAGCATTAACACCGTGCTGTTTCATTTTATCTGCTACTTTATAGCCTTCTAAAATATGGGTGAATGTATTAAGGGTAAAGTTGAATTTCTCCGCTACACGTAATGCTCCAGTAATTTCACTTTGCACATATGAGTGGCAAGTTATAAAACGTTTTTTATTTAGAATTTCAACTAAGGCATCCAATTCCAAGTCCCTTCTTACGGTGCTCCAAGGGTTTTGCATGGTAAGGCCTTTTTTACCTTTTGCTTCTACGCCAACTGCTTGAATTGCTTTCTCATATTCTTGGGCTCTTGTAAATGCATCTACCATCACCTGCTCCACACCCATACGGGTATCTGGAAAGCGATTGTTCTGCTGTGCAGGAGAGCGTTTTACATTTTCGCCAAGGGCAAATTTTATAAAACCATCAGCACCGGCAAACTTTAACTCCTCGGCATTAGCTCCCCAACGAAGTTTTATCAATTGTGTTTGTCCGCCAATAGTGTTAGCACTTCCGTGCAAAATATGTGAGGTGGTTACACCGCCACTAAGCTGGCGATAAATATTAATATCATCAGGATTTAAATTGTCGGCAATGCGTACTTCAGAAGTTACACTTTGGCCACCTTCATTAATAGAAGCTGCTGCAATATGTGAGTGTTCATCAATAATTCCTGCCGTTAAGTATTTGCCTGTACCATCAATGTTAGTGGCGTTTGCGGCTGATAATCCTTTTCCTATTTGTGCAATTTTGCCATTTTTAATTAATACATCTGTTTCTAACAATATGCCTTCTTTTTCACTAGTCCACACAGTGGTATTTTTTATCAAAATATCTTTTTGTGTTGGCTTTTCTTTAAAGCCATATCCATTAAGAGGATAAGTAATATCTCCTACGGTTGGCTTTGGTTTTACAGGAAAAGAATCTTTTTTTACAGTAACTTCTTTATCAAAAACCATCGTCCAGGTAAGTAAATTGCCAGCGGTATCTAGGCCGGTTCCTTGCCATACATTACCGTTATTTGCACCACTTAGGCGAATATTAGTCTTTGCTCTCTTAGTTGTAGGAAACACTATTTTAACCAAGTTGCCTTCGTAGCTTAATTTAGCAGTAACTGTATCTTTTAAAATTACTTGTGCACCTGCTAATTTTATTTCTACAGGGTAGGTGTTACTAACGCCATTTTGCGTAAGCGTAAGTTTGTAATTGCCATTGTAATTATTCCAAGCATCTTCTTTTATACTATACTTATTTCCCTGAATCCAGTTTTGAAGTAACATTGCTTTTTCTGAAAATATAGGGCCAGAGGTAATAACAAAATTTGCCAATTTTCCTGTTTCCAAGCTACCAACTTGTGCATCAATTTGCAATAGTTTTGCAGGGTTAATGGTTAAAGCATTTAAGGCAGCTTTTTCAGTTAAGCCATATTCAATAGCTTTTCTTAAGTTGGTAATAAATTGTTTTATATCTCTATTATCGTTGGCAGTTAGGCAAAAATTTATACCAGCTTTTTCGAAAGTAGCAGGTTGCGTTGGTGCTAGCTCCCAATGTTTCATATCGGCAAGTGCTACAAACCGCATATCTGCTGCATCCTCAACATCCATAGCAGCAGGAAAGTTAAGGGGAAGTACAAAGCTAGCTTGGGTAGCTTTCATATCATTTATGCGTTGGTACTCATACCCCAATGCTTTTATAATAAACTGCTTACCTACTTCATCGCCAATTTTGTCGGCTCTTAATACATTCCATTTTGTGCCAGCATCGCCATTTCCACGTTCTACAATATCAAAAATATAAGGTAGTTTCTCGTTTTCATTAATGGCTTTTAAGGTGTTATTCTGCCCTTCTTTGTCTGCATTATTTTTATACCATTCCGCATCAATAAATGTTTGGCGCAACAAAGCAATTGTGCCCATGGTACTACTTGGATAGGCTTGGGTGCTACTACCTTTGCTAAAACTTAGCACCGCTGCTGCTTTATCTTTTATTACTAATGTATTTTCCTTATCCGCAGCTAGTGTAACAACAGATCCAGTACCCCTAAAAATACCATCTTTCTGGTGGGTGAATAAGGTTCCAAAACCAGCCTCCCTGTAACCTTTTGCCTTTGCTTCGTCTACAGAAAATATTTTTACTGCATCTACATCGCTGCGTATAGCTTGGTTCCAGCCAAAAGCCCCCTTTTGATTAGTAGTTAATTGTGCTGGCGCAAAAAAATTGAAGCCAGGTGCCCGGGGTACGGCTGCAATACCATAGTCAGTGTAAGCATCAATAAATGATGGGTAAATAAATTTGTCTTTACAATCAACCACAATTGCGTTTGCAGGTATTGCAATATTGTTACCTATTGCTACAATTTTATCTTTTGTAATAATAAGGGTTGCATTTTGCAAAGTTGTTTCAGCATTTTTTACAATTGTTGTATTAGTAAATGCATAGGTGGCTACTCGTTTATCGGCCACACCATTTACCGGAAAAGTTTCTTGAGCTTGCGCCATAGGCAAAGAAGCCATACTTATTGAAAGGAGGGCTATCCAACATTTTCTCATAAATAAGTTTTAGTTAAATTTTGCTATAAAGCTACTTATTCAAGGGTTGGAATTACTTTGGTATTTACCGATAAAAAATGGGGAGTAGCCGTAGATTATTCAATAATTGCAACAGTGTTGTTATTTAACACCAGGGTATTTGTCTAAAGTTTCAAAAACGTATTTAGGATTCTGCTTTAAATAGCTTAAAAATTTGTACAGGCTATCCGCATCTGCTTGTTTTTCAAACATTCTATCGTGTGCCAATAATACAGTGTGTCTTTTTGTAAAGTTTTCTTTTCCGTTAATAGTAGCAGTCATTTGATTAATAATGGTAGTAGCAGATTGTATAGGCACCGAATTATCTTCAAACATCCATTCTAAATCCCAACCCAGTACCTGATATTTTCCTACGGAGTCCATTAAATGTGCTAAAGCCCTAGTTTGGTTAGTTGCCCTAAACCTTCCGTTTAATGCCCACACATTATTACCCGGAAAGCGGGCAATTTTTTTATCAATGTTTAATACTTTTTGCCCTTGTTCAAAATCGGCTAATGCGGAATCTGGATGGCTGTAATACAAGGAATATTTGTTTCTAAAAGCATGTGAATAGCTGTGGTTACATAAAAAGAAATTCGAATTATTTTTAATACTATCCACCCATTTCACTCTCGATTTTTCTTCGGCGTGTAGCCCAATCATAAAAAAAGTAGCTCTAATACCCAATTTCTCACAAATATGGTAGCAATTCATAGTGCCAGGCTGCGGTCCATCATCAAAACTTATATATACAATGTGTTTTGAGGTATCGTTATAATCTTCCTCCCTTACTATTTGTTTTTTTAGGCTATCATCTTTAGCCGATATTGTAACATCTTCCTCATTTTGTTCGCTTATAACGCCTGTGCTAGAATTGCATGCAATTAAGCAAATACAGCAAAAAAATGAAATGGTTAAAACCGATACTTTTAGAAAAGAAAATGCGGAAGGATGCTTCATAAAAAAAATTCGCTGCAAATATACTTGGTACTAGTAGGCATTTAGGCTTAATTAACACAAAAATGGTATATCATTTTTTCGAGAGTAGAAATTTCAACAATATGGTGCATTGCTTGTAGTACCTTTGCACCCAATTATTTAGCAATAGCGAGCAACATGGAACAAAACGAATTAATTGTAAAAGACGTAGTAATAAAGTTTGCTGGTGATAGTGGGGATGGTATGCAACTTACCGGTCAGCAATTTACCAATAACACCGCACTTTTAGGTATTGATTTGGGCACTTTCCCCGATTTTCCTGCCGAAATTAGGGCACCGCAAGGTACATTACCCGGCGTTAGTGGCTTTCAGCTACACTTTTCAAGTGAAAGAGTATACACACCTGGTGATGATTGTGATGTACTAGTAGCTATGAATGCTGCCGCATTAAAAGTGAACCTAAAAGCGTTAAAACAAGGCGGTAAAATAATTGTAAATACAGATGGGTTTGATGCTAAAAACCTTAGGCTTGCAAATTATGCCGATGGAGATAACCCATTGGAAAACGGTAGCCTTGATAACTATGAAGTAATAAAAATAGATGTTACCAAAATAACCCGTGAGTCCTTAAAAGACAACCACGAGTTGGGCACAAAAGAAAAGGATAGAGCAAAAAACATGTTTGTTCTTGGATACATTTATTGGATGTACAATAGAAACCTAGATAGTTCTATTAATTTCTTAACGGAGAAATTTGGTAAGAAGGATAATATTTTACAAAGCAACATCAAAGTGCTACAAGCCGGGTATAACTACGGCGATACTACTGAAACTTTTACTACTAGATATAAAGTAGAAAAGGCGAAGTTGCCAGCTGGTAAATACCGCAGTATTATGGGTAATCAAGCATTAGCCTATGGCTTAATTGCTGCTTCAGAAAAAAGTGGGTTATCAATTTTTTTAGGCACTTACCCAATTACGCCGGCATCCGATATTTTACATGAGCTAAGTAAGCATAAAAACTTTGGTATAAAAACCTTCCAAGCCGAAGACGAAATTGCTGGCATTACCGCCGCAATTGGCGCTAGCTATGGCGGTAGCATTGGTATTACCACTACTTCTGGCCCCGGTATGGCTTTAAAAACCGAGGCGATGGGCTTAGCGGTAATGTTAGAAATTCCGTTAGTAATTATCAATATACAGCGTGGCGGCCCCTCTACAGGCTTGCCTACAAAAACAGAACAAAGCGATCTGTTACAAGCATATTATGGTAGAAACGGCGAATGCCCAATGCCAGTTTTGGCTAGTAGCACACCAATGGACTGTTTTGAAATGGCATATGAAGCAGTAAGAATTGCCTTGCAGCATATGACGCCAGTAATACTGTTGAGTGACGGTTATATAGCCAATGGTGCAGAGCCTTGGAAGTTTCCGCAAAGCGATAATTTACCAGCAATAAAAGTGCAGTTTAAAGAAGGCTTAGCTGCAGATGAAGAGAAATTTTTACCTTATCAAAGAGATGAAAAATTGGTACGCCCTTGGGCAATACCGGGCACGCCAGGCTTGGAACATAGAATTGGTGGCATTGAAAAACAAAATATTACGGGCAACGTAAGCTACGACCCTGATAACCACCAATTAATGACCAATATTCGCCAAGAGAAAGTAGATAAAATAGCAGAATACATTCCTAACCAAACCCTTGATAGTGGCCCAGAAAAAGGGAAAATATTGGTGCTGGGTTGGGGTAGCACTTATGGCGCAATAAAAAGTGCATTAATTGAGTTGCACGCCGAAGGTCACGCCATAAGCCACGCACATATTAAATATGTTCGTCCATTTCCTAAGAATTTGGGACAAATTATTGGCAATTTCGATAAAGTGGTTATTCCCGAGTTAAATAATGGACAGCTTATTAAAATTATACGAGATAAATATTTGGTAAATGCAATTGGTTACAACAAAGTAATGGGCGTACCAATTACCAAAACTGAATTAGTAAAATATTTAAGAGATATGATACTTGCATAAAGCACATTAAATGCTTTATTATTACCTTGTAGCATAATTAATTGAATATGAATGTGCAGCAGCAACAGGCAGTTTTTTTTAATAGCTATGTTACAAGGTCTTACACTTTTCGAAAGCAACAATTAACCGCCCTAAAGCTAGCCATACAGCAAAACGAACCAGCTATTCTTGCTGCATTGTATGCCGATTTAGGTAAAAGTGCAGAAGAGGCCTACGCAAGTGAAGTGGGCTTTGTACTTGCAGAAATTACTACCACTTTAAAGCATTTACAAGGCTGGATGAAGCCTAAAAAGGTAAGTACCAACTTGCTAAATATTCCTGGATCCAGTAAAATAATTGCAGAACCTTTGGGGGTAGTATTTATAATTGCACCATGGAATTATCCTTTTCAATTAGCAATTGCCCCTTTAATAGGTGCCATAGCAGCCGGAAACTGTGCTACTGTTAAGCCATCGGAGCTTGCGCCGGCAACGGCTAATGTGTTGCAAAACCTAATACAAAATACTTTTCAGGAAAACTATGTGAGTTGTATTCAGGGTGATGGTGCCTTGGTTATCCCTAACCTGTTACAGCAGTTTACATTTAACCATATATTTTTTACTGGTAGTACTGCTGTTGGTAAAATTATATATGAACTTGCAGCAAAAAAATTAGTGCCAGTAACATTAGAACTAGGTGGCAAAAGCCCCGCCATTATTGATGCTGACGCAAATATAAATGTAGCAGCAAGGAAAATTGTAATGGGTAAATTACTGAATGCAGGACAAACTTGCGTGGCACCCGATTATTTGCTTATTCACCAAAGTAAGCACACCGAATTTATAGCAGCTTTTAGTAAAGCAGTTGCCGATTTTTATGGAAATGACATATTGAATAACACCGAGTATCCTAAAATTATAAATGAAAAACGATTCAATACGCTATTGGGTTACTTAGCGGATGCAGAAATATTATATGGGGGTAATTATAACAAAGAAATCCTTCGCATTCAACCTACTATTTTAGGTAATGTATCTTTAAATGCACCCGTAATGCAGCAAGAAATTTTTGGCCCAATTATGCCATTGTACACCTATGAAACCAAAGAGCAAGCAATAGCAATTGTGCAGCAATACAAGCATCCATTGGCATTATATATTTTTACCAACAATAAGGCTGTAGAAGATTATTGGTTACAAAATGTATCTTTTGGCGGTGGTTGTGTTAATAATACTTTGTTTCATTTATCTAACGATCGGTTACCCTTTGGCGGTATTGGCAATAGTGGTATAGGTGCTTATCATGGCAAGCATAGTTTTAATACATTTAGCCACCAAAAAGCAATTTTAAAAACAGCTACTTGGTTTGATCCTAATTTTAAATACCCACCATTCTCTGGTAAAATGAAATTGTTTAAGTTATTTATGCGGTAATTGCTTAGGTAACTTGTTGATACTTAACATATATTTCATGGCATAATTGCTTAATTTATACTAATCATGTGCCTTTTATTCCTTTACCTTTGCACGTTGCACTTTTTTGGTAAAAACTGTGCTACGCAAGCAAACTATTTACCGTAGGTATAATAAAACATATTAATATTTTGGCACTATCTTTTTTCGTAAAATATATTTATAACAACGGTTCTGAAGATGTAATAAAAAGGGGCAAGAAAATTCATGCAACAGGCCAGGTGGAAATGATAGAGCATGATGATTTAATGGGTGCTATATCCTTCAGGGTTAAAGATGATGCCTACTCTACTTTTTACAGGGTTAATATTACAAAGTTCAAAGACCCAAAAGGGCTAACTCTTAAGTGCACTTGCCCGTACAATGCCACAGATATTTGCAGGCATAAAGTAGCTAGCTTGTTTCAGCTGCAAGAGTTGCTTGATAGAAATATGTTGGGCGATAAAGAGTTTCAGTACAGCCAACAGCATACCATTGTAAAAATGAAAGTGCTTGATCTTAAGATGATTAAGTTGCTTTGCAGCCAAGAAAACTACCAAGAGGCAGAAGAATTTTTAAGAGCAAAAAAGGCTACTATTATTAGTGCAGCCGAAGAAAGGGTAACGGCTGAATTGGAGCTAAATGGAATGATGCACAAAATTATTCTTCAAAAAAATGAGGAACGAAATTTTGATACAAGCTGCGGTTGCGATAGCGAATATAACCACCCTTTGTGCGTTCATAAAACCATCGTATTTCTACAATTATTAAATGCTTATGGTCCAAATTATTTTGATACCATACGCAATTGGGATAAAGATAAAAATAAGCTATTAGCAATATACGGATACTCATTATCCGATAATTTGAAAGGTAAATTTGAATTTACTTACACCAACGGAAAACCATTTTTACGGGTACTAGATAGTAGCATAAAAAGAGTAGCCACCAATAGTATAGAACCCACTACAACGGTGCCTATTAAGCAACAATTTGAAGCAGCACCCACTCAAAAAACAACTACTGAAGTAGTAGAAGTACAGGAGAAAAACAATACTAAAATTGGGGTAGTATTTAGCTATCAAACTAATCAATACCCTTTCTTACAAGTTGATGCTATTATTGGCGAGATGGACGAAACTGAACTTGCTTTCACTGGCAAGGTAGAAAAAGTAGATTTAGCAAAATTTATACAGACTGAACACCTAACTGAAGACGACAAAATATTAGTACAGCATTTAAGAAAGCTACTACCAAACGAAATTGATAGGTATCTAAGTCGTAACTCACCATTTAGTGGTATTTGGGAAAATATTGTACAACAGCTTAATGCCGATTTGCCAGAGGAAACCAAGGCGTTAATACTAGAATATATATTGCCAAAGTATAAAAAACTATTTGAGCACGTTGGAGATGGAGGTTTTGTATACTATTTACCAGAAGGAAAAACATTTATTACCAATAATTTGCAACCCATTAGCTTAAGTAGTAAATATGTAAGGCCAGAATTTATTGTTCATTTTACCGGCGAACTTTACGAAATAAATGCACAAGTAAAAATAGCAGAGGGTAATTTTTTGGTAGACGAGAATGAGGTGAATAGCCCTGTTGTATTTAAACACAGCGATAAGTTATACTTATGGGATAAGACGGAAGATATTGTGTTGTTAGATAAGTTTAAGCCCACTGCAACTAGGCAAGTAACTGCTAGCGAATGGCCTAATGAGTTACACAATTTTGTGTTGCCATTGGCAAAAGAATACAGTGTACAATTCTCTAATATTCAAAAAAAGGAGATTGATGATGTACTACCCGAAATAAAGATAGAGTTACAAGAAAGGGGCGAGTATTTATTATTCCACCCAATATTTTCCTATTTAGGATATACCGTAAAGCCAACAGATAAAGAAAAAATTATTATACCTACCGATGATAAGTTGTTGGTGCTACACAGAAATGAGGCAGCGGAAAAAGCATTTATGGCAGGTATACAAAGCCTGCACTCTAACTTTATTGTTGTAGATAATAATGCAAGTTTAGCATTAAAAGGGGCAGATGTATTAAAGAATAATTGGTTCTTCCTATTTATTGATGCGGCTAAAGAAAAGCAAATAACGGTGCTGGGGTTTGAGGCACTAAGAAACTTTAGATTTAATACCGCTAAGCCTAGTACAAAAATTTATATAAGTAGCCGTACCGATTGGTTTGATGCTAAGGTGGATATATTTTTTGGAGAACAAAAAGTTACCGTTGCAGATGTTAAAAAGGCTTTAGCTAATAAGCAACAGTTCATCAATTTACAAGATGGTACTTTGGGTATATTACCCGAGGAATGGATTAAAAAATATGCACTATTATTTAGGGTGGGCGATGGAAAAAATGCCGATCTTAAACTAAGCAAATATCATTTTAGCGTTATTGAAGATTTGTATGAGCAAAGAGATGAAGAAGAATTAGTATTTCAGCTCGAGGAAAAATATGAAAAGCTTAAAGAACTACATGGCATTCAGCAAATTCCGGCACCGCAGCATTTAAAAGCAATATTAAGGCCTTACCAAGAAAGTGGCTTTCAATGGCTTAATTATTTGAATGAAGTTAGTTGGGGCGGTATTCTTGCTGATGATATGGGTTTGGGTAAAACCATTCAAACCCTAACTTTTTTAGAGCATTTAAAAACTAAAAACGGGGTGCTAAAAGCAATAGTAGTATGCCCTACCACTTTAATGTATAACTGGAAGAACGAGATTAATAAGTTTACCCCAAGCCTTACGCACTACATTCATCATGGAGGCAGTAGAGATAAAGATGGCTTACTGAAAAATAGTATTGATATAATTATAACTACCTACGGCACATTAAGAAGCGATATAAAACATTTAATAGAAATACCATTCGATTATGTAGTGCTAGATGAAAGCCAAGCCATTAAAAACCCAAGTAGTAAAGTTACCAAAGCAGCAACCTTACTTAAGAGTAAAAACAGGCTTTGCTTAAGTGGTACCCCTTTGCAAAACAATACATTTGATATTTACGCACAAATGAGTTTTCTTAATCCCGGCATGCTTGGTAGCGTAGAATTTTTTAAGCAGGAGTTTGCCATACCTATTGATAAGTTTGGAGAAAAAGAACAAAAAGAACATTTAAGAAAATTATTATATCCTTTCATTTTACGCCGCACAAAGGAGCAGGTGGCTAAAGACTTGCCGGCAAAAACTGAGATGATATTGTATTGCGAAATGGGTAAGGAACAGCGTGAAATATATGACGCTTACAGAAACGATTTTAGAGATAAAATAATGGGCGTTGTAGAGAAAGAAGGAGTAAATAAATCGCAGCTAACTATATTGCAAGGCTTAATGAAGCTAAGGCAAATTTGTGATAGCCCAGCAATAGTAAACGAAGAAGAAAAATTCCCTAACGTAAGTGTAAAGCTTGAAGAAATTGGTAGAGAAATACAAGAAAATATTAGCAATCATAAAGCCTTAATATTCTCTCAGTTCCTTGGAATGTTAGCGCTAATTAAGCAACGGTTAGAAGAGCTAGAAATACCGTACGCTTATTTTGATGGAAGCACTACTGCTACTGATAGAGAAAAAGCCATTCGTAAGTTTCAAGAGGAAGATACCTGCCGAGTATTTTTAATATCATTAAAGGCGGGTGGTGTGGGCTTAAACCTTACCGCAGCCGATTATGTATACATCGTAGATCCTTGGTGGAACCCTGCTGTTGAGCAGCAAGCAATTGACCGTACCCACCGCATTGGGCAAACGAAAAATATTTTTGCATATAGAATGATATGCACTGATACAGTAGAAGATAAAATTTTAAAATTACAAGAGCATAAGAAGCTACTAGCCGCAGATTTAATAACTGATGATAGTGGCTTTGTAAAAAGCCTTAGCAAAGAAGATATTGAGTATCTTTTTAGTTAGCTTTAAACACTAAATTGTTTTTATGCTGCTCAATAATGCAAAATTTATAATGGGTTTATGCCTATTAATCAACTGTTGCACTATTCATGCACAAGAGCAATTTGTTATGCCTTTGGCAAAGCAGGTTACCGCATTCAAATTCAAGCAATTAATAGGCGGTGTAATTATTATTAATGCACAACTAAATAATTATACTGATACACTAAATTTTGTGTTAGATACTGGTAGCGGTGGCATTTCGTTAGATTCCGCAACAGCGGCTTATTATAAGCTTTCACTAACACCTTCTAACAAAACAGTTAAAGGTATTGGTGGCATAAGAAACATATCATTTGCCAATAACCACTCGCTACGTGTTGGTAATTATGTTACCGATAGTTTAGACTTTCATATTAATAATTATGAGTTACTTACCAGTGTATATGGTGTAAGAATCGATGGAATTATTGGGTATAGTTTTTTAAGAAGATATATTGTAAAAATTAACTACGATAGCAGTACCATTACTTTATATAAGCCAGGAGTTATAAAATATCCACGTGGCGGATATTATCTAAAGCCAACTTTTACCAATTTACCCATAGTACACGTAACAGTAGCCGATAGCAAAGAAGTAGATGCAAAATATTATTTTGATACGGGGGCGGGCCTTTGCATGCTATTTAACAATGAGTTTGTTGATGATAGTGCCTTTTTTAGAAAAAAAAGGAAATTCTATAATACACAAATAGAGGGTATTGGCGGAAAGCAACCCATGAAAATTACGGTAATTAAGTCGGTAAAATTAGGTCCCTACAAATTTAAAAATGTGCCCGCAATGGTGTTAGATGACACCTACAATGTAACCAACTATCCTTACTTAGCGGGGCTAATTGGCAACGATGTTTTAAGAAGATTTAATACCATTATTAATTACCCCGAGCAGCTATTTCATTTAACGCCTAATAGCCATTATAATGATGTTTTTGATTATGCATATTGCGGTCTAAACTTGTATATGCTTGATGGTAAAATAATTATTACAGATATAATTAAAAACTCCCCGGCCGATATTGCAGGCTTTAAAGACGGTGATACATTACTTGCAATTGATAATAATTTTTCAGGAGATATTAATGTATATAAAAATTTACTTCAGTCTGCCAACACAAAGTGCCGTTTGTTCATATCAAGAAATGGAAGTCCCTTCATCATTCCATTATCTATAAAAAGTATTCTCCACTAGTACCTTTATTTATAAGTACCTAACATTTTGTTATTAATATCTACCTATGCTTTCCCAGTATATTTGTAATTGATAAATATTTTTATGAAGCGTATTTTCTCTTTTTTACTACTGTGTGTTATGAATGCACTAGCCTTTTCGCAAGGCACTGAAACTTTTACCAATATTCCAGCTTCTGCTAGCAGCTATGCAACAAGAACTTGGGTGGGTGATAATAACCAAACCTGGGCAGCAACCGACGCAAGAACCGATCAATCACTCACTGGAAAAGCAATTACCTTAAGGGTTGGAAAATTATCTTGCAATACTATTACCAATGGCATTTCAAGCGTTACTTTTTCTTATAAATATGTCTTCACAGGCGCTACTGGTAATTTAGTACTTAAAATAAATGGGGCGCAAGTTGGTAATGCTGTTACTGTGCCTAGTAGTCAAACTACTGCACAAACCGTAAGTTTTAATAATTTAAGTTACACCGGTACTTGTACTTTTGAAATAGAGCAAACTGTTGCCGGTGGTCCTAGAATTGTTATTGATGATATAAGCTGGAATAATAATAACACCACACCTTGTGTTGTACCCTCGGCTCAGCCAACAAGTTTAACGTTTGGAACCGTTACTAATAATACCATCAATGCTAGTTTTTCATTGGCTGCTAATATGCCAGATGAGTATATTGTGTTTATTAGCACCAATAATTCTATGGGTAGCCTACCAATTAATGGTACAGCTTATGCTACTGATGATGTGTTGAATAACGCAACAGTGGTATACAAAGGAGCAGTAAATAGCTTTACAGCACAGGGGTTGCAACCTGGTACCAACTATTACTTCTTTGTTTACGCTTTAAATAGTGCCTGTGCCAACGGCCCATTATACTTAACAGCTAATCCGCTAACTGCCAATATAAGTACTACAAGCCCACCAGTATGCACTGTACCAGTTGGTAATGTTAGTAACTTACAGCTTACACCTACTAATAATACTATCAATGGTTCTTATACAACATCACCAGATGCAGATGGGTATTTAATAATTCGTAGCACTAACCCAGTACTTAATTTTACCCCAACCAACAATACTTCATATGCTATTGGACAAATAGTTGGAAATGGTATTGTTATAAAAAATACGGCAGGATCTACACTTAATACTACGGGATTAATAACCAATACCCTTTATTATTTTACAGTTTTTTCATTTAACGGCACTAGCTGCGTCGGCGGACCATTGTATAATACCAATGCGGTAACTGCTAGTATTACCACTACTAATAGTGCAAATAATAATGGCGAACCAACAAACTATTATGCAGCAACTAACGGAAAAGGCTGTGCAGATTTAAAGACTACTTTAAAAGCTATTATTACTACTGGCCACAATGCACAGTCTTATGGCGATTTATACAACCAATACGCATTAACTGATATTAAGCCAAGAGAAGTTGGCACTGGTAGTGCAAATGTTATTTGGGACATTTATAGCGATAGACCCACGGCAACTGATCCTTACAATTATGATCCTTTTACACAGCGCTGCGGTAACTATGCAGTTGAGGGAGATTGTTTTAATAGAGAACATAGCGTACCTCAAAGTTGGTTTAACCAAGCAGCCCCCGCCGTGTCCGATTATCACCATATCTTCCCAACAGATGGTAAGGTTAACGGAATAAGAAGTAACTATGTGTTTGGCAATGTTGCTTCTGCAACAACTACATCACTTAATGGAAGCAAACTTGGTACTTCGGCAGATGCAGGAATTAATACCACCGTATTCGAACCAATTAATGCTTATAAAGGCGATGTAGCAAGGGCTTTTCTTTACTTCGTTACTAGGTACGAAAATAATATAGCATCATGGTCCAGCAATGGCAACGCAGCTTTTGCTTTTGATAACAATACTTTTCCCGGGGTAAAACTTAGCTATTTAAGGCTAATGATTGAGTGGAATAATCAAGATCCCGTAAGTCAAAAAGAGATAGATAGAAACAACGGGGGTTATATTTTTCAGGGAAATAGAAACCCTTATGTAGATAGGCCGGAGTTTGTATCACAAGTTTGGAATAATACTTGTGCTGGCTTGTCTGGTCTTGTGTTGCCAGTAACACTTGAATATTTCAGAGGTAAATTGTTAGGCAATATACTTGGCTTAACCTGGAAGGCTGCTTATGAAGTTAATTTTGATAAATATGAAGTGCAAAGAAGCGTAAACGGAACCTACTACAATACAATTGCAACTGTTAAAGGCACAAACACTGCATACACTTTTGAAGATAATATTGATAAATACAGAGGTTCCAGGGTTTTTTACCGACTTAAAATGATTGATAAAGATGGTACAATAAAATACAGTGATGTATTTACCATACACTTGCCTTTAAATACACGTTTTTCAGTATCTCCAAATCCTGTTGTTACTAATATGCAAGTGCAGTTATATGGTAATGTTCACGGAGGTGTTTTACAGCTTATCCATGCCACTGGTGCAATAATTACAAAAAAACAAATAGCAAATGGTATTGCAGCCACATCAATTTCGGTAGGCGGCATAGCACCAGGATTGTATACTGTTCGTTTTATTGAGCATAATAAAATTATACACCAACAGAAAGTAATGATTGTTAACTAGTAAACTAATTGAAAAATCTGTTTGCTAATTATTGATTTTCTATTACATTTGCCCTCCGAAAAAGTGCAATACACTTTATTTAAGAAAATGTATTCAGGAATTGTAAAGATTTGCAGTAAAGCAAATAGGGCCTATAGCTCAGTTGGTTAGAGCATCCCGATGTATCGGGAGGGTCTTATTGGAGGAAGTTAGAAATTGAAATAAGAGATTTGCGGTAAAGCAAATAGGGCCTATAGCTCATTTGGTTAGAGCATCCCGATGTATCGGGAGGGTCTTATTGGAGGAGGCTAGAAATTGAAATAAGAGATTTGCGGTAAAGCAAATAGGGCCTATAGCTCAGTTGGTTAGAGCATCCCGATGTATCGGGAGGGTCTTATTGGAGGAAGTTAGAAATTGAAATAAGAGATTTGCGGTAAAG
>Ga0114942_1000065_pt1 | contig 26665 bp, 23 predicted proteins | sample LowerColdCreek_FD_88674 | JGI IMG/M metagenome (GOLD analysis project Ga0114942, IMG submission 88674) | Groundwater microbial communities from Cold Creek, Nevada to study Microbial Dark Matter (Phase II) - Lower Cold Creek | ecosystem: Environmental > Aquatic > Deep subsurface > Groundwater ... | reverse complement strand
GCCGCCAGCGGCACGCCCAGCACCGCGCCGGCCAGCAGCCCGCCCAGCGGCGCCAGCCAGCCGTGCGCCAGCACCGTCGCGGCCACGCTTTCGCTGGGCCGTCCGGGCAGCGACAGCCAGAACTCGATGGACCGGTCCTGCGTGTCGCGCCGTGTCAGGCCCGGCAGCTGGAAGATGCCGAACAGCAGGCAGATGCCATAGACCGTCATGGTCGAGATGCCGACGATGCCCAGCGCCGTCAGGCTCAGATGCTCGGTGGGCAGGCCTTGTACCGTCGCTTTCGGGATCAGCAGCAGCGCCAGGAACAGCAGCGGCGGGGTCAGGGCGGCAATCAGCCAGCCGCGCTTGTGCTGCATCCATTCGCGCTGCAGCAGGGTGGGGATGTGGGTGTTCATCATGCGTCCTTCAGGCCTGCTTGTTGTTGAGTGCCGGGTTGCGGGTCAGTGCCACGAAGAGATCCACCAGGCTGGGCCGCACGCGCTGGCCCAGGCTGGCGACATGCTCGGGCGGCGCGCCGTCGAACAGCGAGGTCGTGCGGCCCTGCTCGCGGTAGCGCAGCAGCGGGTGGGCGGCGGCCATCGCGTCGGCGGCAGCCGGGTCGTGGTTCAGCGCCACGAAGCGGCGGTCGATGTCCTCCAGGCTGATGGCCAGCGCCACGCGGCCCTCATCGAGCATGATCACGTCGGAGAGCAGGGCCTCGACTTCCTCGACCTGGTGCGTCGAGATCAGCACGCTGCGCTCGCCGTCGCACCACTCGTCGATGAGCATCTCGTAGAAGCTCTTGCGCGACACCACGTCCAGGCCCAGCGTCGGCTCGTCCAGGATCATCAGCTTGGCGTCGATGGCGGCGATCAGCGCCAGGTGGGTCTGCGCCACCATGCCCTTGGACAGGCTCTTCACCTTGTCGTTCTCGCCGACGCTGGTGCGCTTGAGCAGCGTGCGCGCGCGCTCGGCCGAGAACTTGGGCTGCAGCTGGCTCATCAGCGTGATCAGCTCATGCACCTTGGCCCAGCGTGGCAGCACGGCCACGTCGGGGATGTAGCTCAGCTCGGTCAGCAACTGCTGGCGGTTCTTCGTGGGCTCGTGGCCCAGCACGCGCATCTCGCCCTGCACCGACAGCAGGCCTACCAGCGCCTTCATCAGCGAGGTCTTGCCGGCCCCGTTGTGGCCCAGCAGGCCGACGACGCGGCCCTTGGGCACGGTGATGGAGACGTCGTTCAGCGCGCTTTTCTTGCCGTAGCGCAGCGAGACGTTCTTGACTTCGATGAGGTTCATGTCGACTCCCAGTTCAGATCCTTGGCGGTCAGTCCCAGCCGCTTGAGCTTGGCGCGCAGTGCGGGCCAGTCCTTCTGCAGGAACTGCTCGCGTTCCTGTCTCAGCAGCCGGGTACGCGCCCCGACCGTGACGAACATGCCCAGGCCGCGGCGTGTCTCGATGAGGCCGTGTTCGCTGAGCGCCTGCAGCGCGCGCGTCACCGTCAACGGGTTGATGACGTAGGTGCTCGCCAGCTGGCGAACCGAGGGCAGGGCCTCGCCTTCCGGGGGGCTGCCGTCGAGCAGCTGCACGGCCAGGCGGTCGGCAAGCTGCTGGTAGATCGGTGCCTGGTCAGTCCAGGTGGGCGTCATGTGCGCTCCGGGTGTGTTGCTGATGTAGCACACCATATCTCCGGGGCGGGGCCAGGCCCAAGCGGCGGGCGACGGACTGCAGATTTGGGGGCATGAGCCGTTGGGCTGTCGACACCCCCGGGAACAAGGGGGTGATGGGCGCGGGCGCCGGATTGTCCCGCCGACGCCCGGCAACCCGCCCTGCGCGCGGTGCGCGAGCGCATGCACGGCGGTTATGCCGGCTGCTCGATTTGGCAGCGCGCACGCGGACTAACCCGATCACGCCTGTACCGAGGCATTGCGGACCATGCGGCCGACTCAGCCCTGCGACGCCCTCGCCACCGCCATGACACCGCTCAAGAAGATGCCCGCCGCCCTTGCCCTGACGGGCCTGCTGTTCGCGGGGGCCGCCCAGGCCGACCTCCAGTCGCGCGCCAACGGCACGATGGTCTACGACACCGCTACCAACCTGACCTGGATCACCGACGCCACGCTCGGCGGGCTGCTGACGCAGGCCGAGGCCGCGCAGTGGGCCGAGGCCCTGAGCTTCGGTGGCTTCGGCGACTGGCGGCTGCCCACCGTCGCGCCGGTCAACGGCGCCGCGCTGCAGCTGGACTACTCGGAGGATGGCTCCACCGACATCGGCATCAACAACGCTGGCAAGAACAGCGAGCTGGGCTACCTCTACTACGCGAGCCTGGGCAACACCGCCGCAGGCCTGACGCAGACCGGCTCGTTCAGCGGCCTGCTCGACCCCGGCAACCCCATCGGCCCGGTGTTCTGGACCGGCACCGCTTCGGAGCCCGGCTGGGCGCTGGGCTTCTTCATGGGCGTGGGCTTGCAGGAGTCGCTGTCCGGCGACACGCGCGCCCAGGCCTGGGCCGTGCGCGTGGGCGATGTGGCGCCCGTGCCCGAACCCGGCAGCGTCGTGCTGATGCTCGCCGGCCTCGCTGCCATCGCGGCTCGCCGCCGCTCGGCCTGACCGGAGCCCCCGAACCATGAACAGATTTCTTCTCGCCCTGAGCCTGGCCCTGGGGCTCACCAGCACGGCCCAGGCCGCCTACACGCCCACCGCCAACGACTGGGCCTGCACCAACAAGGTCGGCGGCACCTGGACGCACGGCCGCGCGCCGTCGGGCTGCGACGCCTCGGCCTTCGGCCCCGACAGCTTCGTGCGCGGCAACTACAACGGCGTCATCTTCAGCGATGCCTCCGCCAGCCTCGTCGACGAGCGCAAGCGCTACATGCAGGCCATGTACCCGGTCGTGCGCGACGCGAGCCAGCGCTACCTGCTCGCGCGCAAGCCGGGCGCGTCGGCGCGTGAGCTGGAGGCCTTCCAGCGCGGCACCTATGCCACGCTGCGCCAGGAGACCTTCTGGTCGCACTACCGCGACGCCCAGCTCGGCACCGGCCAGCCCTATGTGCTGAAGATGATGCGCGGCGACAGCGGCCACGGCCACGGGATGATGCAGGTCGACGACCGCTATCACTTCGTCCAGCTCCAGCAAGGCAAGGGCTGGAACATGATGCAGAACTTCACCTACGCGATCGACATCTACTACGACGCGTGGCAGGCCGCCCCCAATGCCTGCCTGGGCGGCGTGACCGCGCCCACCGGCACCACCGCCGAGATCGACGCCTACTGGCGCAGCCGCGCGCGCTCGGCCTGGAGCGCCTACAACGGCGGCCCCACCAAGGTCTGCCGCTGGCAGAACTCCGCCGACGTGAACGTGGCCAAGGACAACGGCTACCGCGACAACTACGACAACCGGCTGTGGCTGGTCGACGTGGCCGACCTCACCAAGGCCGCCGCCATCGACGTGGCCTGCCTGATGGACAACGGCCCCTCCTGCCCCGTGCCCACGGGTGGCAGCGTCGCGCCCGGCAAGCTGCTGCAGGTGGGCAGCGCGGCCTGCGCGCTGAGCGCCACCGGCACGCTGGAATGCGTGGACGACGTGCGCGACGCCGCCTGCCTGGCCGGCCGCGTGAGCTTTGACGACAGCAGCATCACGCCCGTCTACGTCGCGCAGACCACCGGCTTGCCGCGCATCGACCACAACCGCCACCAGCTCTGCCGCGCCCAGGTGCCGGGCCTGCAGTCGCTGGCCAGCGCCATCGCGACCCTGCAGCCGCTGGACCTGCGCTCCGCGCCCGACGGCATGGTGCTCGGCCAGGCCGCAGCCGGCAGCTACCAGGTGCTGGACTTCATGGTCAGCGGCGCGCAGCAGAAACGGCGGCTGTACCGCATCCGCGCCAGCATCAACGGCGCGCTGACCGACGGCTGGATCGACGCCGGTGACGCCACCAACCACGCCAGCAAGGCCATCGGTGCGGCACCCACCGGCGCGGGCGCCATCGCCTACGCGGGCGACTGGGTCAAGATCGTGCCCAACCTCAACATGCGCGCCACGCCCAATGGCGTCGTGTTGATGACCATTCCGGCCAACTCGGTCGTGCAGGTCAAGGAGGTGTTCGGCACCGCCTCGGCCAACAACCTGTACTACCGCCTCGAGTACACGCACACCGACGGTGTGCTGCGCGAAGGCTGGGTGTTTGGCGGCAACCTCTACCCCGTGTCCACGCTGGCCAATTGGACGCTGCCGGTCGCGGCGCCCTCGGCGGCGAAGCATGCCCACTGCCCCAACGGCACCCGCTACGACCACCACGCACGCCAGTGCATGAGCGGCAGCCAGACCTACGGGCCGTTCACCGCAGCGGCCACGCAGGCCTGCGTCGCCAGCGGTGGCGGCGCGGTCTGCACGGCCAGCCGCGCCACCGTGGTGGACGGCGTGGCCCTCGCCATGCCCATCTGGAGCAAGGCGCTCGCCGCCACCAGCACCGGCAACGGCGACTGCCCGAGCGGCGCGGCGCGCTCGCTGGCGCACCGCTTCCACTGCGTCGAGACCGTCACGCGCAACGGCGCCGCCGAGACCGATGTCTACGGCCCCTTCGGCACCGGCCTGGTCAACGCCTGCCTGGCACGCTCCGGCAATGCGGCCTACTGCCGCAGCAACCGCTGGCCCGCCGCGACCTTCCTCGCGCTGCAGCCCTGAGAGGGTATGAAGGCTGTTCTCGCAGTCAGCACCGCCGCAGCCCTGGCCATGGGGCTGTGGTGGGCCGTGCGTGGCGACGCACCGGAGGCGGCTGAGGCCAACGCCACGGCGCCTGCCAGCGCGGCCTTGCCGCTGCCGCTGCTGGCCAGCGCCTCGCCGCTGGCCGGGCAGGCGGCTGCGCCGGCCTCGGCCGCTTCGTCCACGGGCGCGCCCCTGGCCCCTGCCGCGCTCGCGGCCGTGCCACCCGGCCAGGCCTTGCGCGCCCTGCTGCAATGCCATGCGGCCAACAGCTGCCGTGTCACCAGCCACGAGGGCCTGGACGAGCATTTCGAGGTCGTCGCGGCCGTGCTGCAGCAGTTCGAGCGCCTGCAGGCCCAGGGCAGCCCGGCCGAGCAGGTGGCGCTGGCCCGCGAGCTGCTGGCCTTCCCAGACGGCCATGTGCAGGCGGCGGCGCTGGCCCTCGCGGCCAAGCTGCCGCCGTCCGCCGAGACCACCGCCGCCGCTGTCAATGCACTGGGCAAGAGCTACGACGCCGTGCTGCTGGCCCAGGCCTACCCGGTGCTGCGCCAGTGGCAGCAGCTGGGCCTCACGGCCGGCTACGACGACATGCTCGTGGGCCTGGTGCACACCGGCGGCTGGCAGGCCGCGCAGTCGGTGGCCGAGAACGTCGGCCCCTTCCTGAACGCGGGCAACATCGCCCGCTTCGAGCAGGCGGCCCGCCAGCTGCAGCCCGGCGCCCGCCAGCAGGCGCTGCTGCGTTCGCTGCGCGACTACCGGCTGCAGCAGACGGGCGGTTGAAGCGGGCCGTGGCCGCCTGACGCTGCACCGTGCAGCCGCGTCGCTCGCGTCAGGTCGTTGATGTTGGTGGCGCAGAGGCCTTTGTCCAGGTGCGGGGCGTGCACGCGCCCTGCGGGCCTACCTGCTGATGACGCGTTCGGTTGGCGCCGACTGGCGTGGTCAGGACATGCGGGATGGCGGCTCAAGTGACGCCACGACCTGCGCCGGCTGAACGCGGCGTCCTGGCCGGGGTGCCTGGCCAGTACATCGCACAGGCCAGCAAGTCCCTGCCGGACCCTGCGCGCCAACCGACGACCCGGTGGGTCAGAAGGGTGTGCGAATCGACAGCGAGCGGCCCGAGCGGTGACTAGGCGCGCTGGCACGCCTCGATGGTTCGGGCGAGATCCGGTGCGATCGGCATCGGCTTGAACGGGCTGATGTTGGCGCCGCCCGTGTTGCCGGTCGGCACCCAGCCGAAGACGGTCTTCGTCGCCGCGCCGACGATGCGCAGCAGCTGGCCGCGCGCTTCCTTCCAGACGCAGTGCTTCAGCGCCCACAAGAGCATCTGCACATGCACCCTGACATGGTGGACGGTCGACGCCTGCCCGAGCACATGGGCGCGCTCCAGGTGGGCGAAGCTGGCGGCTGCCTGGCCCGCGTCGTCAAGCCGCCGGGCCGCGGCGATCTCGCGGTCGACGTGCGGCGCGATGCGTTGGGAGAACTGCGTCATGGCCGATCCTTTCAAGCGGCGCCGCGCGCCGGGTCGATGTTCGACTTGAGCAGGCGCAATCCATTGGCCACCACCAGCAGGCTGGCGCCCATGTCCGCGAAGACCGCCATCCACATGGTCGCGGCGCCAAAGACGGCGAGCCCGAAGAACAAGGCCTTCACGCCCAGCGCGAACACGATGTTCTGCCACAGCACCGCATGGGTCTTGCGGGACAGGCGGATGACGGTGGGAATGCGCTGCAGGTCGTCGTTCATGATGACGATGTCGGCCGCCTCCATGGCCGTGTCGGTGCCCGCTGCACCCATGGCGATGCCGATGTCCGCCTGAGCCAGCGCCGGCGCATCGTTGATGCCGTCGCCCGCCATGCCGGTGAGTCCGAAGCGCTTCTGCAAGTCCTCGACCGCCTTCAGCTTGTCCTCGGGCAGCAGGTTGCCGCGCGCCTCCTGGATGCCGGCCTGGCTGGCAATGCTCTGCGCCGTGGCGTCGTTGTCGCCCGTCAGCATGACCGGCGTGATGCCCAGCGAGACGAGGTCCGCGATGGCCGCCCTGGAGGACGGCTTGATGGTGTCGGCCACCGCGAACAGCGCCATCACGCCCCGTTCATCGGCCATCAGCGTCACCGTGCGGCCCTGCGCCTCATGGCGTTTCAGCTCGGCTTCCAGTTCGGCATTGCACTGGCCCCGCTCCTCGATGAGGCGATGGTTGCCCAGCACATAGGTCTTGCCCGCCATGCTGCCCTGCACGCCACGGCCGGGCAGCGCGGAGAACTGGTCGACGGCATCGTGTGCCAGGGCCAAGCCCTCGGCAATGGCCCTGGACACCGGATGGTCCGACCGGCCGGCCAGGCTGGCCGCCAGGCGCTGAACCGCCGCCGCATCGCCGCGCAGGGCCTTCTGGTCAACGAGCCTGGGCTTGCCCTCGGTGAGGGTGCCGGTCTTGTCCAGCGCCACCGCCTTCAGCTTGCGGGCGTCCTCCAGGTAGCTGCCGCCCTTGATGAGGATGCCGCGCCGGGCCGCAGCGGCCAGCGCGCTCACCACGGTGACGGGCGTCGAGATCACCAGCGCACACGGGCAGGCGATGACCAGCAGCACGAGGGCCTTGTAGATCCCCTGCAGCCAGGTGGCATCCGTCAACAGCGGCAGCAGCACCGCCACGGCGACCGCCAGGGCAAAGACGGCTGGCGTGTAGACCGCCGCGAAGCGGTCGACGAAGCGCTGAGTCGGCGCGCGCGAACCCTGCGCCTGCTCGACCGCGTGGATGATGCGGGCCAGCGTGGAGTTGGCGGCGGCCGCCGTCACGCGGAACTCCAGCTCGCCCGTCTCGTTGATGGTGCCTGCGAACACCGCATCTCCAACGGCTTTCTCGACCGGGATGCTCTCGCCGGTGACGGGCGCCTGGTTGATCGCGCTGCTGCCCTTGGTGACGGTGCCGTCCAGCGGCACGCGCTCGCCGGGCCGGATGCGCACGGTGCTGTCGATGGCCACGGCAGCGACCGGCAGCGTGACCCACGCGCCCCCGGCCTGCTGCACGACCGCCTCCTCGGGCGCCAGTGCCATCAACCCCTTGATGGCGTTGCGTGCCCGGTCGACCGAGCGCGCCTCGATCAGCTCGGCGATGGCGTAGAGAGCCATCACCATCGCGGCTTCCGGCCACTGGCCGATCAGGAAGGCGCCGGTGACGGCGACCGTCATCAGCGCGTTGATGTTGAGCTTGAACCGGCGCAGTGCAGCCAGGCCCTTGCTGTAGGTCTCCAGGCCGGCGAGCCCGATGGCCACGACGGCCAGCGCCATGCCCAGACCCTGGTTGACGCGCGTGTCGGGCAGCACGAACTCGACCCCCTCGGCCGCGATGGCGACCAGCAAGGCCAGCCCCAGCCGCGCCGCGCCGGCGGCTATGCCGTGGTCATGCGCATGGGCGTCGGTCGAAGCAGCGGCCGCTTCCGCCACGGGCTCGGGTGTGAAGCCAGCCTGGCGGATGGCCGCCAGCGCCTGGCGCAGCGCGTCCTCAGTGGCGGAGATGCTCAGCCGCCGCGCGCCCAGCTGGAAGCCCAGCGACGTGATGCCGTCGATGGGCTCCAGCGCGCGGCGGATCTCGGCCTCCTCGGCCGAGCAGTCCATCGTCGCGATCCGATACGTCTTGCCACCCCTGCTGGCGGGCGTGTCGACCGGCGTGGAGGTGCTGGAGCAGCTGCCGCAAGCGCTGGCGGAGCAGCCGGAGGCTTGGGGCTGGATGTGGTCAGGCTTGTTCATGTCGGCATTGAAAACCCTGGGGTGGCTCCAGGGTCAAGCCGTTTCGGCGCTGCCCTGTCCGCACCGTCGCTCCGTGCGGCGCAGCGGCCGCCTCACTTGAGCGCGAATCTCAGATTCGCCGGCTTGCGCCCCGGCAGTTCGACGGTGGCGACGATCTTGGTGCCGGCGGCCACCTTGAAGCTGCCGACGGCCTGCAAGCGGTCGTTGGCCGGCTTGAGGTCCAGCACCGCCTGTTCGCCGCCGCTGAGGATGGTCAGCTTGGCGCGCGCGCCCTGGACGTTGACCGGCTTGCCCTTCTCCCGCGCATGCAGGGTGATGGCATCGGGCCTGGCGACGAGTTCGTACTCGGTGGGACCGGACTCGGCCAGGATGCCGCCGTGCAGCGGCTTGTGATCGTGGCCGTGCTCGTCGGCGGCGCAGACCGGGCCCGCCACGGCGATCAGGACAGCGGCAAGGGGAGCGAAGAGTTTCATGACAGGACTCCTTGAGGACAGAGGGGGATCTACAGCGCTTGCGCCGTGCGGTCGCTGGCCAGGCGCTCGGCATCGCGCCGGCCGAACAGCCAGAACATCGCGGGCGTCAGGAAGGTGTCGAGCAGCGTCGAGCTGATCAGCCCCGAGAAGATGACGACGGCCACCGGGTGCAGGATCTCGGTGCCGGGGCGCTCGGCCTCGAACAGCAGCGGCGCCAGCGCGAAGGCGGTGACCAGCGCCGTCATCAGCACCGGGCTCAGCCGCTCCAGCGAGCCGCGCACGATCATCTTGTGGTCGAACTGCTCGCCCTCGAAGCGCATCAGGTTGACGTAGTGGCTGACTTTCAGGATGCCGTTGCGCACCGAGATGCCCGCCAGCGTGATGAAGCCCACCAGCGCCGCCACCGACAGCGGCTGCCCGGCCAGCGCCAGGCCGATGACCGCGCCCACGAGCGCCAGCGGGATGTTGGCCATGATGAGCAGCGCCAGCCGCGTGCTCTGGTAGCGCGTGTACAGCACGACGAACATCAGCACCGCCGAGACGATGGACAGCAGGCCGACGAGGCGGGACGCCTCCTCCTGCGCCTGGAACTGGCCGCCCAGTGTCACGAAGTAGCCCTCGGGCAGCGGCGTCGTGCTCACCACGCTGCGGATGTCGGCCACGATGTCCGACAGCGCACGGCCCTGCGCGTTGGCGGACAGCACGATGCGGCGCTTGCCATCGTCGCGGCTGATCTGGTTCGGGCCGTCGCCGTCCTCGATGGTGGCGATGCGGGACAGCGGGATGCGGCCGCCGGGTGTCTCCACCAGGATCTGGCCCAGCCCGTCGACGGTGCGTGCCGACTCGGGCAGGCGCATCACCAGCGCGAAGCGCCGGCCGTTCTCGACGATCTGCGTGACCTTCTCGCCCTCGACCAGGCTTTGCAGCATGGCCAGCACCTGCGGCGCGGGCACGCCGTACTGGGCCGCAGCGGCGTAGTCGACGCGCACCTTGATCTGCGGCGCCAGCACCTGTTTCTCGATCTCCAGGTCGGCGATGCCGGGAATGCTCGCGAGCCGCGCGCGCAGCGCATCGGCCTGGCCGCGCAGCGTGTCGAGGTCCTCGCCAAAGATCTTGATCGCGATCTGCGAGCGCACGCCCGACATCATGTGGTCGATGCGGTGGGAGATCGGCTGGCCGATGCCGATGGCCGCCGGCAGGTTGGCCAGCCGCGCGCGGATGTCCGCCTTGATCTCGTCCATGCTGCGCGTGATCTCGCCGGGCGGCTTCAGGCCGACGTCCAGCTCGCTGACATGCACGCCCTCGGCATGCTCGTCCAGCTCGGCGCGGCCACTGCGGCGGCCGACGTGCGTGACCTCGGGCACCTGCTTGACCAGCACTTCGGCCTGCTGCGCGAGTGCCGAGCTTTCGGCCAGGGTCACGCCGGGGTTCAGCCGCAGCCCGATCAGCAGCGTGCCCTCGTTGAAGGGCGGCAGGAAGGTCGTCGCGAAGAACGGCACCGCCGCGCCGGCCAGCACCACGGCCACACCGCCCGCCGCCAGCGCCGCGCGCGGCCGCGCCAGCACCGAGGCCAGGCCGGCGTGGTAGTGCCGCTTCAGCCAGGCCAGCAGCTGGGTGTCGCCATGGTCCAGCGACTTCATGCGCGGCAGCAGGTACAGGTTCAACACCGGTGTCACGGTGACCGAGACCATCAGGCTGGCCAGCGTCGAGACGATGAAGGCGATGCCCAGCGGCACGAACAGGCGGCCTTCCATGCCCGGCAGAGCGAACAGCGGCACGAACACCAACGCGATGATGACCGTGGCGTACAGGATGGCCGAGCGCACTTCCATGGTCGCCATGGCCACAACCTCCAGCGGGCTGCGGCGCTTGTCGGGGTCTTGCGTACGTTCCTCCTTCAGCCGACGCATGACGTTCTCGATGTCGACGACGGCGTCATCGACCAGGCCGCCAATCGCAATCGCGAGGCCGCCGAGCGTCATGGTGTTGATGGACAGCCCGAAGTAGCGGAACACCAACACCGTGGTCAGGATCGACACGGGAATCGCCACCAGTGCGATGACCGTCGTGCGCACGTTGCCGAGGAACAGCAGCAGGATGGCGGCGACGAAGACGGACGCGCCGACCAGCTTGCCCTGCAGCGTCGTGATCGACGCCTCGATGAAGCTGGCCTGGCGGAAGGTCACCTGCGGCGCCTGCATGCCGGTCGGCAGCGAGCGCTTCATGTCGCCGAGTGCGGCCTCGATGTGCTCGGTCAGCGCGATGGTGTCCGCCGTCGGCTGCTTCTGGATGCCCAGGATGACCGCCGGCTGCCCGCCGAAGCCCGCGTCGCCGCGCTTGATGGCCGGCGCGAAGGTCACCTCCGCCACCTGGCGCAGCAGCACGGCCTGGCCGTTGCGCGCCGTGATGGCGAGGTTGCCCAGGTCGTCGAGCCTGGACGTGCGGCCCAGGTTGCGGATCAGGTACTCGCGGCCGTTGAGCTCCAGGAAGCCGCCCGAGGTGTTGGACGAGAAGCCCTTCAGCGCGGCCTCCAGCTGCTCGTGCGTGATGCCCAGGTCGGCCATGCGCGCCGTGCTGGGCTGCACCTGGAACTGGCGCACCTCGCCGCCGATGGGGATCACCTGCGCCACGCCGGGAATGGCCATCAGCCGCGGGCGCAGCACCCAGTCCGCATACTCCCGCACCGCCATCGCCGACGTCTTCTGGGTGTCGATGGGAATGGCGATCTGCATGATCTCGCCCATGATTGAGCTGATGGGCCCCATGCGCGGCACCACGCCCTCGGGCAGGCCTTCCTCCATCGATGACAACCGCTCCGACACCATCTGCCGGGCCCGGAAGATCTCGGTGCGCCAGTCGAAGGTGACGTAGACGAAGGACAGGCCAGCGCTGGACGTCGAGCGCACGGACTCCACGCCCGGCAGCCCGTTCATCGTCGTTTCCAGCGGGAAGGTAATGAGCTGCTCCACCTCCTCGGCCGCCATGCCGCCCGCCTCGGTCATGACCGTGACGGTGGGTTTGTTCAGGTCGGGGAACACGTCCACCGGCATGCGCGACAGCGTGAACACGCCGTAGCCGACCAGCACCAGGCTGGCGATGATGACGAGCAGCCGGTTGGCCAGGCTGCTGTCGAGTAACCACTTGAACATGTCAGTTGTCCATTGCGCGTACGCGGCACCCGCGACGCACGAAAGAGTGTTCGGGCCGAGCGCCGGGCCGCCCCAAGCCGGCCCGACTGGCGATGTGCATGCGGCTCGATGCCGCATGAATCGCCGCCCCCTCGGGGGGCCGACCGGACTCGCCCGCGTTCAGCGCGGCGAGGATGGGCGAGGGGCTCACGTTCACTTCAGCGGACCTGGTTGACCAGGCTGGCGCCTTGCACCGCCACGCGCTCGCCGGCCGCCAGGCCGGACGTGACGATGACGTTTGCGCCGTCCAGCGGCTCGGTCTGCACGACGCGCGGCGAGAAGCGCTCCGGCGCCACCTTGACCCAGACGATGGTCTGGTTGGCGGGGTTCTTCATCAGCGCGGCCGCCGGCACCGGCACGCCGGCGCGCTGGCTGCGCGTCTGCACGATCACCTTGACGGGCTGGCCGACGGCGAACGCACCGAGCGCGCCGCCGCTGGCCGCGAAGGCGATCGGCAGCGCCTGCTCACGCATGGCTCGCGCTGCGCCGACGAACTTCAAGGCCACCTTGTCAGCGCCGCTGGCGATGAAACCGCCGGCAATGTCGTTCGCGACGGCGGCGTCGAACGCCACCGCCTCGACGCGCAGCCGCGCGGGGTCGACGATCTCGAACACCAGCTCGCGCGCATCGATCACCTGCCCTGCCACGGCCTGGGCCGACGCGATGACGCCGGAGGCCGGCGCCACCAGGGCCTCGCGGCTGTTCAGCCCCGCGCCGATGGCGGCGGCACGCGCACCGAGGCTGGCCAGCTCGCTCTCGGCGGCCTCGATGTCCTTGCGCGGCACGGTGTCGGCCAGCTCGCGCAGCCGGGCGACGCGCTTGTGCGCCAGATCGCGCGCCGCGCGCAGCTCGGCGAGCTGGGCCGCCTGGTCGGCGCGCTCCAGCGCGCCGGACGCTGGCACCACATAGCCGAGCACCTCGCCCTTGCGCACGGCCTGCCCCAGCGCCGGGAAGCCTCGCGGCCCGGCCTCCAGCCGCCCGGCCAGCATCGCCTGGACACGGCCGCCGGCGTTGGGGTCCATGACGATGCGGCCGTTGAGCTCGATGGCGCGTGGCAGCTGCTGCTGCGCCACCTCGACGGTGCGCACGGCGATCTGCCGCTGCGCCGGCTTGGGCAGGAAGACGCTGCCATCGGGCAGGCGCTGCGGGCCGCCGGAGACGGTGGGCGCTGGGCCGTGGTCATGGCCGTCGCCCGCGAAGGCCGGGGTGGCGGCGGCCAGCAGCAGTGCGCCGGCCAGGGTCAAGGCGCCCAGGCGGGCGGGTAGGCAACGGGCGGCGCGCGTCATGCCGTCTCTCCAAATCGATGGCTGCGGCGCCTGCGCCAGGCAGCCAGGCCCAGCAGCACCAGGGCGGCGCCGGCCGCCCAGAACGTCCATGAGCGACCCACCGGGCTGTCCGCGTGCTCATCGGCGTGGATGTCGATCTCGCCTGCGAGCAGGTCGGATTCGTTCCCGGCGTTGATCGTTGCCGTGACCGGCGTGACGCCCGGCCTCGGCGCCTCCGCCAGCGTGGCGGTGAACTCGCCTTCGCCCTGGGCCTTCGCCGCCAGCGTTGCGCCGCCGACGCTCAGCGACAGCTGCGCACCCTTGACCGGCGCATTCGTCGGCGCGTGGTCGAGGTAGAGGGTCAGCTGCTTGCCGTCGATGACGCCGACCAGCTCGAAGGCCTCGGACGTCGCCGTGAAGCGCGGCAAGGCGGCGGTCGGCGCCGGCGTGGCGCTGTCACCGTGGTCGTGGCCTTCGCCGGCCAGCGCCGCGCGGGGCGAGGCGGCCGACAAGGCCAAAACGGCCAACGGCAGAAGCAGGGCGGGCGTGATGCGCCGCAGGGGGAGGGTTGGCAACCGGAGGGGGGTCATGGTGGGTTACTCGGGCAGCAGGCCCAGCGCCTGCCGCAAACTGGAGATGGCCTGGTCGACGGCGATGCGGGCGCGGGCGTTCTGGCGCTCGGCCTCGAAGGACTCCAACTCGACGCGCAGCCGCGTCGGCAGGTCCGTCTCGCCGAGGCGGAATGACTTGTCGTAGAAGGCCCGGGTGTCCCGGGCCAGGGCCGCGCGGCGCGCCGTGGCGTCCTGCGCGGCGCGGGCAGCGGTCAGTCGCGTCGCTTGGGCGGCGATGTCCGCCGCGACGCGCTGCTGCTCCAGGGCCAGCAGCTGCTCGGCCTCGATCAGGTCGGCCTGCGCGCTGGCGGCACGGGCGCCGGACTCGCTGCTCTGGCCCAGCGGCAGGCGCAGGCCGAGGCTCACGGTCTGGCCGTAGCGCTCGCCGGCGCCGCCGCGCTCGCGGGTGGTCAGCAGCGTCAGTTCGGGGTTGGATCGGCGCTGCACGGCCGCCAGGCCGCGCTGCTGCTGCGCCAGCTTCACGCGGTCCGAGAGCTCCGCGAGCGCGGGGTGGCTTGGTGCGGTCTCGCCGTTGGCGGGCAGGTCGGGTGCGCGCTCGCCGGCCGCCGGCTCGCCAGCGGCCGGGGTCGCGCCCCAGCCCTGCAGCGCGGCCTGCGCTTGCGCGATGGTGGCCTGGGCCAAGGACAGTTCGGCCTGAGCAGCGGCGGCCGCCGCGTCTGCCTGGTGCTGGTCGGCCCGGGACAGCTCACCCGCCGCAGCGCGCCGGCCGACGTCGGCGGCCAGTGCTGCGGCGCTGGCGCGGCGTGCCTCGGCCAGGTCCGCATCGAGCCGGGCCAGCTGCAGCGTCCACCAGGCCTCGCGCACCTGGCCGGCCACACGCCATTGCGCCGCCGCCACGCGGCTGTCCACGGTGGCCAGCTCCGCGTCGGCCACGCCCTGGCTGCGGCTGCGCTCGCCGGGCAGCCACAGCGGCAAGGCGACACCGGCCTCGTACTCGCGGGCGCCTGCATTGCGGGTCAGCCGGTCGGTGCGGGCCGAGGCTTCCAGGGATGGTGCGTCGGCGGTCCAGCGCTGGGCGGCGGCCTTGCGCGCCGCTGCTGCGTCCCGCCGGGCGGCGGCCGCAGCGCCCTCGGGCTGCAGCGACCAGGCCCGCTCGAAGGCCTGGCGCAGCGTCAGGGCACTGGCGCCCGCCGCCGCAGGCGCTGCGCTGCCCTGCGCATGCACCGCCAGGGGAATGCCCCAAAGCGCCAGGGCCAGCAGGGCGCTGGCGCTGCGCAGGGGAAGGCTGGCGGCGCGGGAGGCGGTCGGGTGTGGGGGACGGGGCATACAGGGGGCGATGTGTTTCGAAGCCAGCGGCGACGCCTGGGCAGGCCAGCGCCGCAGTCGATCTCGGTGGTGCTGCACTCTAGGAAGCGGGCCACGACACGGCGCCAACGCCAAGATGACAATTTCGTAATCCGCCCCCGGCGCGCCCGGCGGCCAAAATGCCCGGCATGAAGCTGCTGGTCGTGGAAGATGAGGCAAAGCTGGCCGACTACCTCAGGAAGGGCCTGACCGAGGAAGGCTTCGTGGTGGACGTGGCGAGCAACGGCGTGGACGGCCTGCACCTGGCCGCCGCCGGGGACTACGACCTGGTGTTGCTGGACGGGATGCTCCCGGGCATCGACGGCCTGGCCCTGCTGGCCGCGCTGCGCCAGAGCCGGCAGACGCCGGTGCTGATGCTGACCGCGCGCGCCCAGGTCGAGGACCGCGTGAAGGGGCTGCAGGCCGGCGCCGACGACTATCTCGTCAAGCCCTTCGCCTTCTCCGAGCTGCTGGCGCGCATCCAGGCCTTGCTGCGCCGGGGCCGACCGGCCCAGACGCCGGCTGAGGCCACCGTGCTCAAGCTCGGCGATCTGGAGCTGGACCTCATCCGCCGCAAGGCCCAGCGTGCCGGCAAGCGCCTGGAGCTGACCGCCAAGGAGTTCAACCTGCTGAGCCTGCTGCTGCGCCGGGCGGGCGAGGTGCTGTCCCGCACGGAGCTGGCCGAGCAGGTCTGGGACATGAACTTCGACAGTGAGACCAATGTCGTCGAGGTGGCCGTGCGGCGCCTGCGCACCAAGCTCGACCAGCCTTTCGAACGCCCGTTGCTGCACACGGTGCGCGGCATGGGCTATGTGCTGGAAGCGCGCGCTCCGTGACGGCCGTGCGCACGGCACCCGGCCTGGGCGCGAGGCTCTCGCGCAGCCTGGCGCTGCTGACGGTCGTCGGCCTGGGCCTGGTCTGCGCGGCGGTCTACGCCGTGATTGCATTGACCTTGCTGCAGCGCCAGGACGAGACGCTCGACCAGAAGCAGGCGGCCATCGCGCAGCTGCTCGGCGAGCGCGGCACGCGCCACAGCGTGGCGGAGGTGCAGCACCTGCTCGGCGATGTGCTCGCGGGTCATGCCGAGCTGTCGCTGCGCGTGACCGCCGCCGGCGGCGAGGTGATCTTCGACAAGGTCTCGGCACCCGCCTGGCCGGCCAAGCAGCGCAAGTTCAACGTGCCGGTCGTGGCCGCCGGGCCGGCCATCTCGGTGCTGCTGGCGCTGGACCAGCGCAGCGACGATGCCTTGCTGCAGCGCCTGGCCTGGACCCTGGCCTGCACGGCCGTGGGGGGCGCGCTGGCCGTGTCCGCCGGCGCCTACTGGCTGGTCCGCCGCGGGCTGGTGCCGCTGCACCGCCTGGTCGAGCAGACGGGCCGCGTGACGGCGCACGACCTGGCCCGCCGGCTCGATGGCTCGGGCCAGCCGATGGAACTGCAGCCGCTGATCGAGCAGTTCAATGCGCTGCTGGGCCGGCTGGACGGGGCCTACCGGCAGATGGAGGCCTTCAATGCCGATGTGGCGCATGAGCTGAACACGCCGCTGGCCACGCTGATCAGCAGCTGCGAACTGGCGCTGCGCCGCTCACGCAGCGCCGAGGAGCTGCGCGATGTGCTGGGCTCCAACCTGGAAGAGCTGCACCGCATGGCCGGCATCATTGGCGACATGCTGTTCCTCTCGCATGCCGACAGCGGCTCCGACGCCCGCCGCGAGCGCGTGGACAGCCTGGCGCATCTGGCCGGCGAGGTGATCGACTTCCACGAAGCCGCGCTGCAGGAGGCGGGGCTGCAGGCCGCGGTGGTCGGCGAGGCTGCGGCCCAGGTCGATGCGCGGCTGCTGCGCCGGGCGATCTCCAACCTGCTGGGCAATGCGACGCGCTACGGCCGGGCCGGCTCGGCGGTGACCGTGCGCATCAGCCGCCTGGATGCGTCCAGTGTCGAGGTGGCCGTCGAGAACGACGGGCCGGACATCGCGCCGGAGCACCTGCCCCGGCTTTTCGATCGCTTCTACCGCGTCGACCCGGCCCGTTCGCACGCCGACCGCAACCACGGCCTGGGCCTGGCCATCGTCGCGGCCATCGCGCGCATGCATGGCGGGCGCGCGAGCGCAGAGTCCCGCAACGGCCAGACCCGCATCGGCCTGCTGTTGCGGGAGATGTGAGGGCCGTTCAGCCGGCGGGCCCGCAAGGAATCAGGCGCTCCGGCCGGGGTTTCTTCGCAGCAGCCTGTCCCTCTCCTCCGAACTTGAGGCGGTGGATTCAGCGGCAGCCGCAGCAGCTCCCGCCAGCCTGGGCCGGCGCGGCCGCTGCCGCCGCAGAGACCGGTGCAGGGCTGTAGCCAGCGTCCCTGATGGCGCCGGCCAGCGCTTCAGCATCGGCGGCGGTCGACTCGATCTGCACGCGGTGGCTGGCCAGGTCGATGTGCACCCGGGCGTCCGGGTCCGCCGTCTTCAGCGCCTGGGTGATGGTGCTGACACAGTGGCCGCAGCTCATGTCCTTGACTTCAAAGGTAAACATCTTGTCCTCCTACGGACTGGGTTGATCGGTGCTGGTACTGTCAGGTCTGCCACAGTGGGAAGGTCAACACCGCAGGCGCAGAATCCGCGCAGTCTTTGCGGGCTTTCTGCAAGAACCCTTGACCTTGCCAGCGTTGGAACCTTGACGATGCCGAGATCGAACTGCATCCGAGGTCGCCATGAGCACTGCTGAACTTTCCAATCCACCCGGCATCAAGCTCCAGGTGACGGGCATGACCTGTGCCTCCTGCGTGCTGCGCGTCGAGAAGGCGCTCAAGGCGGTGCCGGGCGTCCGGTCGGCCAGCGTCAACCTGGCCACCGAGCAAGCCTCGGTCAGCGCCGACGCTTCGGTCAGCGTGGAGGTGCTGGCTGCGGCCGTGCGCAAGGCTGGCTACGGCGTCGCGACGACGCAGACGGTGCTGCAGGTGCAGGGCATGACCTGTGCCTCGTGTGTGGGCCGGGTGGAGAAGGCGCTGCTCAAGGTGCCGGGGGTCACGACGGCGTCCGTCAACCTGGCCACCGAGAAGGCCACCGTCCAGGCGCTGTCGACGGTGCCGGTCGCTGCGCTGAAGGCGGCCGTCGCCAAGGCGGGCTACACCGCCAGTGACGCCCAGGGCGAGGCGCCGCCACCGGCGGGCCTTGCCCCGGACTGGTGGCCGGTGGCGGTCGGGGCCGCGCTGACCGTGCCGCTGATGGCGCCGATGCTCCTCGCGCTGTTCGGCGTCGACTGGATGTTGAACGGCTGGGTGCAGCTCGCGCTGGCCACGCCGGTGCAGTTCTGGCTGGGCTGGCGCTTCTACCGCGCCGGTTGGAGCGCGTTGCGGGCCGGCGCCGGCAACATGGACCTGCTGGTCGCCCTGGGCACCTCGGCGGCCTACGGGCTGTCCATTTACCTGCTCCTCAAGCATGCCGCGCATGGCATGCCGCACCTGTACTTTGAGGCGTCGGCCGCCGTCATCACCCTCGTGCTGCTGGGCAAGTGGCTGGAGCACCGCGCCAAGCGCCAGACGACCGACGCCATCCGCGCGCTCAACGCGCTGAGGCCGGCCAGCGCGCGGGTGCGCCGCGACGGCGTCGAGTCGGACATCCCGGTCGAGCAGGTCGTGGTTGGCGACCTCGTCATCGTCCGCCCGGGCGACCGTGTCGCCGTCGACGGCGAGATCGTGGAAGGTCGCAGCCACATCGACGAATCGCTCATCACCGGCGAGAGCCTGCCGGTGGCCAAGGGTGTGGGCGACACCGTGACCGGCGGCGCCATCAATGCCGAAGGCGTGTTGACCGTGCGCACGACCGCCATCGGCGCCGAGACGACGCTGGCGCGCATCATCCGCATGGTCGAGTCCGCCCAGGCCGGCAAGGCGCCCATCCAGCGCATCGTCGACCGCGTCAGCGCCGTGTTCGTGCCCGTCGTGCTGGGCATCGCCCTGGCGACCTTCCTCGGCTGGGTGCTGTGGACCGGCGACTGGGAGGCCGCGCTCATCAACGCCGTGGCCGTGCTGGTGATCGCCTGCCCCTGCGCGCTGGGCCTGGCCACGCCGACAGCCATCATGGTGGGCACCGGGGTTGCGGCTCGGCACGGCATCCTCATCAAGGACGCCGAGGCGCTGGAAGTGGCGCACGCCGTGACGGTGGTGGCATTCGACAAGACCGGCACGCTGACCGAGGGCAAGCCGTCGCTCGCGGCCGTGGTGCCCGCGCCAGGCCTGAGCCGCGAGGAGGTGCTTCGGCTCGCCGCCGCGCTGCAGCAGTCCAGCAGCCATCCGCTGGCCGTCGCCGTCATGGACATGGCCCGCGACGAGCGCGTGCCGGTGCCGCAGGCGCAGCAGGTCGCGGCCCTGCCTGGCCGAGGCGTCGAGGGCATGGTGAGCGGCCAGAAGGTGGCGCTGGGCAGCACGCGGCTGCTGCGCGAACTGGGCCTGGACGAGGGCGCGGCACTGGCCGACGCTCAGCGGTTCGAGAGCGAAGGCAAGACCGTGTCCTGGCTCATCGGCTCGGAGGGCGAGCGGCGCCGCGTGCTGGGCCTGCTGGCCTTCGGCGACACGGTGAAGGCGTCCGCCGGCGCGGCCGTGGCCCGCCTGCATGAGCTGGGCATCCGCACCGTCATGCTGACGGGCGACAACCACGGCGCCGCGCAGGCGGTGGCGAAGCAGCTGGGCATCGACGAAGTCCGTGCCGAGATCCTGCCGGGCGACAAGGCGGCCTTCGTCAAGCAACTGCGCGACCAGGCCGAGGTGGTGGCCTTCGTCGGCGACGGCCTGAACGACGGCCCGGCGCTCGCGGCGGCCTCGGTGTCTTTCGCGATGGCTGGCGGCGCCGACGTGGCGACGGAGACCGCCGGCATCACGCTGATGCGCGGCGACCTGCGCCTGGTGGCGGATTCGCTGGACGTGTCGCGCCGCACCTATTCGAAGATCAAGCAGGGCCTGTTCTGGGCCTTTGGCTACAACGTGCTGGGCATCCCGCTCGCGGCGCTGGGTCTGCTGAACCCGGTCATCGCCGGCGCCGCGATGGCCTTCAGCAGCGTCAGCGTGGTGACCAATGCGCTGACGCTGCGGCGCTGGCGCGGTGCGGCCCAAAGCCCGACAGCCTCCAAGAAAGGCACCCAATGAGCATGAATATCGGCGAAGCCGCCAAGGCCTCGGGCGTGTCGGCCAAGATGATCCGGCACTACGAGAGCGTCGGCCTGTTCCCGGAGGCCGCGCGTACCGAGGCAGGCTATCGGCAATACACCGACAAGGACGTCACGACGCTGCGCTTCATCCGGCAATCGCGCGACCTGGGCTTCTCCATCGAGCAGATCCGCGAGCTGCTGGGCCTGTGGCAGAACCGCAAGCGGCCCAGTCGTCAGGTGAAGGCGCTGGCGCAGGCCCACATCGAGGAGCTGGACGAGAAACTCAAGGACCTCCAGGCGATGAAGGCCACGCTGGCCCACCTGGTGCACTGCTGCCACGGCGACGACCGCCCGGACTGCCCGATCATCGACTCGCTGGAGTCGGCCGAGCCCGTGGTCGGCGAGCTTGACGGGCCGCCCGCCCGCCATGGCGGCCTGCAGCCTGGCGGGCATCGTCGGCGTGCCGTCTAGCCTCAACCTTCGTCTGCTAGTCTTTCGGCCGTGAAGTTCCTGCGCATCTGCCTGTTGGTGTTGCTTGCCGTGCTGCTCCCCGTGCGGGGTGCGCTGGCGGCTGCCATGGTCTGCGCGCCTGCTGGCAGCGCCATGGCGAGCCTCGTGGCCGCGCCGGGCGATCAAGGCGCCATGCCTTGCCATATGGACATGGACGGGAACGACGCTGGCCAGCCTGCAGCCAGCGCGCTCGGTGAGGGCGACGCCCAGCCGCATCCTGACAAGACCGACCGATGCAACCTGTGTTCCGCGTCCTGCTCGGCCACGCCACTGCTGCATGACGTGCCGGGCATCGCCGAGCCGGGCGGCCTGGCCTCGGCCAGCTATCCGGACGTGCCGGCCGCCGCGCCGAACTTCCTCTGCGACGGCCAGGAGCGGCCGCCCCGAAGCCTCTGACCCAACGGGGCCTCCGCCGGAGGCCCGATGGGGCCCGTGCGTGCCGCGCATGGGCGTCGGCCGACCCGTCATGGGTCGGCGAGCAGATGTCTTCCAACCATGCCTATCCTTTTCAAACGGCTGGCGCCGGCCACGGCTGCCGCTTCGCTAACGCTCTTTCTTGCCGGATGCGCGTCCTTCTCGCCCGATGGCGGCATGGGCACGGTCGCTGATCTCACCCGGGAGCGAACCGGCCAGCCGGTGGCCGCGCAGCGCTCGGCTGCCGAGGCCGACGCTGCTGCCACGCGCCGGGCCGAAATCCTCCAGCAGCCACTGACCGCCGACAGCGCGGTCGAGCTGGCGCTGCTCAACAACCGTGGCCTGCAGGCCAGCTTCGCCCAGTTGGGCATTGCGGAGTCCGCCCTCGTCGAGGCCGGCCGGCTGCGCAACCCCGTGCTGAGCTTCGGGCGCATGGCGCTGGGTGGAGGCGCGGTGGAGATCGAGCGCTCGGTGATGTTCGACGTGCTGGGGCTGCTGACGATGCCCGCTGCGCGGCAGGTGCAGCAGCGCCACTTCGAGCAGGCGCAGGTCCAGGCCGCGTTTGACGCCGTCGGCATCGGCGCAGACACCCGTCGCGCCTACTTCGCGGCCGTCGCCGCGCAGGAGTTGGTCGCGTACTTCGGCCAGGTCAAGGAGGCGGCGGACGTGTCCAACGAACTCGCCGGGCGCATGGTGCTGGCGGGCAACTTCAGCAAGCTGGCGCAGATGCGCGAGCAGGCGTTCTATGCCGACGCGACAGCCGGGCTGGCGCGGGCGCAACACGAGGCCGTCGCCGCCCGGGAGCGGCTCACGCGCCTGCTCGGCCTGTCGGGCGCGCAGGTCGCCTTCAAGCTGCCTGACCGCCTGCCCGAGTTGCCGACCTCGCCCGTCAACCCCAAGGACGCCGAGCAGACGGCCATCGACAAGCGCCTGGACGTGTTGATGGCCCGGCGCGCGGCCGAGGCGACCGCGCAGTCGCTGGGCCTCACGAAGGCCACGCGCTTCATCAACGCGCTGGAGCTGGGCTACCAGAACAAGAGCGAGACCGGCGAGCACCGCACCAACGGGGTCGAGGTCGAGCTGGTCGTGCCGCTGTTCGACTTCGGTGCCGCGCGGACGCGCCGCGCCGAGGCGACTTACCTGCAGGCCGTCCATCGCACGGCGGAAGTGGCCGTCAACGCGCAGTCGGAGGTGCGGGAGGCCTACTCCGCCTACCGCACGGCCTTTGACCTCGCCAGGCACTACCGCGACGAGGTGGTGCCGCTGCGCAAGCGCATCTCCGAGGAGAACCTGCTGCGCTACAACGGCATGCTCATCGGCGTGTTCGAGCTGCTGGCCGACTCGCGCGAGCAGGTGCGCGCCGTCACCGACGCCGTGCAGGCCTTGCGCGACTACTGGATGGCCGATGCCAACCTGCAAACCGCACTGACCGGCCGCTCCCCCGCCGGCGGCAGCGCCATGGCGCCCGCGCGGGCGGCCGCTACCAACGAGCCTGCCGGCCACTAACCCCACATCCACCATGACCAATCGCAGAACCTTCTTCAGGGCCGCGGGTGCCAGCCTGCTGGGCGCCGCCGCCGTCAGCCGCGCCGGCGCGGCGCTGCTGCCCGAGGCTGTCGTCCAGACCTCGGCCGAGACACAGCTGCCTCCCCCGCCCCCCAATGGCCGCCCCTTCCAGCCGCTGGTGACGCTCAATGGCTGGTCCCTCCCTTGGCGCATGAAGGACGGCGTCAAGGAGTTCCACCTCGTCGCCGAGCCCGTCGTGCGCGAGATCGCGCCGGGGATGACGGCCAACCTCTGGGGCTACAACGGCTCCAGCCCGGGGCCCACCATCGAAGCGGTGGAGGGCGACCGCATCCGCATCTTCGTGACCAACAAGCTGCCCGAGGTCACCAGCGTCCACTGGCACGGCGTGCTCCTGCCTTCGGGCATGGACGGCGTCACCGGCCTGACCCAGCCGCCCATCGGCGTCGGCAAGACCTTCGTCTACGAGTTCGTGCTGCAGCGCCCCGGCACGCACATGTACCACCCGCACGCCGACGAGATGGTGCAGATGGCGATGGGGATGATGGGCCTGTTCATCATTCACCCCCGCGACCCCCGGCAGCACCGGGTCGACCGCGACTACGGCTTCATCCTGAACGCCTACGACATCGACCCCGGCAGCGCGACGCCGCGCGTGAACACGATGCTCGACTTCAACCTGTGGACGTGGAACAGCCGCGCCTTTCCCGGCATCGCTCCCTTCGTCGCCCGCACCGGTGAGCGCGTGCGCATCCGCGTGGGCAACCTGACGATGACCAACCACCCCATCCACATGCACGGGCCGCATTTCGAGGTGACCGGCACCGACGGCGGCTGGGTGCCCAAGAGCGCGCGCTGGCCGGAGGTGACGACCGATGTCGCCGTGGGCCAGATGCGCGCCTTCGAGTTCAACGCCATCGCGGGCGACTGGGCCATCCACTGCCACAAGAGCCACCACACGATGAACGCCATGGGCCACGCCGTGCCGAACATGATCGGTGTCGACCACCGCGGCATTGCCGAGCGCATCACCAAGCTGGTGCCCGACTACATGGTCATGGGCGACAAGGGCATGCACGAGATGGCCGAGATGGAAATGCCCCTGCCCGACAACACGCTGCCGATGATGACCGGCACGGGGCCCTTCGGCGCCATCGGCATGGGCGGCATGTTCAGCGTCGTCAAGGTCCGCGACGACATCGCGCGAGGCGATTTCAAGGACCCCGGGCCCTACCAGCACCCCGCCGGCACGGTGGCCAGCGAGTACACCGCCGACCTGCCGCCGGCGCCGCAGGCGGCCGCGCCGAAAGCCGACGCCAGCACCTTGAAAGTCCGCAAACCCAGCGGCCATGAAGGCCATTGAAGGAGTTCACATGACGAAGCTACGAACACTCACGGTTGCGGCGCTGACGCTGTGCGCCGCCGCCGCGCAGGCCCATGGCAACGAAAGCCACGCCGCCGCGCGCACCTACGACGCCGCCAAGGTCCAGGACACGCCGTTCGGCCGCGAGGGCGACCCCGCCAAGGCGACCCGCACCCTCCGCGTCGACATGGCCGACACCATGCGCTTCACGCCGGCCAGCATCACCGTCAAGCGCGGCGAGACCGTCAGGCTGGTCGCCACCAACAAGGGTCAGGTCTTGCACGAGCTGGTGCTCGGCACCGCCGACGAGTTGCGCAAGCACGCCGAGCTGATGAAGAAGTTCCCCGGCATGGAGCATGACGAGCCGCACATGGCCCACGTCAAGCCGGGCACGAGCGGCGAGATCGTCTGGCAGTTCACGAAGGCCGGCGATTTCCAGTTCGCCTGCCTCATCCCGGGCCATTTCGAAGCCGGCATGGTCGGCAAGGTGACGGTCAAATGAGGCGCCACGCCGTATTCGCCGGCTTGCTGCTGCCGGCCCTGTTGACCGTCTTTGGCGCACACGCCCAGAGCACGCCCGCCTCCAGCGCCGACCCTGCCGCGCAACCCGCACCCAGCGCTGCGGCGCCGCAAAGCGACGGCGAGGTGCGCAAGATCGACAAGGCCCAGGGCAAGCTGACCCTGCGCCACGGGCCGCTGAAGCAACTCGACATGCCCGCCATGACGATGGTCTTCCGGGTGGCCGATCCGAAGATGCTGGAGGGCCTGAAGGACGGCGACAAGGTCAGGTTCACGGCCGAGAAGCTGAATGGCGCATTCACGGTGACGGCCATCCAGCCGGCGCAGTAGCCGCAGGCACCTGCTGCGTCAGGCAAAGAGCGGCAGGCTGGCACGGGCGCCGTGGCCGGTGGCGCCCTGCTGCCCACCGCGTTGGCAGCGGCTGCGCTGCTGCTGCTTTGAAGCCGGGAGGGGCGCCTGGCCCCGGCCCCTCAGCGCACGCGCAGGCGCCCGCCCTCGTCCGCCGCCACGACGCTGCCGATCTCGGCCGCGTCGGCGAAGCCATGGCGGCGGAACACCGCGAGCACTTCGTCCACCGCACCCGCATCGCAGGACACCAGCAACCCGCCGCTGGTCTGCGGGTCGGTCAGCAGCGCGCGGTCGACGGCGGTGAAGCCCTCGGGCAGCGACACCTCCGCGCCATAACCCGCCCAGTTGCGCCCCGACGCGCCGGTCACCATGCCCTGCTGCGCCAGTTCGCGCACCTCGGGCAGCAGCGGCACGCGTGCCCAGGCTATGTCGACGGTGGCGCCCGCGCCGCGCGCCAGCTCCAGCGCATGGCCGGCCAGGCCGAAGCCGGTCACGTCGGTCATCGCATGCACGCCGTCCAGCGCGGCCAGGTCCGGCCCCGGCGTGTTGAGCTGCGTCGTCGTGGCGATCATGCGGGCGTAGCCGTCGGCACTCAGCGCCTCCTTCTTCAGCGCCGCCGACAGGATGCCCACGCCCAGCGGCTTGCCCAGCACCAGCCGATCGCCGGGCCGCGCATCCGAGTTGCGCTTGACGCGCTTGGGGTGCACCACGCCCAGCGCCACCAGGCCGTAGATGGCTTCGACGGAATCGATGGTGTGGCCGCCCGCGATCGGGATGCCGGCCGCCGCGCAGACCGATTCGCCGCCCGCCAGGATGCGCGCGATCACGTCCACTGGCAGCACGTTGATCGGCATGCCCACCAGCGCCAGCGCCATGATGGGCTTGCCGCCCATCGCGTAGACATCGCTGATGGCGTTCGTCGCGGCGATGCGGCCGAAGTCGAACGGGTCGTCGACGATGGGCATGAAGAAATCGGTCGTCGCGATGACCGCGATGTCGTCGGTCAGCTGGTAGACGGCCGCGTCGTCCGCCGTCTCGATGCCCACCAGCAGCGCGCTGGGCACGGGCATCTGTCGCGTGTTCTTCAGGATCTCGCTGAGCACGCCGGGCGCGATCTTGCAGCCGCAGCCGCCGCCGTGGGACAGGGACGTTAGGCGGGGGACGGGCGGTGTGGTGGTTTGGGTCATGGGGCTAGGTCATTGATGCGATGTGGCGGGCCAGCACCTGAATGCCGGCGTCCGACAAGTCCTCGCAGGCCACGCGCTGCGCATGGGCCAGGCGCTCCAGGTGGCGGCCCTGCGAGCGGGCATAGAGCGGGTCGTAGTGCTGTTCCATCAGCGCGGCGAACAGCGGCGGCAGCTCGCGCTGCAGCGCCCAGGCCTGCCACTGCGCCAGCACCTCTTTGGGCACCAGCTCGCGCAGGGTGCCGAGCTTGTCGGCCAGGCCTTGCGGGTCGTCGCCCAGCCAGGCGTAGTCGCGCAACAGATAGGCCAGCCGCGCCTCGGGCGTGGCGGCGATCTCGATGACCCGGCTTTCGCGCAGGCGCTGCAGCAGCGGCTCGGGCACGGTGATGCGGCCTATGCGCCGGCTCTCGGCCTCCACCCACACG
>Ga0114942_1000064_pt1 | contig 26875 bp, 20 predicted proteins | sample LowerColdCreek_FD_88674 | JGI IMG/M metagenome (GOLD analysis project Ga0114942, IMG submission 88674) | Groundwater microbial communities from Cold Creek, Nevada to study Microbial Dark Matter (Phase II) - Lower Cold Creek | ecosystem: Environmental > Aquatic > Deep subsurface > Groundwater ... | reverse complement strand
TTTTAAAGCAAACCGCAAGCTGGCAAAAGTGGTTAGGCATTTCCATTGGCTTTGCAGGCTTGGTATTACTGCCATTTTCTAGTGGCGAGGTAATTAGTTTTACTCAGTTATCTTACGCATTATTGGTGCTATTGGCAACTATTTTCTACGGAATAAATGTAAATATGGTAGCCGCTAAAATGCACAGCGTTGCTGCCATACATATTGCAACTGTTGGCCTTTGTGCATGCCTAGTTCCTAGCATAATAGTACTTAGTTATTGGCAAATTAATCATCCAATAGTAGCTACAAAAGCCTATGGAATATCAGTTGGGGCGGGTATGTTATTGGGTGTTTTAGGCACCGCAATTGCAACTATTTTGTTTTACACTTTGGTTAAAAAAGCAGGTGGCTTATTCGCATCCTTGGTTACCTACGGTATTCCTTTTGTGGCAATTGGTTGGGGCATATTTTTTGGAGAAAAAATTACTGCTTTACAAGTGTTATGTTTATTAATAATACTTGCTGGTGTATTTATTACCAACAAAAAAGCAGCCTAAGGAAGCTGCTTCAATTATATAACTATTTTTTGTCGTTTAAATACTCATCATTTCTTTTTCCTTGGCAGCTAATAGCTTATCAATAGTACTAATGTATTTATCGGTAATTTCTTGAATGCTCTTTTCCGTATCCTTGGTAATATCTTCACTTAATCCATCTTTTTGCAGTTTTTTAACTGCTTCTATTCCATCTCTTCTAATATTTCTTAATACTACTCTTGCACTTTCGCCTTCGCCATTGGCTCTTTTTACCATTTCCTTTCTTCTTTCTTCAGTTAGTGGCGGCATAAACAAGCGAATTTGCACTCCATCATTCTGCGGGGTAACACCAATATTGGCCATTAGAATACCTCTTTCAATGGGTGCAATCATATTTTTCTCCCAAGGTTGAATACTAATTGTTCTTGCATCTAACACCTGAATATTGGCTACTTGGGCCACCGGTGTTGGCGCCCCGTAATATTCTACCGTTATGCCATCCAGCATAGTAGGTGTGGCCTTACCTGCCCTAATTTTTACCAATTCTCCTTCAAAAAAAAGTATACTTTTTTTCATTGAAGTTTCTACTTCATCAATAATCAAATCAATTTCTTCTGCCATTTATGTTAGTTATTAATCTTATACAAATGTAATTGTTCAATAAGTAAGGCATGCATATTTAACCTATAAAAAAAGGCTAACCGTATTTTAAATACGTATAGCCTTACTATAAATAAAATGTGCTTATCTAATTTTCTTCAACTACCCTGCCCTTTTCTTTACTGAAAAGAGATACCAATTTCACCGTTTTCCTTTCGGTAATTATTTTTGTTTCTGTAATTCCATTTCTTTTCACTACCCTCATTACAATTCTAGTTTTAGTAATGTATAAGGTGTAAATAGTTGCAAAGAAAATAACAACCTGAATACCAATAGATATTGTGCTGCCAAGTGGTTGTAGAATAAGTGCTAGTAAGGCAAAGAAAAGGCTACCTGCACCTATTAATATTGCCACAGTTCTGTGGTTTAGTCCTCTATCTAACAAAAAGTGATGTAAGTGGTTTCTATCTGGTGAAAATGGAGAGCGCCTCTTTAAAATTCTTAAGGCAAAAACCCTTAAAGTATCTAAAAGTGGTATTAATACAATGCCAAAACCCATTGCAGGGGAGGCACTGATTGGTAAAGTTGTATAAGTAGGGCCAAGCTCAATAAGCCTAATTACTAATATTGCACAGGCAGTACCAAGTAACATAGAGCCAGTATCTCCCATAAAAATTCTTGCTGGCTGATAATTGTATATTAGGAAAGATGCCAATGCGCCGGCCAAGCAAAATGCCATTGTAGCATAAGGCCAATCTTTATTTATTGCAAAAATAACCCCAACAACTATTGCTGTTACCGATGCAACAGTGCCAGCAAGACCATCAACCCCATCAATAAGGTTAAATGCGTTTATAATTACTAATATGGTAAATATAGAAAGTAGTATGGCCACACTTTGGTCAATTTGTGTAACGCCCATAAAGCCATGCATGCTAGTTATAACCAAATTGCCCTTAAATACTAAAATTACCGCAGCAAACAACTGACCAATAAACTTTTTATGAGCCGATATTACTAATATATCATCCTTAACACCTAGGAAGAACATGATAAGAAACGACAATAAATAGTATTGAAATTCACTATTAATACTAAAAGAAATGGTAAGTAAACAACTTACTATTAGACCTGCAAAAATGCCGATGCCCCCAAGGGAAGAGATAGGATTTTTGTGAATTTTTCGTTCATCTGGTATATCATACAGCTTTTTATCCTCTGCTATTTGAATAATAACAGGCATGGAATAGAAAGTGATGAAGAAAGCAACAATCCACCCGATAATAATTTGATCCATAAGATGCGTTTAGTTTCCTAAATGTTTGGTGAACTGAGGGTATATGGGCGCAAGATAGGTTTTTTTAATAAAAACAAATATTGCACCAAGTAATTAATTTATTATCAACTAATTACAATTAGTAGAGACAGCTAACAATATTTTTGCTGCCTAGTACTTAAAACTTATTTTTACTTACAACTTTTTATATGCCTACAACAGAAAATTTAGCTGATATAGCAACACAGGTTAGAAGAGATATTGTAAGAATGGTACATGGCGTGCAGAGCGGCCATCCGGGGGGCTCATTAGGTTGCACTGATTTTTTGGTGGCGCTGTATTTCCATGCAATGCACCACAATGCTAATTTTAATATGGATGGCAGGGACGAAGATTTGTTTTTTCTTTCCAACGGGCATATCTCACCGGTATTTTACTCAGTACTTGCCCATGCGGGCTATTTTCCAAAAAGTGAATTAGCTACTTTTAGAAAGCTAAACAGTAGGCTGCAAGGTCACCCAACTACGCATGAACATTTACCTGGAATAAGAATAGCCTCTGGCTCGCTTGGTCAGGGAATGAGTGTAGCCATTGGCGCCGCATTAAGTAAAAAAATTAATAATGATGCTAGGGTTATTTATACCTTATTGGGGGATGGTGAGCTAGAAGAAGGGCAAAATTGGGAAGCAATTATGTTTGCCGGAGCAAAGAAAGTTGATAATTTAATTGCAACTATAGATTGGAACGGGCAGCAAATTGATGGCAGTACAGCGCAAGTTATGGATCTGGGAGATTTGGAAGCGAAATTTAAGGCTTTCAATTGGCTTACTATGGTTATTGAACAGGGTAATGATATGGAAGCAATTGTTAACGGGCTAGCTGGTGCAAAAAAACTATTGGGTGCGGGCAAACCAATAGTAATATTATTAAAAACTAGCATGGGTAAGGGGGTAGACTTTATGGAAGGTAGTCACGAATGGCATGGAATAGCGCCAAGTGATGCTCAATTGGCTAATGCGTTAGCACAGTTGCCCGAAACCTTAGGAGACTACTAAAAAATAACAGCAATAATATATTACACGGAGGTAGCCCAAAATTAGGTTGCCTCTTTTTTTGGTTTAAAGAAAGCCTTTAGCCTAGTTAATGTAAAGCAAATTTTCGCTTACTTGCCTTTACCGAAGGAAAATAGGCTGCTAAAAATGCAATTAAAATTACGGTGCCTACCACCAATGCATAATCGGTAACAAGTAATTGCACGGGGTAATAATCAATAATAAAAGTGCCGCCCTGCAACTTAATAAAATGAAAATATTGTTGCAGAACACATAGTAACGTGGCAACACCCATACCAAAAACACTACCAATAAATGCAAGTAACAAACCTGTTCTTATAAAAATTTTCTTTATCAACTTTTCATCTGCGCCTATTGCTTGTAAGGTAACAATGTCTTTTTTCTTTTCAATAACCATCATGGTTAGGGCACCTATCATATTAAAAGCTGCAACAATTAATATTAAAGAAAGTATGCCATAAATAACCCATTTTTCCATTTGCATAATAGCAAATAAGCCCCTATTTTGTTCGTACCTAGTTTTGCAAACTACCTTGTTGCCAAGAATTGTCTTCACCTGATTAGCTATTGCAGTTTCATTTGCCCCTGCGGCAAGCTTAAGTTCTAAATAGTTGCATTCATCCACAGGCATATTAAGCATATATCTTAAAAAGCCAATATTGGTAAAGGCATACTTATCATCAAATTCTTGCTGAATAGCAAATGAGCCCGAAACGCCAACATTATAAGCGTTCATTGCATTTTGAATATTACTATAATTAGCAGTTTTATTAGGCGTATACAAAGTATAAGGCGTAATTGCCTTACTAATATTTGTACCTACTGCATTTTCGATTCCTGCACCCACTACCATCATAGGTTCATTGGTACTACCTAGTAAAAAACTCCCCTTTTCTATATGCTTATCTACCGCATTTACCTGGTTATAATTACTATCAACACCCTTAATGTATATTATTGCTTGGTAACCTTCATTTACCAATACCGCTTTTTCTTCAACTATTTGGTTGGCAAAAGCAACCCCTTGTATTAATTGTAATTTTTGGTACTGTGCTGCATTTAAAATTATTTTTTTTCCTTTTACAGGTTCAATACGCATATCGGCATAAAAATCGGCGTATAAAGATTTTACTAAACCTTCAAAACCATTAAAAACGCTCAATACCAGTATTAAAGCCGCTGTACCTACAGCCATAGCCAGTACGCTAATCCATGCAATTATATTAATGGCATTGGTAGATTTTTTTGCGCTAAAATATCGCCAAGCAAATAAGTTGGTAAGTTTATTCATTTACAGTAGCATCTGTATTATCGGCGTTATCGTTTTGCAAGCCTTCTTTTTTTAAATTGCTAAATACTTCCTCCATCTTAAATACATAGTCTAATGTATCATCATAATAAAAATGTAGTACTGGTATGCGTCTGAACTGAGTTTTAACCCTTGCACTTAGTTCTTTTTTTATTTCCCAAGCCCTATCGTCAATTTTTTTCATAGCTAGCTTTGGTTGCTCCACTTGTAACATACTTATATATATTCTTGCTTCTAACAAGTCTGGCGTAACCTTAACGGATGATATGGATAACATACCACCATCCATCATGTGTAGGCTTAGTCTTCTAAAAATATCGTTCATCGCTTCCTGTATTACACTTGCTACTTGCTTCTGCCTTTTACCTTCCTGCATTTCTTTACAATTTTATTGCATGCAAAATTAGTTACTTTGCCGTCTACAACAGATTTATTGTATTAATGAAACGATTTTCCAGAATACTATTTTACCTAAGAGATAAAAAAGGCAGTATAGCATTATACTTTTTATTCATTCTTTTATCCATTATTTTTTCTTTGGTTTCTTTAGCTATGTTAGCCCCGTTTTTACAATTACTTTTTGGGCAAGAGAAGTTAGTAGATGCTACGCCTACGGCAAATTTTAGTGCTAGCAGCGTATTAGAGTACTTAAAATATTACCTAAGCAATGTTATACGCAATTATGGAAAAGTAACTGCCCTTGCTATAATATGTGTGGGCATTATTATTTCAATTTTTTTAAAAAATGTATTTACCTATTTGAGCTATAGGGTACTTGCACCGCTAAGAAATTATGTAATGACCACCCTACGTGCCGATTTATATAAAAAGCTTTTAGAACTGCCCATCGGCTTTTTTACAGAGCAAAAAAAGGGAGATATTATTAGCCGAATGAGTAACGATGCTAACGAAGTAGAATGGAGTGTAATGAGCACCCTTGAAGGGCTTATAAGAGAGCCATTGAATGTTATAATAATTTTATCTGCACTAGTGTACATTAGTCCGGTTCTTTCATTATTTCTACTTATCCTTTTACCGTTAACGGGCTTCATTATCGGTAGGCTAAGCCGATCATTAAAAAAGCAGTCTGGCGAAAGCCAAGAACAGCTAGGCACACTCATGAGTATTTTAGATGAAACCCTTACTGGGCTAAGGGTTATAAAAGCATTTAATGCTGAAAAAATATTAAGCAGTAAATTTTTAGGGGTAAATACCTCGCTTAATAACCTTAGGAATAAGATGAATTTTCGGAGAGATTTAGCATCCCCCATGAGTGAGTTTTTGGGTGTGTTGGTGTTGTGCTGTATTTTATGGTTTGGTGGTAGGTTAGTGCTTAGTAATACAAGCGGCTTACAGGCCGATGCTTTTATTACCTACATTGTGTTTTTTACCCAAATTATTAATCCGGCAAAATCACTCTCCACCGCATTTTATAATGCACAAAAAGGCAGTGCGGCTATTGAAAGAATTGAAGAAATATTACAAGTACCCCTTACGGTAAATGATAGCCCAAATGCACAACCACTGAGCAGCTTTAACGAAGGTATCACCTTTAAAAATGTGTCATTTAGTTACGGAGAAAATAAAATTTTAACCAATATAAATCTGCACATTCCCAAGGGAAAAACGGTAGCTTTAGTAGGCTCATCTGGCGCCGGAAAAAGTACCTTGGCCGATTTGGTTCCTCGTTTTCATGATGTTACCGATGGCGAAATACTAATTGATGGAATTAATATAAAAAACTATACCCTGCATAGTTTAAGGCAACAAATAAGTATTGTAACGCAAGAGGCTATTTTATTTAACGATACCATTGCTAATAATATAGCACTTGGCACTACACAATTACAGCAAGATGCAGTAGAAGCAGCAGCCAAGGCAGCAAATGCTTACAACTTTATTATACAAAAGGAAGCTGGTTTCAATACAAATATTGGCGATAGAGGCAGTAAACTTAGCGGTGGTGAAAGGCAGCGAGTAACCATAGCAAGGGCGCTGTTAAAAAACCCACCAATACTTATACTTGACGAGGCCACATCCGCCCTGGATACGGAAAGTGAAAGGCTGGTGCAAGATGCTATTAACAACTTAATGCAACATAGAACTAGCCTTGTTATAGCCCATAGACTAAGCACCATTCGCCACGCCGATGAAATAGTAGTAATGCAATATGGCGAAATAGCTGAAAGAGGAACGCATGAAGGATTAATGCAAAAAGAAAACGGAATATATAGAAGACTTGTAGAGATGCAGGAGGTTAGATAACCTGTTATAAATACTACATATGCGTTATTGAATAAGTAGTGTTGTTTAGTTTGTTTTGAGCCCTGAACAATACTACACAAAATGAAAAAAAAATTCTTCACGCTACTCGGTTGCACAGCAATAGCAGTAAGCCTTTCGGCGCAAATTCAATTAATAGATAAAGCCATTGACATGAGTGTGGATGGCAAAAAACCAAATGGTCGTTTGGTAAATAGTGTTATTAACCCAAGCACTGGCGAAACAGCTATTAATTTTGTAGAAGTAGTAACCAATGTAGCATCAAAAGGTGGGTTTGAATCGGTTACTTACTCTTTTGGTGGGCTTAAATACAATTTTGATAAAATGGTGCTCGACAAAGACTTAAACTTTGTACGGATGGATAAAGACCATGCCGAAAATACGTTTGAAGCAGCATCCAAATACCCAATTTATGGCCCAGGATTTACCTTAAATCCTGATTCAAAATATATTTTAACACAAGGCCCTAATTCATCAAAGGGTTCTAGTATCACCAAAAGCGAATGGCAAGTAAAATTAATACTTACTACTGCTAGCAAATGGAGAGGCGGAGGCCCTGCAGCTACAGATTATTTAACCACAAAAAAGGTAGAAAATTTTCCCTTGGTTGATGCTGCTGGAAAGCGGGTAGGTATGGTGTATAACTCCTCAACGCTAGATGGTATAAGAATTATTGCAAGCGACGGACAACCCAATACCAAGTTGACAGCACAATACTACAATCAAGATTTCAAGGTAGTTAATGAAGCTAGTTTTAATGTTGATTATGCACATGCTTTATCGGGTCATCCATTTTTTACAGAAAGCGGTAGTGAAGATGTGGCTGTACTAATTCAGCCAACAAAAAAGCAAAGTGGACTTAATTTTAAAGATGATGCTTTAGCATTTGAATACATTCGGCTCGATGGTAAAACCATGCAAACAAAAAATCGTGTTAGCATTCCATCTAACAATACAGAATGGTTGGTAGATAAGGTGATTGAGAAAGATGGCTCGGTATATTTAATGGGGCCTATTTCTAATAAAAAAGAACATATGACTTGGTACTACGGCCTAATCATTTTTATGGAGGGAATAAAATTTAGCAATTACCTTAATAAAGATGCTGACAACTTCCCTAATTATCAAATAGTAAAAATTAGCAATGGCAAAGTTGATTATGTTAGCACCATTAGCATAGCAGATATGAAAGCTATTGCAACAACCGTTGAGGGAACAAAAGGAAAAATAGACCCAACCACTATGTTTCGTTATCACGATGTAGAGGTAGTAAATGGTAATATTTTTTTAGCTGTGCAAAACAACGAGGTTAAGAAAGGAATAGACGAAAGAAGAGAAGTAGTAACTATACAAATAGATGCTACCGGAAAGCTGATAGCATACCATGCAGTACCGAAAGAAAATTATGCCCACACCCAACTATTTGTAAGCGAAAATAAGGAGCATATTTATTGGAGCATTTTCGACTATAGCGATAAAGAAATACAAGCAATTGCACCGCAGCCAATGGGTACTTTAAACTGGTTTATTAACCGTGGTGACGACCACCGAATTTTAAAAAACAAAAATAATACTGGCTGTACGTTGGAATTGGTAAAGCTTAATATTGCCAACAAAACAGCGAGTGCCTTACAGGTATGTGGCAAAGATGAATATAGCTTACTAGACGACAACCAAATACTGTACGAGAACAATAAAGAAGTAGTATTTTTTGGTACTTCTGGCGAAAAGAAAGATGTGAAACTACGCTTAATAAAAATGAAACTAGACTAACCGTTACTCTTATAAAAGCTATCATTGATAAATGGTAGCTTTTTTTTGAAACTGCTTACCTTATATGCACACAAAAACATAACTTAACCCAACCAAAACTTGTAAGCTATGAAGCTATTAGGTGTACTTATTTGTTTGATGTTTTGTACAACTTCGTTTGCACAGAAGAAGGAAAAAAATAGTCAATTACTAAATGCCGACACAACATCATTTAATCAAATAGAATATAAAGATTCAGTTAAAATAAAAAATTATTTGAACTTCATATTCGACAATTTTAGAAGTGATTTAGGTAATACCATAAACATCTGTAAATACCTGTTTAATAGAAGTGCAGATATAAAAAATCTAGCTTTAATGGCAAATGCTTTAAATATTCAAGGCTCTATTTATGCATTAAAAAATGACTTTCTTAATGCAACACAGCAGTACATAAGTGCTGCAAATATTTTTGAAAAAATAAGTGAACCTAATTCGTCCGCAATCATTCATAATAATTTAGGGTTAATTTTTAATAACTCAGGTAACAAAAGAAATGCCTTACAATATTTCCAAAAAGGCTTAGAGATTTGTGATAAATATAATTTGCACAAGACAAGAGGCTTAATAAATAACAACCTTGCAAATTTATACATCACAGAAGGCAATTTAAACCTAGGTCTAAAGCATGCAATTACAGCAGATTCTCTATTCTCAGTATATAAAATGAATACTGAAAATGCTGTTTCCTCCAACTTAATTGGTGCAGTGTACTTTTACCTAAATGATTATAAAAAAGCTACAGATTTTTATGAGCGCTCTTATGATATATCATCTAAAACTAATGATTTGCATTCTCAACATATGGCTTTGAATAATATCAGTGAAATATATGCTATACAAAAAAATTCCAAAGTTTTAAGCACGTTGCTACTAGCAGAGAATTATTTTAAATCGATAAATGATTATGTAAATCTTCAACAAGTTTATATTAACTATAATATCTATTTTAAAAATATAAACGACTTACCTAATCAAGTAAAATATTTAGAAAAGTTAAGGTTAACTGATGCTGCCATTTTTGATTCAACGCAAAAAAAATCTTTACTGTTTTACCAAACAAAGTTCGAAACGCAACAGAAGGAAAATAAAATTTTACTCCTTTCTCAAACAGACTCAATAAAAAACCTTCAAATAATAGCACAACAATTTGCAATTAATAAAAACCTATTTCAACTATCGGAACAGCAATTAGCCCTATCATATGCTAATTTACAACTAGCAGAAGATAGCTTAAAACTTCTAACACAAAACGAAACCATTCTACAAAATAAGTTAGATGCATCAGCTAAGCAAGCTAGAATTAACACCCTTAGCAAAGAAGCCTTACAGCAAAAAATAAGCTTACAAGAAAAGCAATTAGCCATTAACCAAAAAAATACAACAATAGGTATAATAGCCGCTGTATCATCAATTATACTGTTAGTTGGCTATGGCTTTTACCGTAAAAAACAATTGCAACAACAAGCCCTATTTGCAACCGAACAAGCCAAACAACGAGAACTATTAACCAAGGCTGTTATAGAAGCTGAAGAAGCCGAACGCAAACGCATTGCAAGCGATTTGCATGATGGTGTAGGCCAATTATTTAGTGCCGTAAAAATGAACCTCAATGGTTTACTAGATAGAATAGAAATACCCAAGGAAGCAGATAAATTTTTAGCTGAAAAAACACTTGCCTTAGTAGATGAAAGCTGCAAAGAGGTAAGGGTAATTAGCCATAAAATGATGCCTAACTTTTTACTAAAAAGCGGCATTGCTGCCGATATTAGAAGCTTTATAGAAAAGATAGATGAGCACACTTTAAAAATAAATTTTGAAACCAAGGGTTTTAAAGAACAATTAGAATTTAATGAGGAAGTAATACTATACCGAGTAATTCAAGAACTAATAAATAACGTTATAAAACACGCAGAAGCTAATGAGCTTTTTTTGCAATTAGAACGCACCGATAAAAACATTAAAGTAATGGTGGCCGATAATGGAAAAGGCTTTAACTATGAGGCGGCAAAAGCCAAGGGGGGCTTGGGCTTAAAGAATATTTTGGTAAGAATAGAGTACTTAAAAGGTAGCATTAATTTTATACCAAATACACCTACTGGCACTTCGGTAAACATTTTTATACCTATAGCATAAATACTACAAATGCGTTATTGATTGGGGTTATTATTTGTACTGACTTTGTAGTTGCAACTAAGCAACCAAAAACAATCGTTATGTACCAAAGATTTACCTACACAATTCTATCTATTTTGTTGGCATTTTCTAGCTTGTATGCCCAAGACTGGCAATCATTTAATAGCAGTAGAAATAATCTAACCGGATTTGCCACTAGCGTAGCTGCCGATAAAAATGGCAATGTTATAACTGCTGGCATTTTTGGAAGTACAATTGATATTGGCAATGGCACTAGCTTAACCGGTTCTGGCTTAAATGATGCTTTTATTGCAAAATATTCATCTAGCAATAATATTATATGGGCTAGAAAAATGGGCGGTACATCAAATGATGAAGCAAAGCAGGTATTGGTAGATAAAAACGGTACTATATATGTTACTGGAACTTTTGTTGGCACAGCTACATTTGGTTCTAGTTCGGTTTCTAGCCGAGGGGGTATTGATATGTTTGTGGCAAAATACTCAAAAGATGGAGTTTTCTCATGGGTAAAAACTATCGGGGGAACAGGCACTGAAAACAATCCTAAAATTGCTATAGATACCGTTGGAAGTGTGTACATAACTGGTTCGTTCTCTGGCTCCATTTTTTTACCAAATAGTGGCGGATTAACAAGTAGTGGCGGCCGAGATTGCTTCATTATAAAATTAGACTCTACAGGGGCTACCACATGGTCTACCAAAATAGGAGGTGCCAATATTGAAAACAGTTCGGATATTAAGGTAGATGCAAGTATGAATGTGTATATAACTGGCGACTTTACTGGCACTACTGCTAGCGTTGGAACATTTACACTTACAAGTGTAGGAACTACCGATGCATTTTTAGCAAAAACTAACGCTGCTGGTGTTGTTACTATGGCCATTAAAATGGGTAGTACACAAGTTGATAGGGTTGATGCTTTGGCACTAGATAGTAACAATAATATATATGTATCTGGCAACCATAACTTTGGTAGCAACTTTACTATTGGTAATACTATTATACCTAATACTACCAATAAAAGTATTTTCATTGCAAAAATTACACCTTCTGGTAGCTTATTGTGGAGTTCGCTAGAAGGTAATGCATTACCCTCGGCCTCTTCGGCAATTACAGTACTTGGTAACCAAGTAATTTGGGGTGGCTATTTTACTGATTCATTAACCATTGGCAATCAATTTGTAGATAGTTACGGCTTACAAGATGCCGTACTTGCCTCCTATTCTCTTAACGGAAATTTTAATTGGGTTAGAAGTGGTGGCGGTAAAAACTATGATGCAGTACAGTACATAGCAGCTGGCAATATGGATACACTTTTGGTATGTGGCACAATTGCAGATACTAGTTATATGGGCACTTTTAGAAACAATTCTACTAATACTGGTAATAGAAGCTTTTGGGCTACGTTCACTAATAGATCTTGTGTTCCTATAACACCATTTGAACAATCGCAAATTCATGGTGGATGCATAGGTAGTAATGCAACACTATATGTTAAGGCTGGAATGCTTGGTAACCCTGTGTACCAATGGAAACGTAACAACCAAATTGTTGGCTACAATTCTAAAAAATTACAACTCACAAATATTACAAGTCAACACGAGGGCAGCTATACTTGTACCATTTTCTCGCCTTGTGATACCGTTACCTATGCTGTCGCCAATTTTCAAGCCATTCCTACGCAAAACTGCAACCTTAACCCTCCATATGTATGGGTAAAAAGTGGCGGCTCTACCATGGAGGAACTTAAAAATCATAAAGTAGTTATAGATAGTGCCGGAAATAGTTATGTAGCAGGCCTTTTCCGTAACACAGCCAACTTTGGTAACGGTATATCGCTAGTAAGTAATGGCGGTTTTGATTTGTTTTTTGCAAAATACAATGCTGCCGGAACCATTCAATGGGCTAAAAAAATTGGAAGTACTGGTGCTGAAGAATTAGCAGGCTTAAGTATTGATGCAAATGCAAATGTATATATTAGCGGTAACTGTAATATTGGCGGCACCAATGCAACTACTACTTTCGATCAATTAACAAGTACAATTCCACAATACTTTCTAGTAAAATTTAACGGTAATGGTGTGCTAAAATGGTTAAAGCAAGCTCCTAATCCGTTTGCAACAGTATCTGCATCAACAACCGACAAACAGGGTAATACCTACACCAGCCTTAGCTTTCAAACAACTTTACAGTTAGATACATTTATACTTACCCAAGCTGTAAGAACAGCCTTGGCAATATGTAAATATGATTCCTTAGGTAATGTAAAGTATGCTGCGAAAATTTCAAATCCCACTTTTGGGGGAATGCTTTGTAATTCCATTGCATTAGATAGTAATGGAAAAAATTTATATTTAACTGGTAGTCTAAATGGCAATGTTACTGTAGGTAGCTTTTCGCACACCTCCACCAACAACCAATTTTATTTGGTGAAATGCAATACCGATTCTCTAAAAGTGAATTGGTTAAAAAAAGAATTAAACGGAAAAACTTGTTATGGCAATAAAGTGCATGTTACCAAAAAAGGAAATATTTATGTAGGTTTTGAAGCAATTGAGTTTCCAATTAATTTCTCTAACAATATTGTAAATTTTCAACTCAATGCTTTTGCAAGTGCTGGCCTTGTTCAGGCCGATTCTAACGGTGTTTTTACTTGGGCAAAAGGAATAGATGGCGACCAAGGCGATGTAATAAATGATATAGCATCCGATAGTGTAAACAATGTATTTATTACAGGATTCACAGGTATTGGAGCCAATATTGGCGGTATGGTTAGTAAAGGTGATATGTTTGTTGCTGCCTTTAACGAAGCAGGGCGACTTCAATTTCTAAAATCTGGCACTAAGGCTGAACCCACAGGTATAGCAGTGGATGCGGCTAATAATTGTTACATCACGGGCACTTTTAAATACCATGTTCAGTTCGATAATATTAACGTGCAAGGAAGTAGTCAAATAATTGATTTAAATGATTTTTTTATCACTAAAATGGGTGCTAGTAGCTTTATTGTACCTATTATAAATACTACTATTTCAAGTAACAATGTGGTGGGCAACTTACTAGGAATTACAGGTAAATATTTACAAAATACACAAACTGTTCATATAGGTGCAACCAAAGCAATTGTTCTGTCTGCCCGGCCAGATAAAGTTACCGTTATGATTGCCCCTGGTACAGTTAGTGGTGGTGTAACCCTTGGCACCGAATTAGGTAACAACATTTTACCAATAACCGTAACCATAAATACCGCACTTGCACCAAATACACAACAGGGTAATAAACTATCAGTGCTTACTGCAGGCACTACAGCAAAATTAGGTACTGCAGTAGCTATTAGTGCCGATGGAAACACAACGGTAATAGGTGCACCAGATGATGATGCAGGCATTGGAGCCGTGTATATTTTTAATAGAATTAATAATAGTTGGCAGCAAACAGCAAAGCTTACCGGTACTTATACAGGATCAAATATAAATGCAAAACAAGGTTCTGCTGTGGCCATAAGTGCGGATGGTACTAAAGTAGCGTTTGGAACACCGGGTAACAACAACAATGCCGGCGGTATTTATGTGTTTAGTAAAAATGGAGCTTCGTGGATGCAAGAAGCATATGTAATACCTTACGATATGGTGGGTGCTGCACGAATAGGTACTTCTATTTCAATGGCTGCAAATGGGGGAATAATTGTAGCAGGCGGCATGAACGATAATAGCAATAGAGGAGCAAGTTGGGTATTTGTACAAAAGGATGAAATTTGGCAACAATTACAAGCCAAATTAACTGCTACAGATGCTACTACTAACGCCCAACAAGGAAGTGCAGTAGCTATTAGTGCCGATTCCACCACAATTGCTGTTGGTGCATTACGTGATAACAATTATATAGGTGCTTTTTGGATATATAAAAGAAATGCTACGGGAATTTATTCTCAACAAGGCAATAAATTTTTACCCACGCAGATAATTGGTGCAGCACAAATAGGTACAAGTATTTCAATAAGCGCCGATGGTAAAATAGTAGCAGTAGGAGCATCAAAAGATAATAGCAGAGGTGCAGTATGGATGTATGCATTACAAAATAACCAATATATACAAGAGTCTAAAATTACCAATAGTACTTCTGCTATTAATTCGCAATTTGGTTTTTCAACCTCCCTGTCAGCAAACGGAAACACGTTATTAGTCGGTAATAATTTAACCGACACACAAAATGGCGCTAGCTGGCAATATACAAAACCTAGTAATGGTTGGGCAAATACCAGCCCTACGCTTATTCAAGGCACTGGCTCAGTAGGTGCTGCACAACAAGGCTCTTCTGTGGCAATTAGTGCAGATGAAACTACAAGTATAATTGGCGGCTTGAATGATGATGCTCAAAGGGGAGCGTTTTGGATATTTTATAACCAAAGTAACTTAGTGTTACCAGTAAAGTTTCTTGCATTTACTTTACAGCAACGTAATACTTACAATCAATTACAATTTAAAGTAGGCAGCCAAATAAATATATTAGCCTATATAGTTGAAAAAAGTACAGATGGTGTTTCATTTACATCTATTAAGCAATTACAAACGCAAAGTAATAATACCTACCAGTATAATGATTATGCCTTAACGCCTAACACTATTTACTACTACCGCATAAAAGCCATTAGTAAAAATGGGGAGTATAATTATAGTAATATTTTGAACACCAATATTTCTAATGCTATACAGCATGTTAAGCTTTATCCTAATCCCGTTGCAAATAATGCTCAAATTGATTGTGTTATAAATGAAACTACTGCCACATCAATTCAAATAGTTAACATGAATGGTTCAATAGTTTGGAGCAAAAAAAATGACTTAATTAAGGGTAGAAACCTATTAAATATCCCTGTAGAAAACCTTGCTAAAGGCAGTTACTACCTAATAATTAAGGGTAATAATTTATACATGAATCAGTTATTTGTAAAGCAGTAAATTAAAGTATTCGCCCAATTGTTATCCGCTCAATAAATTGCTTATACAATAGGTATTAAAATAAGCAGAAGCATAATAGAAATACGAGTTATTATCAATCTACTTTCTATTAAAATACTACAAATGCGTTATTGATTGGGGTTATTTTATACTTCATTTTTGTACGGTAAACGTTAACAATTACACCATTAATTTCAAAAAACAAAACCATTAAAAAATGAAAACAACACTATCATTTGCCTTAATCTCAGCAGTGCTATTTGTAAGCAGTTGCACCAAAACTGCTAGCGAAGATGCAGCATCAAGTTCTGTACCAGCTAATGGTTGGATAATTGGCACCACTAATTACACAACCACGTTTTCAATAAGGGCTGGGCAACCGAACTCTATTGCTTTTTTTGATGCATTACCTTCAGCAAATAACTTAAATAGCACAGCGATACTATTTAACAACACAACAGGCATTGCAGCAGGTACATTTAAAGTAGTTACCAAGCCCAATCAATCTAACTTATTGGCAGATGAAATAATGGTAGCACCAAGCACCGGTTATTCTCAAAGCACTGGCCAGTATAATAAAGTATATGCAACTGCATTAACAGAAACGGTGAACGCAACCGTAACCATTACAGGTGGCAAAGCAAAAATTGTAGTTCCACAAATTAATGTAGTGTCTGTACCCATTAATACTAGCTCTACTACTGCTTCGTTTGCCGGTACTTTTGTTGAACAATAATGCTATTTTTAGCCAGCAATCTTCTTATACCATTAGCTATTATTTATGAAAAAAATTCCTATTGCAATTGTAGATGATAAAAGACTAATAAGAAATACCTTGGTAGATCAATTGCAATATTCTGAACAAATAGATGTATTGTTTACCGCAGAAAATGGTATTGATTTTTTACAAAAAATGGAACCGCTTGCTATTAATGCTCGCCCATTGGTAGTACTAATGGATATTGAAATGCCTGAAATGGATGGCCTAGAAACAGTGCTAATAGCTAAAGAAATTTATGCAGATATTCAATTTCTAATGCTTACCGCTTTTAGCGAAGATGAAAAAATATTTGAAGCAGTACGGGTGGGTGCTAGTGGCTATTTGCTAAAAGATGAAAAGGTATCAAAAATTATTGCATCTATTTATGAATTGCTTGAAGAAGGCACTGTACCTATGTCGCCAATAGTGGCAAGAAAAACTTTAGCAATGCTTAAAGCTACTGAAAAGCCAATAGCAGCAACGGTTTCCGATACCGAGGCTACCTACTTATCTACCCGAGAAATGGAAATTTTACATGGTATAGTTGATGGATTAAACTATAATGAAATTGCTGAAAAACTGTTTATTAGCCCCCATACGGTTAGAAAACATATCTCCAATATTTATGAAAAGCTACATGTAAGTAATAAAACAGCTGCCATAAAAGTAGCCATGAAAAAGAAATGGTTTAGCTAAGCCAAAAAAAATTCTTAAAAATAGTGTATCAAAAAAAATACCTGAAAAGGTAATGGGAATAGCTATGCCTTTTATTTAATAAACCAAAAACAAACAACATGAAAAAATTATTATTAAGTACAATGGTACTTGTAAGTGCAGTAATTACTCAAGCACAATCTACCAACTACAAATCATTTAAAGTAAATATAGGCCTTGGCTATGCCATACCTATGAGTGGTAGTGGTGGCACATCTGGCGGAGCCGCTTTTTCAATAGAACCACAATATAGATTAAACAATAGTATTAACCTTGGTGTAAGAATTGAAGGTGCAGCCACTGCAAGAGTAGCAAATACTAACAATAGTAATGCAAGTGCAGATGTAGCCATTCTAAGTTCATACACTGCTAGTGGCGAGTATTATTTTAAGCCAAAAGGGTTTAGAACTTTTGTAGGTGCTGGTGCTGGTATATTCTCCTTAAGTGCGGCAAATGTTAATGCCAATAATACAAATACTAACTTAAGTGCAGCGGCTTCAAGGTTTGGTTTTTATCCTAGAGTTGGCTTTGAAACTGGGCATTTTAGGGTTACATCAGAATACAACTTAGTAGGTGCCGGTGCTGATTATTTATCATTCAAAATTGGCTTTTTCTTGGGTGGTGGTAAAAAATAGATTATTAAAATATAACCGATTTCTTGGGGGTTATGATTGATAGAGTGCTCTGCTGTTTATTCAGTAGAGCCTCTTTACTTTTAACTTTTTGTAACACTTATTAATGCCAACAGCTTGGCGAAAACTCATTTAATGCAATGTATTATTAAAAAGTTTGCTACAGGTAAATGCTATGCCCCAGCTATTATAATAATTCCATTTATTATCCCATACTAAGGCGGCGCCTACTTCCCAATTTTTTGGTAAATGCACTCCATACTCAATGCCCAAGCGGGTTAAGCCCAAGTTATGACCTTTAGAAAACTCAACTCCAGCGCCAACAATACCAACCCAATGGTTAGATAGTCTATACATAGTTACAGGAACTACTGCTACCGGATTTTTTCTTTCAATGCTATTTCCAGATTTCTGTTTTACCAAAAATGTTTCTAAAATTAGGTCGCTTTGCAGGCCTACTGCCCATTTATTATTAAGCCAATAATCATAATTCAAACTCCAGGATGCTAAGGGAAGCCAAGTTGTTTTTCCATTAATTTCTCCGTTAGAAATGCTTGTATGCCCTAAGCCAAAGGTTAACCTTTGCAAATTTTTATTCGGCTTATCTACCAATTGCGTTTGTGCATTACTTTGTATAACAAACAAAAATAGAAAGTAAGAAAAAAGTACTCTTTTACCACCGAAACATTTATAAATCATTAATAATTATTTTCTAAGCAAGTAACTGTATAAACTATTGCAGATAGTAAAAAGCTTATTAGCTTTTGGCATATTAGCTGTTAATGAAATTGCTTTAAAGCTATAATGCTTATTTGTAATAATTAGCCAATTTAATTACGTTTATACACCGTTTTACCCTCTTTTATAGTTTCTACTACTTTAATATCCTTCAATAGTAATGGATTTACTTTCAAAGGGTTTTTATCAAGTATTGCAAAATCGGCTAGTTTTCCGTTTTCAATTGTTCCCTTTTTATCTTCTTCAAAAAACTGTTCAGCACCCCAAATGGTAATACTTTTTAATGCTTGATAGGCAGATAGTCTTTCATTTGCACCCATTACCGTACCATCTCTACTTATTCTGTTAACGGTGGTCCACAAAATCATCATTAAGTTGGGTAATGCTACGGGAGCGTCAGTATGGCTTGTAACACGTATACCTTTATCAACCGCCGACTTAATTGGGCTTATAAGCTGTGCCTTATCTGCACCTATAATTTCTTTGTACCAATCTCCCCAATAATAAGTATGCATTGGAAAGAATGAACCTACCATATCATACTTTTTTAAACTATCTAATTGATCGGCACGAATTAACTGACCATGTATAAGTATATTTCTCCTATCCTTTTTTCCATATTTACTGGTAGCTTTTGAAATAGCTCTAAAAAGCTGATCGGCAGCCGCATCCCCATTTGTATGTGCTTTTAATTGCCAATTATTAGCAAAGGCCGAATCTACTATCTTCTGCACATCCTCGTCGTTAGGAATTGCAGGGTATCCTTTATAACCTTTCTTTTGTCCTTCCGGGGGAATTAAATAAGGAACGGTTCTCCATGCTGTTCTACCCTGTGGAGAACCATCAAGTGTAAGTTTGAAGCCACCAATACGATAATGATTTTTGTATTCTTTACTGTTCCACTCTGTTCTCATGTATTGTGGATATGTATAATCAATCCAAGAATGTACATCAATATACATTTTACCCCTATTGGCATAATCGGCTAGCTTTTCATGATTAGTCATAGCCCTGCCTTCATTACAAGTTGTATATCCATAACTAACCGCTAACTTTTGGCCAGCGTCTAAGTACATATCATTAAGTTCTGTAGTATTTGGCGTTATTGCAGCCATCATATGGGGTATTGCAGCCAACTCTTCAAGAACGCCGTTGGGGTTTTTAGTTCTTGGCACCCTTCTAATTACTCCGCCCGCCGGGTCTTTTGAATTAGCATTTATTTTAAGCATCTCTAAGCCCTTGGTGTTAACCGATGCAAAATGCCCAGAAATATGTGTTACCATTATTGGCACATCGGTAGCAACTTTATCAAGATCGTCTTTTGTAGGAAATCGCTTCTCTTTAAGTGTTGCATCATCAAACCCTATACCTAGTATCCAACCTTTTGTTTTATCTACACCATTTTTGGCATACCAACTTTTTAACTCAGCTATTAAATCGGGGATGGAACCACAATTACCATCTGGCGCTGCTAGTAAATTAGCACAAATAGCTTGGGAACCAAATGCAAAAAAGTGTGCATGACCATCAATAAAGCCTGGCACCAATGTGTTACCATTTAAATTTTGTAATACTGCATTATCTCCTCCATTCTTTGTTGCTTCGTCTTTAGTGCCAGTAAATGTAATTTTCCCCTCCTTCACTACAACAGCTTCTACATACTGTGGCTCTGCGCCATTCATTGTTACAATATCACCACCGTAGTATATTGTTGCCGTACCGGTACTTTCCTTATTTTCCTTATTAGAGTTATTGCTGATGCAAGAAGTAGCAATTAGTGTTATGTACAAACATGCGGCGAAAACTGAAGACCTATACATATTAATAGTTTTAAAAATGGAAAATGGGCTCACCATTATTTAGCAATATTAACGTGCAACGTATTTTTTAGCAGGTATCTTGCTTTTAATTATGTATCAACTATTTGTTTTGATACAAATGGGGGCTGCATTTTAGGCACCTTTGAAAGTATTTAAAAAGCCACTTGGTGTTATTCCTTTCTCTTTTTTAAAAGCCCTTATAAAAGTTATTCTACTTTCAAAACCACAGTCGAAAGCAATTGCTTCAAGTGTTTTAAAGTTATGTTCCCCATTTTTCACTTTTTCAATAAAAAGTGCTATTCTATATCTATTTAAGAATTCGCTAAAATTGGTGCTATGCTTTTTATTGATATAGTAAGATAACTTATTGGAAGAAATATTTGTATCAATTGAAAGTTGGTGCAAGAAGTATTTACCCTTTAGATAAGGTTGCTTGGTATTCATTACCTCAGCTATCTTTTCTTCAATTATTGCTAATTCTTGGGCATTTATAATTATTTCGCCCTGCGGTTGCTTGGCAGCACTAGTTTTATCTAAAAGCAACTCGCTATTATTTTCGGCTGGTATTGAAAAGTTTACAGCACTGTTAGGTGTGGGTTCCGAATAAGGTTGAAATAATGATTGAACACTTAATAACTCTGGATGAAGGAGTAAATAAAAACACTGCACAGACATGCTAACACAAGTAGCAAATGAAAATAAAACAGTTTCTAATTGGGCATTTTTTAAAAGCATACCCAAAAACGGTATTATAAAAATTAATGCTTGTGCAAATAAAAAAATGAATAGCCATTTATATGCATACTTGGCAACTAAGTTGTTACTTAATTTTTCCTTTTGCCTTTTAACATTAATAATAATTTTTAATTGGGCTATCCAATAAGTAAGTACTAATAAAATTCTTATAAGTATATGGCCGTATTTGGGCATAAAAAAGCCCTGACTAAAGCCTAACCTATACTCAACGGCATCCATTTTTGAAAAAATGGACCACTTTTCAGATGCGGATAGTGTAAAAAAGGGACTCATATCAATTACATACAATAACAGTGGAATGAAATGAAATACATCTAAAAAATGCCATTTCTTTTGGTTCACTAATTTTGCTGTGTAGTAATACGATATTGGTGGCATTATTAGTGTAGCAATATGCCCTGTGCGTAATGTATGTGCTAGTTTTGGAGTTCCGTAGTATACAAATATGTAGGTAATGCTAATAAGGTATAAGTAAGATATAAAGTACAGTAGCAGCAATGTTGCAACCCACTGTTCTTTAATTTTTACTTTAAAAAATAATAATGAGCAAACTATTACTAACAAACAAATTGTAAGTAAATAGAAAAACTGACTATCGAGTGATAATACCTTCATTGTTGCAAAACAAAGTAAGCTTTTTATAGCTTTTATTACTAAGTATCAAAAGCTTGTAGAAAACGAATATTGATAAGCAATTAAAACATTATTTGAAATAGGTACATATTAATTTACCAAACCAATAAATGTTATAGGTAATTTAGATGCGATTGAATATTTAAAGTATTGCCTTATGCTACTTTAAGCATACCTAATTTACTTTTATCAATTTTTTCTTTAGCGTATTCCTCTGTAACGGTAAAGAATTTTTCACCAGTACCTGGCAGTTCATACATGGCATCTGTAAGTACATGTTCGCAAATGCTTCTAAGTCCTCTAGCGCCAAGTTTATATTCTAATGCCTTACTAACAATGTAAGCCAATGCACCTTCCTCAATATCAAGTGCTACGCCTTCCATATCAAACAGCTTTTTATATTGGCGTACAAGGCTATTTTTGGGCTCAGTTAATATGGCTCTTAAGCTATCGGCCTCTAATGGCTCTAAATGTGTAATAACTGGTAAGCGACCTAATAATTCTGGAATTAAACCAAAGGTTTTTAAGTCTTGTGCATTTACAAATTTTAGCAAGTTTTTTCGTTGATAGTCTTGTACTTCTTTATCTACATTAAAGCCAATAGCATTGGTATTTACCCTGCGGGCAATTACCTTATCAATACCATCAAAAGCGCCACCTGCAATAAACAAAATATTGCTGGTATTTACTTTAATCATTTTTTGCTCAGGATGCTTTCTACCGCCTTGTGGTGGTACTAACACCTCTGTACCTTCCAACATTTTTAATAGGCCTTGTTGTACTCCTTCGCCACTAACATCTCTGGTGATAGATGGGTTATCTGATTTACGGGCTATTTTATCAATTTCATCAATATACACAATACCTCTTTCGGCGGCTTCTACATCATAATCGCAGTTTTGCAGCAATCGGGTAAGCATACTTTCTACATCTTCTCCTACGTATCCTGCTTCGGTAAATACGGTGGCATCTACAATAGCAAATGGAACATTTAATAATTTAGCAACCGTTTTGGCAATTAGGGTTTTTCCGGTACCCGTTTCTCCAACCAGTATAATATTGCTTTTCTCAATTTCAATATCATCTTTTGCTACTTTCTGTGTTACCCTTTTAAAGTGATTGTATACTGCTACAGAAATTATTTTTTTTGCCTCGTTTTGTCCAATAATATATTGATCTAAGAAAAACTTTATTTCCTTGGGTATTTTGTTACTTACTCTAAGGCTTCTGGTATTAGCGTCTTTACGAATTTCTAGTTCTTGTAAAATTATTTCTTGGGCGTGGTCTACACAGTTTTCACAAATATGCCCCTCTTGCCCTGCTATTAATATTTTTACTTCATCCCTGTTTCTTCCACAAAAAGAACATTGAAGTATTGTTTGCTTTGCCATATGAAAAATTAAGAAAAAATAGTTTGGTTAGGGTATGAATTTTGCGTTCAGTTGCAAAAATACAAAAACCGCAGTTATTGCGGTTTTTAATATGATTAATGGTTATTAAAAAGACCCTAATTTATAATTTATCAAGTACCCCATCTGCAATACCGTATGCAACCGCTTCGTTGGCATCCATCCAATAATCTCTATCAAAGTCGGCTAAAATTTGTTCTACTGTTTTACCACAATTCTCAGCTAATATTTTGGCACTTGTAAGTTTTGTTTTTTCCATTTGTATTGCCTGTATTTCAATATCGGCGCTAGTAGCTTGATAGTAACCCCCAAGGCTAGGTTGGTGTATCATTACCTCCCCGCTAGGGAAAATAAAACGGCGCCCTTTGGTACCTACACTTAATAAGATAGAACCCATAGATGCCGCTAAGCCCATACAGATGGTGCTTACAGGGCTGCTGATAAGCTTAATAGTATCGTAAATAACCATTCCGCTAGTTACGCTTCCGCCTGGGCTATTGATGTATAGTTTTATTTCTTCGCCTGGCTTATCTGCCTCTAACAATAACAGTTTGGCAACAATTTCTTTAGCACTTTTATCTTCCACTACGCCCCAGAAATAAATGGCTCTTTGTTCAAAGAACATTTTCTCCATTTTTTTAGCCATCATGGGTGTTACAGTTTCTGGCTTATTGTCTTTAGGATTATCCTCTTCCTCATCTTCCATTAAAAAAGGACGAGTATTATATATTGATTGTAACATGGCTGTTTGTTTTTTTGTGCTTAAATTGTTTTACTTATTTGCCTTTTTAGCATTCACCAGTAATACCTCGTCTACCAAGCCATAGGCTTTGGCTTCAAGGCCTGTCATCCAATAATCTCTATCGCTATCTTTAGCAATGGTTTCAATGTCTTTTCCGGTGTGGTCGGCTAATATTTGGTATAGCTCTTGCTTAATTCTTTTAATTTCTCTTGCAGTTACTTGTATGTCGGATGCCTGCCCACCAATGGCACCACTTGGTTGGTGTATCATTACCCTTGCATGCTTAAGGGCGGTTCTTTTTCCGGGTGTGCCAGCAGCTAATAATACTGCGCCCATACTTGCAGCCATACTAGTGCAAATAGTACTAACATCTGGCGCTATAAACTGCATAGTATCGTACATTCCAAGGCCTGCGTACACGCTGCCTCCTGGGCTGTTAATGTACATTTGTATATCTCTGGTTCTATCAGTACTTTCTAAGAATAATAATTGGGCTGTTACAATATTGGCCACATAATCATTTACCTGCTCACCCATAAAAATAATTCTATCCATCATTAAGCGGCTAAAAACATCCATGCTTGCCACGTTCATTGGTCGCTCTTCAATAATGTAGGGCGTTAGGTTGGTGATGCTGCTTGCATTGGTGTATTGGTGCAAGGTATTGCTACTAATGCCACGATGCTTTATTGCGTAGGATTGAAATTCTTTACCAAAATCCATATGATAATTGTTGATGAGTTATTAAGTAATTTTTTTATCTAAAATCAAAAGTCGTGCAAAGCCATTTAAGCGACAAAAGGGCAGCTAAATAAACGTTAATGCTACTTTTTGAAATATAAATAGGCATTAAGGCATAAAATCTTCCTCTTCCTTCGGGCCATACTTTCCGAAAAGCTTATCTAGGGCGCCGGAGAAAATAGGGAATTTTTCTTTGGCAAAATCTTTTACCGTTTCTACCGCTTTATGTGCCTGTTCTTCTGTTAAGCCGTGTGCCTTTAACTTATCAATTAACTCTTGCATAGTATTTTTTATGAATGTAGGTAAAATAAAAAAAGGTTGCTAAGTTTTTACCTTAACAACCCATCAAATATATAGTTGGTAAATTAGTGTTTGTGATTTTTTACTAGGTCGCCAAATGCTTCTGGCGTTATTGGGGTAATATTGGGTGTAATTTGTGTTTCTAATACACGAAACATTTTATCAGTTTGTATTTGGAAGTAAGTGTTTTCCATATACTTTTTATCACTCATCATGCGGTTAATGTAATCATCCATCCAAGGGGCGTCGTCCATATTTGGCATGTTCATATAACCCATCATTTGCTGTTTTGCAAATGCCTTCATTTCTGCTTGCTCTACATTTATTTTATGGTCGTTAATTAATTTGCTGCTTATTAAAGTCCACTTTAATTGATTAGCAAAACTTGGATATTCCGCCACTGCTTCATCGGCAGTTTTCGGTTTTTCACCACCCACTTGTAGCCATCTTGTAAGAAAAGCTTGTGGCAGTTCAATACTTGTATTTTCTAGTAATGCATGGTACAATTGGTCGTGTAATTGATTACGTGTTTGTCCTTCAAAGTACTGCTCTATATCTGCTACAGCTGCGGCTTTAAAAGCTTCTTCATTGGCAATTCCTTTTCCAGGAAATGCTGCTTCGTACAGCTCTTCGCCTAAAACAGCCTTTTCTACATGCCCCACTTTGGTAATGGTAAGTTGAAAATACTTGTTAGTATCAGCTTCATTAGTTTTATCTAAGCCTAAGTCTCCAGCTACCCAATCTAATTCTTTGGCTTCAAAAGCGTCTGAAAGCTTTATAATAATGGTATCCTCATTCTTTTTACCAATTAGGCTTGGCCTTACTGATTCGGTAAAATATTTAACTAACAAAGAGTTTGCTTTCTTTATTCCATTTTCCACCAAAGTTCCATCTGCATTAGTTTCGGCAAAATCGATATTCAATACATTATCATCTCCAGTAACGGTTTCTGGCTCTGTCATTTTACCAAAACGGGTTTGTAATCTATCTACCTCTTCGGCTATCATTTCTTCCGTTGGTTCAATTTTATATTTGGTGAAATTGGCTTTTGATAAGTCAATATTTACCTGCGGCTTAAGACCAATTTCAAACTCAAAGTTGTAATCGGTAGGATTATTAACATCAAGCTTTGGTGCTTGCTCCGTTTCTAGAGGAAGGGGTTGTGCAAAGATATCCAGCGTTTCTGCTTGTAAATATTTGTTTAGTTCGGTTTCTACAGCCCTTAGTACTTCATCTTGGTAAATGCTAGCACCGTACATTTTCTTTATCATTCCTGCGGGTACCATTCCTTTTCTAAAGCCAGAAATATTTGCTGTTTTAGCATATTTTTTAAGGCCTTGTTCAAAAGCGGGTAAATAATCTTCCTTAGATAAAACAACAGAAATTTTGTCGTGCAGGTTGCCAATGTTAGATCTATTAATTGTAGCCATAGTTTTAAAGGTGCATCTTAAAAAAAGAGCAATTGTTTAAACTGATTAAAAAATTAAACCCCTCTCTTAGGAAAGGGGTTTGTGCGGGTGGAGGGACTCGAACCCCCATGCCTCACGGCGTTAGATCCTAAGTCTAATGCGTCTACCAATTTCGCCACACCCGCATTAATGGGCGGCAAAAATATATAATTCTGGTAATTGAGCAATATTTATT
>Ga0114942_1000063_pt1 | contig 27209 bp, 41 predicted proteins | sample LowerColdCreek_FD_88674 | JGI IMG/M metagenome (GOLD analysis project Ga0114942, IMG submission 88674) | Groundwater microbial communities from Cold Creek, Nevada to study Microbial Dark Matter (Phase II) - Lower Cold Creek | ecosystem: Environmental > Aquatic > Deep subsurface > Groundwater ... | reverse complement strand
TGACAACCCGCCGCAGCCCGAGACTCCCGCTGTTGATCTCGACGGCGACGCTACCTCAGCAAGCGCACTCACCGGCGCGCTTACCGTCAACAAGGTGTTGGCGGGCACGCAATCTAGCGCCTCGACGCTGAGCGGTCAGCTGGCCAAGATGCTGGCCGGAGCTCAATCCAGCGCTTCGACGCTGACAGGCGATCTAGCGCTCAGCAAAGCGCTCGCGGGCAGCGCTACAAGCGCAAGCTCGCTAGCCGCGTGGATCCGTCCGCGCTGGGGCCGACGAGTCGCGAATGCCGGCAGCTTTCTAACCTTCCAGCGCTCGCTCAGTTCATCGATCAACGCTGCCAATCCGTGGACCTTCGCGGGTTGGTTTCACACGTTCGCGTCAGGCACGGTAAGCTTTCAGCTCGAAAGCGTACCGACCGGCGCGCAGGTCCGTCTCGGTGCCGCCTCGACCAACTTGCGGCTGTTGGTCCTGGATGACGCCGGGTCGACCATCGTCGATCACACGGTCGCTGACGACCTTCAGTGGCACCATCTTGCCGCGTCGTATGACGGCACAACCGTGCGTGTCTACGTCGACGGCGCACTCGCAGCGAGTGCGGCCGGTTCGTTCAGCTCTGTGTTTGATCGGTTCGAAGCCCCGCGACCTTCGGGCGGCACGATCGGCGAAATGGCCCACATCAAGGTGTGGACCAAGCAGCTGACGGCTGGAGAGATAACCAGCGAGGCCACCTACTACACGCCGCACACAGCGAACGCCCAGCTTGTCGCTTGGTGGCAGCTCGGGTGGCAAAACCCGACGCTCGACAGCAGCGGCAACAGCCAGACGCTCACCGACGGCGGCTCGATCGAAGCGCAGAGCGAGTCCCCCGGCGAGCCCCTTACGCTGCTCGCGGGAACGCCGGCCAGCGCGACTACGTTCACCGGTGCGCTCTCCCAGTCAAACGCGCTGGCTGCGGCGGCGTCGAGCGCGAGCACGTTGGCCGGTGCGCTTGGAGTCGCGATCACGATCGCTGGCACAGCGCTCAGCAGCGGCAGCACCCTCGCCGGCAACCTCATCGCCGCGCCGCTCGAGGGCACTCAGACCAGTGCCAGCACGCTGACAGGCACGATCACGAGCGCCCCACTCGCGGGCGAAGTGGCTTCGGCGAGCACGCTCACCGGCGCGCTGGCGGTCAACAAAGCGCTCACGGGCGAGGTGGCCTCGGCCAGCACGCTCACGGGCGCCATATCGACCGCAACCGCGATTGCGGGCGACTCGACGAGCGCCTCGACGCTCAGCGCCACGCTCAGCCAGGAGCAGCCGCTCGTCGGTGCTCAGGACTCGGCAAGCACGCTCACCGGCGCGCTACAGCAGGCCCTGGTGCTCGCTGGCAACAGCACGTCGGCAGGCACGCTTACGGGCAGCCTGGGCGTCGAGCAGCTCGTCGCGGGCGATGCCACGAGCGCAAGCACCCTTGCGGCCGAGCTCGGCGTGCTGCGCCTCCTGGTCGGCGAGGCGACGTCTGCCAGCACCCTCGCGGGCGCGATCGGCATCCAGGGCGAGTTCGCCGGCTTCTCGACCTCCGCCAGCACGCTCAGTGCCACCCTGGCCGTCGAGCGGCTGGTCGCGGGCGACCTTGCTTCGGCGAGCACCTTCAACGCGATCCTGTCGCTGTACCACCCGCTGGGCGGCCAGACGGATTCTTCGAGCGAGCTCGACGGCACGCTCTCGATCGGCACCGCGTCTACGCTCGACGGCGACGCGACCTCGGCCAGCACGTTGACTGGCGCGCTCGAGCTCGCCCTGGCGCTGTCCGGCTCGCAGAGCTCCGCGAGCACACTCACCGGCAGCGCTGAGGTTGCTGTTGCGGTAGCCGGTACGGCGACATCTGCAAGCACCCTAACAGGTGCGCTCGAGCGCGCTGTCGCTCTGAGCGGCGAGGCTCACGACGCGACGACTTTGACGGGCACGCTAGCGCAGGTCGTCGGCGTCGCAGGCGCGCAGGCTTCCGCCAGCGCGCTCAGCGGAGCCCTGAGCTACATCTGGAACATCAGCGGCGCTGCAGCCAGTAGCAGCAACCTGTCTGGCGAGTTGTCCGTTGCAGGTGTGCGCCTCATCAGCGGCGCTGCATTCTCAGCCAGCACGCTGAGCGGCACGCTGACCGGCGGCAGGGCAGTCGGGGGTGGTGGTGGCAGCCTGAGCATTGGCAGCCGCATCGGAGCCGCGATCGGTACCCGTCGCAGGATTCGCTGATGTCCTCTTCATCCTTCCCGCCAAGCTCCAACTCGTGGGCCAAGCACATCGGCGTGGCGATCACGGTCGTGTCGGCTGTTGCAGGCGTGTGGGCGCGCTTTAGCGCGATGGAAGAGCGCCAGGAAAACACGAATCGCGCGATTGTTGAGCTGCGCCAGGAGCTGCAGCGGCTGTCCGAGAAGATGTCCGACCGCGCCATGCTCGAGCGCGTGCACGGCATCGAGCTTCAGATCAGTTCGGTCAAAGACCGAGTCGTGTCGCTCGAAGAAAGGAAACGTCGATGAGTGTACTAATACTTAGACGAATGGCTGTGCGCATCGTAGCTGTGATGTTCACGACGCTCGGCATTGCACCGCCGCTGCTCGAGAAGCTCGGTGCGCTCGATGAGGGATCAATGCCGGTATGGGCGGAACTGCTCGCGACCGGCATCGGCACGCTGTTGATCGGGTACGCGCAGAAGGCCAAGTGGCTCGGCGATCTGAACCTGCTCGACGTGCCGCCGCACATCCGCGAGTCGATCAGCTCGCCTCCGCCTGCCCCGGCACCTGTGTCGGACGGCCATGATTGATCGCAAGCTCGGAAACCTCCAGGAAAACACGACAACTCTTATCGTTGCGCGCATTGCAGCCCGTAGCGGCAGACGGCTCACGCCTGACGAGATCAACGCGATGCAGGAGCCTCTGCGTATCGCGCTGGTCGCCGTGCTGCGGCTCGGAGCGAACAACCCGCACTACGCCGATCTCGTCGGCGATAGCGTGACCGAGGTTGGCAACGGTGACACTACAGAGCTGTTCGATACGAGGCCTGGTTTCAGGCATCGAGTCTAGGCGATTGACCCGCACACGTGGACCTCTGTACATACGTCGCGTGACAATCCCGGCAAAACAGTTTGGTTCTGACAATACCGACACATGCTCGACCTTCAGATCGACCTACGGGTGGGAAGAGGAAGAGCTAACAGCAGTTGAACGGCTACCCGGCGAGCAGACACGCCGGGCTCGTTCGTACGGGGGGACGTCTGATCGTCCTCCGGCTTTGCGCTGCTCGAGACGCTGTGCGTGTGCGGCTTGTAGCGTGGCGAGCCTGCGCCCATCGCTTCGCGCACAAAGAGTTCCCACGCTGTTCGAACCGGACGGTTCGAGGTGATCACATAGCGCTTCTGCGGCGCGTCGATCAGGTAGCGTCCGTTCGGGCAGGGCTCAAGGTCGAGCCTGTGCTTGGCCCCGTGCGCATCGTAGACAGGCAGCACGAGCGCTCCGCACGTGCGGCACACAACCGCGAAGTCAGCTAGCGCTGGCATCGGAGTCTCGATGCAGCGCCGCGCTTTTCGTCTTTCGATGTCTCGTTGGCGAGTCATTGCCGGTATTACGTCGTAATACCGGCACCCGTCGGCGGCGTCAAGTCGGGGTAGGGCCTAGCCGTCTACCTATCTCAATTCCCTCGCAGTAGATGTCTTTGAAGTCGCCCTCGGCGACCAGCGTGCGCAGGCGCTCGACCTCCCTGGTCGCCACGTCGAGGGCCAGGCGCTGTGTTGCGCTCTGCTCCGCGTGATCGATGCCCATCTTGCGAATCGTCTCAGCTTGCGCTGCGACCACCTCGCGCAGGCGGTTGAACTCCCGAAGCAGCTCCGCAACCGGCTCGCGCTTGAGCTCAGAGCCTGCGATTCGGTAGATGAGCACGCCGCCGAGAATGCCGTCCTCCACAGCGTGCGTGACCTCCTGGAGCTCCGCGCGCAGCGTCTCCGCCCGGTTCTTCCAATCCTGCGCATCTTTGCTGAACACGCCCGCTTCGACGCGACGCAGCCGCTTTACCTCCGCCGCCAGCGCGATCATGCACTCCACGTCGCATCGCTCGCGGTCGCGGGTGGTCTTTGGATCCACGGTCGCTCCGCCGCTGATTCCGTACGCTAGCGCTTCGTCAACTGTCATCGGCATGGTTCACCCCTTCACGCAAAGGACTTGCTTCAGCTCGGCGACGATTTCCACAAGGTCTGCTTGTTGTTGCATCACCTTGTCGATGTCCTTGTACGCGCCTGGAATCTCATCCAGCACGCCTATGTCTTTTCGGCACTCCACGCCCGCAGTTTGCACCGCCAGGTCACTTTCCGTGAAAGTGCGCTTTGCCTGGCCGCGCGACATCCGCCGGCCTGCGCCGTGTGACGCCGAGGTAAACGAGTCGGGGTTGCCCTTGCCCCGAACGATGTACGAGCGCGTGCCCATCGAGCCGGGGATGATGCCGAGCTCGCCCTGGCGCGCGCTGATCGCACCCTTGCGTGTGACGTAGACCTTCTCGCCGAAGTGATTCTCTTCTGAGAGGTAGTTGTGGTGGCACACGATGGGCGTGCCGAACGTGACCTGTGGCCACTGCTTAGCGATGACGTTTTCGACGAGGAACAGCATCGTCCGACGGTTCAGGTACGCGTACCGCTGTGCCCACGTCAGATCGTGCACGTAGCAGTTCATCTCCGGCGTCTTCGCGAGGAACACAGCGAGATCGCGATCCGGCAGCTCCGCGTTGTGTGCGAGCTTGCGAGCTCGCGAGATGTGGATCTCGGCCAGGACCTTGCCGATGTTGCGCGAGCCGCTGTGCAACATGATCCAAAGGTTCTGCTCTGTGTCCAGGCACAGCTCGATGAAGTGGTTGCCACCGCCAAGCGTGCCGCACTGCACCTGAGCTTTGCTCATCAGGTCCTGCACGTCCTCGTCGAGATCTTTGAACGAGCCCCAAAGAACATCGCCAAGCGCCCAGAGCTTTGGCTGCGTGTGGCCCAAATGCCCAACAGGCACAGCCTCCTCGATCGCCGAGCGCAGGCCCCTCAGCGACTCCGGCAGGTCCTGCGCTGTCAGCGACGTCTTGACCGCGGCCATGCCGCAGCCGATGTCGACGCCAACAGCTGCAGGCGCGACGGCGCCCTTCATGGCGATCACCGAGCCGACGGTCGCGCCGATGCCGAAGTGCACATCAGGCATCGCAGCCACGTGCTTGAACACCCAGGGCAGGGAGGCGATGTTCTTGAGCTGATCGAGCGCTTGGCTCTCGACCTCGTGCACGTCGGTCCACAACTTTACGGGTACGGTCTTGCCTTGGATTTCAGAGATCGACATTCACGTTTCCTTGGGTGTTGATTCTTTCGGATACATCGCGGCCGCCGCCTCAAGCACCGCGAACAAGTCGCCGCTGGGCACCTCGATCACGAAGCAGAAGCGCTCCGGCATGCGAGGCAGTCGATCGATCGCGCACAGCAGGGTCGCGAGCTTGATGTCGTCGTCGGTCACGGCTTCTCGTGCTGCATCTGGTCCGTCGCCGTGTTCTTCGCGCATCTTGCGCGCGTGCTCCGGCGTGATGCCCAGAGCGTCGTGCAGCAGCGCTGGTCGAGACTCGAGGCACGCTTTCTCCGCCAGCATCATGGCGAAGTTGGCAACGTCTACGGCCTCGTCGATCACAGAGCGATAACTGCTCTGCGGGTTGATCAGCTCGGTTTCGAGCTCGTGCAGCTCATCCTTCAACCTGCCGAGCAACCCTAGGTAGCTTTCGTTGCGCCAGCTGCCTTTCGCCACATTACGCGGCTCGTTCAGCTTCTCTTTCATCTCCGCAGCGAACCAATCGACGGCCGCCTCGCGCGCTTCGCGATTCACGGTCGCACCGCCGCTTCGATCTGCTGCACGAGCTCAGGCGCGAGCGTCACGCCGCGATCGAGCATAACGGTCCCGTCGACCAGGTCGCCGTGAGCCGCGAGAGGACGGAGTCCGTCGTCGGGCCTGGCACCCAGCAGCAGAAACCGACGCTGCTTCTTCCCACCCCAACGGCGACGCCAGGGGTAGAAAACCTGCAGGACCATGTCACCCGGTAGCGTGCGCTCGAGCTCTTTGGTACCGACGCTCACGACGACTTCTCCGCCGCGTAAAACGTTGGCGAGTAGTCCACGATCACCTCGAACGTGCGAACGGTCTCGCCGTCCAACACGCAGATGTCATGGCGGTCGGCGTAAAGGCCGTCGGTATGACCGTCGACATCTTCGTCGGCGTACTGCTCTGCTGCAGACTGCGCGTCAAACGCCTCGATATCGTGCGCGGTCTCGCGCGAGCCGTTCAGCTTGTCCCAGACCTTGTATGTCTTCTCAGCCATCGCGTCTCTCCTGTCGAGAAACGCGGACCACTGCTGAAATACGGACTTCCGCGAGCTTGCGCTCGATTCCTGTTCCGCCGCCGTCAGCTGCATTTATCGCGCTGTGAAAAACGCGACGTAGCCAATGCAGTTTCGATCGGGATCCGGACCCCTGGGGTGATATTGGGGTGAGGGTACCGCATTTGCAGCCATCAGCTGCGTTCCCTCAACCCCGCCAAACACTCACAACTTCAGAGTTTTTTGGCTTGGCGTCCCCAGCGGGATTTGAACCCGCGTCGCCGACGTGAAAAAACAGGGGTTATCCATAAATTCAGCAGTGGTTCCGCGTAACTCCTATGCTTTTGGTGCCGTCTAGCTCGGTGAATGTTGCTGTTTTCGCGTGTTCTGGGGTGACTGTGGGGTGAGTAGAGCTATCCCTACTCCGCCGCCGTCAGCTGCGACTCGGTTGATTTCGCCGTGTTGACGATCGTCACGAAGAGCGCGTCCTTGAAGCGAGCATCGGGTGAGAGCTGCTCGTATGGCAACAGGTCAGGGTGCGTCTTGGCCTTCGAGTCTTTGACCGGTCCGTAGACCCAGCCGTCCGCGACCTTCGCCGCCATCCAGCTGTCGTGCTGCGCGCTGTCGGGTGCATCTGGATTTGCCAGGCGCCACTCGACGCCCTGGGCCGCTGACTCGCGCTGCCAGCCCTCCGCGTCCTCCCATGGCTTCTGGGAGAAGTCGCCGATGTGCTGGCAGAACGCGCGGTTCACTTCGTGGCAGATTTTGGCGATTGCTAGTGTGTCCATGTGTCTCTCCTTTACGACGCAGCTGTTGGCTGCGGCTCAGACTGTTGCTCTCGAATGCTCCAGGTCATGAACAGGGTGACTACCCCGCCCTCGTCCGCGTACCAAGTCGTGTCGCCGTCGTCTTCGAACTGTCCGACGTGAGCACGGGCGTAGACCTTCACGAAGCGCTCACCCTTCCGCCCTCCGTATTCGCAGCCCCCGAACGTGCGCTCGGCCACCGTCCACTTCCAATCCGGATGCTTCTTGCGAAGCTTCTTGATCGAGAACTGCATCGAGAGCAGCGGCCGATTGCTCACCGCTTCCTCCTGTACTCTGTGATCGTCACCTGGTGAGCTTCGACCTCGTGCGTATCTGCCGGGTAGTACTCGTTCTCTTGTCCCTCGGTGTTGCCGCGATCCCATGGAGTCGCGAAGAACAGGCCCGACGGCGATCTGTAGATTTCATCCACTCGCGTGGACCACCTACGCTGATCGCCAACCTGCTTCGTCACGCGCAGAAAAACGCCCGCCTCTGTTTCGACCTCGTCTTCGGAGTAGAGGTCTAGCTCGTCCGTCAGCGCTTTGACGAGCGCGACGCGCTCCTTGTCCGCGTCGCTCACCGGCGGCCTCCGCTCGGCCGGGAGCTGCTGCTCGAGCGCGAGGGGCTGCTGGTTCTGATCGCGCTCACGGGCCGCGAGACCGGCTTGTACGTCGGGCTCGGGGCCTTCGCGGGCGAGCTCGCCGGCGTCGACACGAAGCCGTGGTGCTGCGGGGCTGGCGTGCCGTAGAAGTGATTGTTCACAGGCGCAGGTTTGACCGGCGCGACGGGCGCGGGCTGATGCACGACGTGATGCACCTCCCGCGTGTGGACTGTCGAGGGCGAGCTGTCGAACATCGACGAGACGCCGCGCCAGATCATCATGTTCTCGAGGAAGCTGTTCTCCTCGTGATGCGGCTGCTGCACGACCACGGTCGGTGCTTGCTGCACCCCTGGCGTCGCCGCCACTGGCACGGCTCCAACCGGTGCGGGCGCAGGCGCGCTCTGCGTCGACAGCACGCGCACGGGCTCGGGCTTTTCCTCGGCCGAGTACATCGCGTAACCAAACAACCCGACAAACGCAGTCACCGCTGCGATCGGCACCCACACTTCTGGCTCTTTCCAGTTCACGTTGACACCTCATTCGCTGCTGTTGCCGGACGCTCGCCCTCACCGCTGAACAGCTCCGCATGCCTGTCGAGACGCTGTTGCGCGTGTACGCCGAAGGCGTTACGCGAGATCTCGAGGCGTGCGATCGGCGAGGTGAATAACGGATCGCGCGCCAGCTTCAGCAGATCCGCAAAAGGCACACCGTGCTGCAGCACCAGCTTCGCGCCGATGTACATACCGGCCGAGAAGTTCCAGAACAAATTGCCTGAGACGTGAGGGGCCAGCCTCCTCAAGATTTCTTCAAACGACAGCGCGTCAACCTCGGCGCGATCTTCGCCCTCCAGTTTATAGGCTTTGCAGTAGGCGTCTCTAAATGCCTGCTCATCGCCACTTTCGAAATAGCGTATGAGGTTCGCGGCCGGGCCCCCTTGCGCTTCAAGCAGACGCTCTTCCTCGGAGAGCTCAGGCTGCGGTTGGTTTCCACCGAGCAGCAGTCCGAGCAGATCGCTGAGTTCACCTGCGCCCACTCGGCCGAGGTTGATCTCTACCGTTTTCATCGTCGTTTCTTCCATCGTTCTCACCTGACAGTTTTAGTTGTTAGTTCAACAGCGGCGGCTGCTCATCAGTGGGCAGCCTAAACTTGCCGATTTCGCGCAAGTAGTGATCGTCGCTTGGTTGCTGGTAAACGGTGCGCACCATCTTCTCGGAGCCGTGGCCCATCCACCGGATGACTGCTTCTTCGTCAATGTCCAAGTGCCAGCACCAGCTTGCGAACGTGCGACGCAGGTCGTTCGTACTTGCGTGCGCGCGCCCTGCCCGCTTGCATGCCTTTGCAAGCGCTCGCAGCCACGCGCGCTTCTGCGAGTCGATGTCGGGCGACTCGAGCTCGAAGAGCTGTCCTGTGACACTCATGCTTGCTCGCCGGCGCAGCGCCTCTTGTGCCGCCTCGCTGAGCGGAATGCGGCGGATCGCGCCCGTCGTCTTGGTGCCGCGCACGATCAGAATCTTGCCGCCGTGCACGACGTCAGCGGTGGTCAGCCGGTAGAGCTCCGAGTAGCGGATGCCGGTCTGCACGTAGATGATCAGGTGGTCGCGCCACTTCGGAAAGATGGTCTCGAGGATCGCGCTGTACTCCACGAACTGCAGCCAGCGCGTCTTGCCCTTGAAGCTCTTCGCCAGCGCCTCGGGCCACAGCTTTTCGATGTTGCCGTTGTACAGATCGAGCTTCGCGCAGCGGCGCAGCGCCGCCCTCAGCTTCCCGAGCTCGTTTGCGATCGTGGAGTCCGAGCGGCCCTCGGCGCGTCGCACGTCGAGGTAGCGCTCTGTGTCTGCTAGCGTGAGCGTTGCGATCACGCGCTCGTGCCCGAGCACGCGGCACACCTGCCGGGCCTTCAGCTCCAAGATCTCCATCGTCTTGTCGGAGTCCTTCTTGCGCAGCATGTGCTGTGCGAGGAGCTGGAAGGCCTGCTCGAGCGTTACAGCTTCTTGCCCCGCAGCTGCAAGGGCATCGTACCGCTCAGCAACGATGCGAGCCTGGGCTTTTTTGCTTTGTCGCGTGCTGAGCCAGTTCCCGCGCGAGCCGTCCGGGTAGGTGATCCTGTAGTACCAGTTCTTTGAGCCTTGGTATCTTCTGAGGTGGTAAGACATTGCCGCGAGCCTCCATTCCTGATCCACGCATCGAGTCCAGACTTCCTAACAAACCACAGCCGACCGATGCGAAACGTGAACGCGTCCCACGCGCCGCTATACAACTGCATGTACACAGTCGTGCGGCCAATGCCGTATTGCTCAGCGACCTGCTCCGGCTTCAGTCGCACGTCGTCGTCTTCGATCTTCTTTGCTTCGTTCGACATCACGCCACCTCGAGCCCATTCTCGAACGTCGTTCGATTGGGCGTGCGCTTCGCGCTGCGGTCGTACAGCACGATGTTGACCGCGGCTGCGAGGTTCAAGCAGTACCTCGACGGGATCACCACCCGGTGTTCGCACTTTGCAACCACTGAGTCGGGCAGGCTTCCGTCCTCCGGCCCGAAGATGTAGTAGGCGCGCTCGGGGTGCTCGTAGCCCTGCAGCGGCACGGCACCGGGGAAGAGCTCGACCGCAACGGTCACGCAGTTGTGAGGCACGTTGTTTAGGATGTCCGCGGCCTTGTCGCCGTAGTGAAACAGCGGCATGTGCCGATCGGCGCGCTGCGTGTCTGCAGCATGCTTTTTGTAGCGTGTGCCGCTGTACGCGCAGAACGCGGCTCCAAAGCAACCGCATGCCCGCAGCACGCAACCAACGTTTGCTGGATCGCGGGGCAAGCAGAGGCCCACCCCGAAGAAGCCGCGTTCGTAGCGCACTGTCAGCACTCCGCGCCGGACGTGGTGTTGATTGAGACGCCTTCATCGATCGGCGAACTGCCGATGTCTATGATCTTATCCTCGGAAAGGATCGCGAGGACGCCTCGGCAGGCTCCGCAGGGCTCCCCCTCAGTCGACAGGCATTTTACGGCATGAATGCCAATCGAGAGCTGTGGAGTGACTGACATCAGCTGCACGATCACGGCCGCAACATCCGCAACGCTCGCGCCTCCCTTATTGATCTCGGTGTGCAACACTTGGGCGAGCTCGGCAGCGCGCTTGGTCATCTTCGACTTGCCAATATGCGGCACCCTCACGTGCTTCTGCTGACTGTTACTCATCGCGCTTTCCTCATCTTCTCTTCGAGCTGTTGGACTGCTGCATCGCCGCCGTATGCCTTGGCGATCTGTTTGATCGTGACTTTCCTGCGCGCCGAAACGCGCTGCAGGTCATGCGGAAGCACCAGCCTCCGGCTGCCGTCGCCGCGTTGCACCGGGATCAGCGCGCTGTTCTGCGGAACGCTGAGCACTGTCACCGGCAGGCCGTTCAGCAAGAACATCTTGCCGCGCTCGATTTCTGCTCTTGCAACCATGTTGCATCTCCAGCCCCGGCCTCAGGAGCGGCGGACCCTCTCCGACCGCCGCTCCCGAGGCGAGTTGCATCAGAAAGGAATATCGTCGTCGTCTGGTTTGGATGCGGGCGCGCTACCCGGCTTCGGTGCAGGTGCGCGGGGCGCGTAGACTTCCGGCGGAACAGGATCGCCTTCCTTCAGATAGACGCCCTCGCCAAACTCGACAGGCTCATTGGTGTCCCGCCAGTACATGAAGCCTTGGTAGGCGAACATCTCGCGCTTCTGCGGCGCTGCCGGCGGACGAGCCGGGGCCTTGCCAGGCGCTGGCTTGCCGCCGTTGGCTGCGGGACGCGAGCCGTTGCCAGCTGGTGCGGCGTTTCCGAATCTCTCGCGCTTATAAGCAGACAGTGCGCCCTTCATGCTCGCGCCGAACTTAGAGCGATCGCCCTGCGTCATCGGCTTGGAGTTGAGCCGCGTAAGGCTGTTGATGTACTGAACCTTCGCGCTCCATTTGCCTTGGTATTCCTCGTGTTTGATCACGAGCATTACCTGCTTCGTGCCGAGGCCCTCAGGGGACTCGAGCGATTCGCCGTCCCAGCCGAGCACCGTCATCGCGTCGAGCGTGTGCTTGATCGCCTTGTCTGCGAAGTTGCGGTACGCGTTGATCATGCGCCCGGCGTCCGGACCGTCTACCAAGCGAAACCCAAGCGCGAGCTGCGGCAGGTCGTTCTTGGTGTAGCCGTACTCCCAGCTGATCAGGTCAGCGATGAAGCTGCCCTCGCCGATCAGTGTCTGCTCCTGCTCCTGCTGTTCGTGTTCGCCGTAGGCCATGTTCACTCTCCTTGTTCCGTTGGTTCAGTCGTGCCGGCGTCAGCCGGCGTGTTCATCGCGACAATGCTCTCCAGCTTTCCGCGAATGCGGCTGAGCTCGTTCGTGTCGTCACCGGCCTGCTCGAGCGCGGCGAGCACCTTTGCGGACACAGCCTCGTCGACCTGCGCAGCGAGCTCGTGGATCTCTGCAAGCAGTGGCTCGACCATGGATGCGGTCGAGTGCATCAGCTCGTAGAGCAGGTCGCCGTCGAGCTCGAGAGGGTCGGGCAGTGCGGTGCGACGCTTAGCCACGTATGCTGGCTGGCCTGCGCTGCGGAGGATGTGCACTCCGTCGGAGTGGCCCTTCACGCGGTTGCGGCTCGTGGTCGTGTAGACCTCTTTCGTTGCCTGCAGGACGTAATCGGTCCAGCCGTAGAGGTAGTCGACCGCGTTGCGGTGGACGTTTGGCTCGGCGCGCATGTAGTCCTCGCCGTTCGGGTTCTTCACCGAACGCGTGACCTCGTGCGAGAGGAAGATCACTTCGATGTTGCGCGCGCGCTGCATGCGCTCGAGCGCCGTCGTGAACGTGCGCCAGTAGTCGACCGCCATGCGGTAGCCGTCCTGGAAGCCGAACTCGTCGATCGAGCGGACCTTGCTACCCTTCGAGTTGACGCGCTCCGCAACCACTTGCTTGTAGATCAACGGTTCGATCCCCTCGATCAGATCGAAGACGAGGGTCTGATACTTGTGCTCGTCGGTCTCGAGGAAGTGGATACCGTCGAGCACCTCCGAGAAACTCTCTGGCTTCACAGGGAACTTCTTCGCTCCAGCGATTTTGTATTGGCCGTCGTCGAAGGCCATGAAGATCGGCGCCGGAAACTTCGACGCGAGCGTCGACTTTCCGATGCCCGGCATGCCGTACACGTGCAGACGGTTCGGACGCTCCTCGAGCGTGGGGATAGCTGCAGCCGGGCGCATGCGCTCCGAGCGCTGCTTCTGGACGGGCGCAGCCGCCGCTGCTGCTGGGCCCGTGCCGCGGCTGACAGGGCGGGTGATCGGCCGCGGCGCCGGGAGCCGGCTTGCCGACGCTGGGGGCTTCGGCGGGGTTGCTGGTGGCGTGTTGGGTTCGGATGCGGGCTGAGTCACGAGGCCTCCTTCTGGCCGCTCTGAGCGGCGTTGCTTACGATGTCTTCTGAGTCGTCTACCCGGCAGATCTCCGGGCTGAGCTCGACGTGCACGTGGTCCACTTGCCTGAACAGCGACGTATCCTCGAGGCGCGCAGTGCCGGTGCAGACACCGAAGTACGCGCAGGTGCGGTTCCAGTTGAAGCAGCTGCTCGAGCGACGCGGCCAGAAGCCAGACTTCTGCGCCTCGCCGATTTGCTGCGTGATGCCCCACAGGTCGCGGGCAGCGTTGCGCAGCATCTCCTCGGTGCGCGGCACCTGGCCGCGCTGGTAGTACCTCTCGGGGCTCTCGGCGATCTCCTGCACGATGCGCTCGAAGAACTCCTCGGGCGTCTCGTCGTCGGCTCGCTGGTTCGCGTACAGAGCGCCCTGCTTCGTGTACTTGCGGCTCTCGATCGGCGTTGCCTTGTGCGGCTTGAGCTTCGGCTTGCCGGTCACGTCCCAAACCATGTCGACGATTTCCTCGCCGAGCTCGGTCTGTGCCAGGGAGTAGTTGCTTGCCTGCGGATTGAGGATGAGGCGCTTCCAGAAGACGCTGTTGCCGCCGAGATCTTCCGAGCTCGTCTTGTGGTCGTACACGACAACGCGGTTCTCCTCGCGAACGCGCTTGTCCGTTGCGCCAGCGAGCATGAAGCGCGGCGTGGTGCGCTTCGTCTCCGGGTTGCGGATCGGCACGCGAAACTCAGTCTCGGAGCCGATCACCTCAGGTCGCTCGCTCTGCCACCGAGCGTGGTAGCCGAGCAGCATCGCGTGCAGGCGGACAAAGTCGTAGCCCTTCTCGCTTGGGTCCACGAGCTCGTGGAGCACGTTGAGCCCTGCGTCGAACGGCTCGGTCTCGGCGAGCCAATACGCGTCCATCATCTTGCCCCAGATGCTGCCCATCCAAAGCACCTGCGCTTCGTCGCCCTGCGGCAGGAAGCCGAGCTCGTAACGCAGGTAGTACTTCTGCGGGCACTCCGCGAAGGTGCCGGTGCTCGAGGTCGTGACGACTGTAAGCTTGCGTTTCACGCGCATTCTCCCTTGTCGAGCGCTCTGTACGCGGAACAGTTCGCCCGCAGCGCGTCCCATGCCCGGTCCGAAGCCGCCTCGAGCTCTTCGGCGTTGGCCGATTTGTTGTCCGACGCCAGATCAAACTCGCGCTGCGCTGCGCTGAACGCACGGCAGTGCTCGCACTGACACCCGATGAACACGTCGATCCGATTCACGAGAGCGCCTCACCTGGCCGAGCAACGAACAGCGTCATGGCTGCGCGCAGCGCGTCGCTGACGTCCTGGTGACGTTGCAAAGCTTTCATCAAGTCGCCGTTGCCCTCGACTGCACGGCGCACGTCCCTTTGGATGTCGTCGCGCAACGTGAACAACGTCACGTGCAACACTTCGACGAGCTGCGCGGGATCGCAACGCTCCACGAGCTGGCGCATCAAAGCGCCGGTCTGCGCCGGACTAAGGTTCTCAACACTCGGCAGGTTCTGCACTGCGGTGATTTCGTCTGACAGGCCTTCCATCGATCGCCCTCCGTAAAGGTTGAAATTGCAGGTGCCGGACTCGCTGGAGTTCTCATTCCAACCTCGGGGGCACCACCCGTTCTCAGTTGTTTCCGACTTGTCGGCCTCGCTAAACCGAGAGAAACGCATACGCCGGCACGCCCCCAAGGGATCGAACCTCGAACCACTGGATTCAGAATCCAGCGCTCTGCCAGTTGAGCTAGAGGCGTAAACTGTTAGACGCGAAACGACTTAGCGTTTCCGCGTTGGCCCGCGTTCAGTTCACTCATGAACGCTGCAATAAACGTGGACCGCGAGGAGTCCTCTGGAACGACACCATGCCTCGCAGTCCACGATAGGTACTCCTGCTCCGGAGTTAGTTCTGCATGCCAATCACCCCTTGAGTCGCGGAGAGCCCGACGCGCCATCTCGCGTGCCTGTTCTTCGATGGTTCGCCGCGTCATCTCTCGTTCGCCTAGGTTCGTTTCGTTCGGCGAGTTCACTCTTGTGTAGATCGGGGGCCGTGTCAACACACTTGTGAAGATTGTCTTCGAAAAAGTGAAGGCCGGCAGATTTTGTCTGCCAGCCTTCGCCGTGAACAGCTTCAATAGACCGAAGCTACTATGCGCGTCGGCGCTGCTTCAGTTTGCTGTGTGACACATTGGGAAGCTCGGACCGCTCCTCCTTTGCGTCTATCTTGGCGCTTAGCGCGACAACCAACGCTCTAAGATCCGCCATCTCTTGGTCCCGCGAGGACAGGCGCTCGACGTCTTCAGCTAGCTTCTTGAGCTGACGATCGTGAGCGCGGTCACGCTCTGTCGAGTAAATATACAGCTCGTGGTCATCCTCATTGAGGATGCCGAGCCTGTGGCAGACATCGCACGATGGCTTCCAGGGTTTCCCCTGACGGTCCACAACTGGATGTCCCTTGTGCTTGTAGTCACGGAAGAAGTAGAGCGGGTCCAGGTGGGCGCCTCTGTACATCTTCGCGACTATCTCAGCACCAATGCCACTTCTTCCAGAGCCGACGTCATCGTGGATATTTTTGAATGCGCTAATGTGAGATTCTTTTATACCTGTGATCCTGCAGATTTCTGCCCCGTTCATTCCCTTGCGCAGCATTTGCAGAATTAGCCAGTGGAAACGTAACCCCTCCTGTGTGACTTCGTTGCGTGATGGTTTTCCAGCCATGACGCTAGTCTGCTCCGAGCTGGGTTTGTTTTTGTGTTGACGAACGACATTCACATTTGTAAATGTTGGGGCATGGAGCAGCATTCAGAAGCGCAGGCATCGGCCATTGCGCAGGTATTGGGGGAGCAGGTGCGGAGGTGGCGCGAGGAGGTGGAGAAACTCTCGCTCGCTGAGGCATCAAAGCTTCTGAAGTGTGGGTCAACGCACTTGTCCTTCCTCGAGAGGGCCGAGCGTGGGCCAGGCCTACACCTGGCTATACGCCTCGAAGATCGGGTCGGGATCAACCACCGACTGTGGCCCGAGCCGCCAAAGCGCGTGAGCAAATCCCGGACTAGACGGGGAAAGAGTAAGTGAGCGCACGTTTTCAATGCGAATGCCTGTTCGCGCGTGCAGAGGGGGCCCTTCAGCACGCCGGGGCTTGCCTGTGCACGCGCGAGCGGCGCAATCGCAGCGTGGACGAGTTGTCGCCCGAATCCCCCCCTCGGCGCGGCATCACGGGCTCGTCCGCCCGGCTGACACAGTTGCGTGGCTCGTAGGGCCGCCGAGCAGGGATCACCCGTCGCTATCCCTGCCGGCGGCCGAGTTGTCTCTGCACCGGATCAACCGATGAACGAAAGGCAAACAGCATGGCTAGAAATGGAAACGCCGCCCCACGGGCAAGTGGAGGCGGCGAGGAACAAGGCGATCAACCTTGGATTGAAGATTACCCCGATATAAGCGGGGCCGCAACCAAGGGGAGTGGTGAGAAGGAATCCCGGCAAAGAGATTTCTCACCGCTCCCAACCCAATCTGATGCGAGTCAGCTCAGCGCGGCGCCCGCATCTTCGTCTCACGAAGTAAGACCACGAGCAAGTGCATACGCTTTACCCCGCGATCTCGCGTCGCGCTTTTCCGTTCGAGCGGCTGCTGGGTTCGTGTCGCGAAGCGTAGATTCGACAGCAACTTTCCATGCTGTTGAAACTGCGAAGCTAGATAAGCAAACGCACGTCGCCGCGCTCTGCCGCTTCATTCCCAGCATTCGCACGCTCGGATGGAGCTCGAACACGAGTGAGCATGGCGTGTCATGCCGCCACTGCGTGGCGAGGCTGCGTCGCCTCGAAAGCGAGGCGAGCTGATGACACGCGTGAAACCTAAGGACGCGTTCGGGGCCTATGGCTGTCTGCCGCTCAAGTGGCACCCGGCATATCGACGCGTGAGCTTCTACGCGCACTCGATCGCGAAGGCGATTCTCACCGAGGTCGAGGATTACTCCGACCTCAGCATCCCGACGGCCGGCGACTGGATGACGTCCGTGTGCCGCACGCTCGGGATCCCTGGCCCGGAGCGGCGCAATGCAAAGAGCGCCATACGCCAGCTCCTGAAGGAGCGCCTGCTGCGCGTCGAAGCCGGTCGCGTCCGGGTGCTCCTGGCGCCTGACCCCGAGCTCGCAGAGCAACCGGCGGACGTGTCCCGTCCTTGTCCCGTCCCCTGCTCCGTCCCCTGCTCCGTCCCCTGCTCCGTCCCCAGCTCCGTCCCCCTCTCCGTCTTTGACTCTGATTCGACTCAAGCCGTTGAAAACACTCAGTTCACGCCCCGACAGTTATTAAGTAATTCAGTGAGTGAGCACGCGCGCGCGCGCACGCACGAGACTACGTCTTCCCCTACACCTATGCCGTTGCGGCGACCGGGGCACCCGATGCACTCGGAGCCGCCCCCAGAGGCCTGGAAGCCTGTTGTCCCGCCGGCGCCTCGGAAGCCCTCCCTCGAGGCTCTGCTGCTGCAGACGTGGCAGGGCGCGGTGTTCACGCGCCTCGGCAGAACACCGCCTGCGTCCGACCAGGCGCGGGCAGGTGCCGCGCAAGTGGCCGGGTGGTTGCGAGACAACGTCCGCGGTGGCGAAGAGCCTCTCGTCGTCTTCCAGGCCGCTCTAAAGCAGTACCTCGCCGAACCGAGCGAGAGCCTCGCGAAGAACGCGTTTCCGCTCTCGTGGCTCACGGATCGGATGACCGGCTACACGGCGAAGAAGCCGGTGAAGCCGCCGGCCAAGACGAATCCGTATCACTACTTTGGGTCACGGCAGATGGTGCAGGACCCCGACTGCCCCGTGCTGATGATCTCGGTCGAAGAGCGCGACGCGAAGCTCGCGCGTCGAGCTGCGGAAGCGCAGGTGGCGCATGCGTAGCCTGTCGGTTCCGGTTGCGATCACCCTCGAAGAAGACTTGCTGTTTGGATGCCTCGTAGACCGCGATTTCTGCGCGTACGTGTGCAGCGCGCTGTCGCGCGAAGACTTCTACCAGGTCGCAAATCAGCGCATTTTCGACGTCATCAAGCGTGTTGCGGCAGCGTCCGACTACGACATCGACACGCTGCTGGTTCGGCATGCGATCTCGGACAGGGTCCTGCTCGAGGCCTTCGATCAGATGTCGCTGCGCGACACAGTTCCATCGTTTTCGGCGATCGAAGGGAAGTGCCGCAAGCTTCGCCAGCTGCGCGAAGCGCGCGCCCTTATCCAAGCTGCAACCAACGTGTGCGCGCTCAGCGTGAGCCCAGACGTTGCTGCGGATCCGGCAACGTTCCTCAACGAAGCCGGCCAGCTGTTTTTGAAGGCGGTGCAAGAGCGCTCAGCGGAGGGCAACACGCGCACCGCTGCCGAGCTCCTGCAGGACATCGTGCAGGAGCTCATCACTCCGCCGGCCGAGGTTGTCGACGACACGATCGACGCGCCCATCAACGCGGTCAACAAGATGCTGAACGGCTTCGAGCCGGGTGGCTTCTATGTGTTCGCAGCGCGACCCGGCAACGGCAAGTCTGCCTACCTGATGCAGTGCTTGGAGATTGCCGCGGAGTCAGGCCGACACGCCGTTGTTTATTCGCTCGAGATGAAACAGCTGCAGTTTGCTCGGCGCTGGTTGGCTGGGCGAGCTCAGGTCAACGGTATGATGCTGAGCAAGCGCAACATGCCGAATCTCTCGGTGGCCGACCGCCGAAAGCTGATCCAAACGGCCGAGCGGATCGCTGACATCGGCAGCCGAATCCACATAGTGGACGCAGTCGGCAAGCCGGCGGAGGAGATTTTCCGGCACGCGCGCACGATGAAAATGAAGGGTAAGTGCGATCTCTTCGGCGTCGACTACCTGCAGCTGATGGGCTCCGAGCAGAAGTTCGGCTCTCGCGAGGAGATGATCACTTCGCACAGCCGGACCATGAAAGAGATGACCGGTCAGCTTGGCGCGCCCGGCATCGCGCTGTCGCAGCTCAGCCGTGAAGTGGAGTCGAGAGACGGTAGGCCGCAGCTCAGCGATCTGCGCTTCTCGGGCGCAATCGAAGAGGACGCGGACGCCGTGACGTTCCTCTATCCGAACAAGGAAAACTCCGCGCTCTCGTGCTTTGGCATCGAGAAAAACCGCTCCGGGGGTACGGGCGTTGTGCACGCACGTTTTGACCGCAGCTTCACACGCTTCGTCGACTTGGAAGATCAGGTTCTATGAAAAAAGAAAGAGGCACTCGCAAGATGACGCTACCGACTCCGGCACCGAGAGTGATTGTTGTTGGCGCAGGCGTTGCCGGGCTTTCTGCCGCGCAACGGCTCAAGGCCTTGGGTTTCACGGTGACCGTGCTCGAGGCGCGCGATCGTGTGGGTGGTCGCGTCAACACCGGTGTCAACTCTGCCGGGACAACCGTCGACTTGGGAGCAGGGTGGATCCACGGCAACCAAGCCGAGTTCGAGGCGCTGGTCGCGAGCATGAGTCTCGCGACTGCGAACAGCGACTGGACGAAGTACAAGTTCCACAACGCGGCTGGCTCGACCACGCTGACGCAGCAGCAGTTTGACGAGCTGACGTTCAAGATCGCGGATGCGTGCTTGTGGGCGGCGTGGTGGGCGCCCACGTGGTCGATCAAGACCGTGATCGATGTCGCGTGGAATAACGGGGATTTCGCAGGCTATCCGCGTGACCTCGTCGACAACTTCGTCATCGCTGGCATCGACACCGAGTTTGCGAACACCGCAACGAAGGTGCCGTCGCGCGCTGTGTTCGAGCTCATCCCCGGCGCACACGACGCGCAGCAGTGGGCCGCGTTCACCAGCTCGAGCGCAGCCGACAACACAGCCTTTCCGCAGGGCTTCAGTCAGGTCACCGCGCAGCTCGCGCTCGGACTCGACATCCGCCTCAACGAGCCTGTCGGCACGATCACCTACTCGGGCGGCTCGGGCAGCTCGGTGCTGGTGACGACGTCGGACGGAACGTACCAGACCGACCACGTGATCGTGACGGTGCCGATCGGCGTGCTCAAGGCCAACACAATCTCGTTCACGCCTGCGCTCCCGAGCGCGAAGACGAACGCGATCACACGCCTTGGCAGCGGGCTCTTGAACAAGGTCATCCTCGAGTGGGCGCCCGAAGATCAGTTCTGGCCATCGGGCGCAACTGCGCCGCAAGTGCTCGGTATGCACGGCACGACGCGCGGCAAGTACAACATCTGGATCAACTTGCAGCCCGTCACCGGCAAGCCCGTGCTGCAAGCGTGGCTCTCGGGCGATGCCGCAGCAGACGCGGAGCTCCTCACCGACGCGCAGATCAAAGACGCGGCCATGGCGCGCATTCGAGCGACGATCGCGCCGAACGCAGCCGAGCCGATCAGCGTGACGATCACGCGCTGGGGCCAAGACCCGTACGCACTCGGGAGCTACTCCACGTTCCAGCTCGCCACGCATCTCGGTGATCGCGCACAGCTGCGAGCGTCCGTCGCGAACAACAAGGTGCTGTTCGCTGGCGAGGCCACGCTCGACACCGGGTTCTCAACAGTGCCCGGCGCGTACATATCGGGCAAGCGCGAGGCCGATCGGCTCGCCCAGCACTACGGAGCGCCGTCATGATGAGCGACCAGGGCGAGGAGATCTTCTGGCGTCGCCGCCGCCAGTGCGCTTGGGAGGAAGAGTGGCTCTGCAAGCTCGAGTACAACGAGCTCGACGGCGAGCCCGAGTGGCGTCTGGTCGCAGCGGGTAGCGTCGAGTTCATCAAAGCGGCCGAACGGTTGCTCGAGGCCCGCGAGATTCGTACCGGTGAGCGGTGGATTCGTGCTGGGGCGCCGCCATGAGCCATCGCTCCGGCTCATCGATGTCGCTCCTCGATGGGAGCAGCAGCCGCGCGGTGGCTGTTCAGGGGGCTTACGGCGGCCAAACGGACCACCGGCAGGCCACAAAACCCCGCATCGATGAGGGTCTCAGATGAGCGCCGAGCTCTCGTGGGGCGACATCGTGATCCAGGGCGTCGACACACCGGCGAAGCCCAAGACGCTGCCGCTCCGAGCTCGCTCGGCGCCGAAGGCCTCCAGACCGGCGTCCGCTGCCGAGGCCAAGGACTTCCAGCTCGAGGCGCCAGAGCAGGGCCCGCAGTTGCGCCGGCAGCCAAAGGCCCCCCCGGAGGTCGCAAAAGGGGAACCGCGGACTCACGCTCTGCCAAATCGGGAGTCCGCGCCCTCGGTTGACAACGGCGCCCTCGAGACAATGCGGCGCTTCCGCCGCACGGTGCTCGAGCGCGTCCAGGCGGCCAAGCGCGCCGGGTGGACGCCCGAGCTCTACTCAGAGCGCGAGCTCCGGGACATCGGACTGTGGCTCGCGGCAGGCTACCCCGCAGCGTGCGCCACGCCCTACACACGGCGCTCTCCGACCGAGGCCTGCCAGTTCCACGGGCCGCGGCTCGAGATGGCAGTGGACGCGTCAGAGAGCGGCGGCATCACCTGGTATCTCGCTCCCTGCCCTGACTGCGTGTGGTGTGCGGCATGACCAGGATCCTCAACCGTATCGAGCGCGGCGCGGAGAAGGCCTTCCTCGCGCTCGTCGTCCCGAGGCCGAAGAAGGCGGGCAAGAAAGCTGGCAAACGCAAGTGGAAGCAGCTCGATCTGCCAAACACGCAAAGAGCCAAAAAGAAGCGCGGCCAGCGGAAGCGGCGCGTCAAGGATGCGTGGAAGTATGACCCGGTGGTCGAAGGCGGCCTCGAGGTGTTCCCCGATGGTCGTGTTGGGCTCTGGTTGCCAGTGCGGCTGCGCTCGCTAAACGAGCTCAAGCGCCTTCATTGGGCCAAAGAGCATCAATGGAACGAGCACGTCGAGAGGATCACGGTCCCGCTGTATCGGTCGCATTTGCGTGACATCGATCCGCAGGCTGTCGACGAGGTGTGGTTCGTGCAGCTGTCGCCCGACAAGCTTTTCGACGGGGACAATCTCAACGGCGCATGCAAGCACGTACAAGACTGCTTGTGCAGGTACTTCGGGCGCGACGATGCGAGCTGGAAAAAGGGCGCGATCCGCTGGCGTCACATGTGGATGCGGCATCCGGCGTACGGATGCTTGATCCTTTTGCACGGGCACGCAGAGGGTGGACGCTACGACCGCGTGAAAGACGGGTTCGTACAGATACAGAGGGGAAACGGTGGAGTTCTAACGATCAACGTTCGAGACGAGCTAAGGGACACAGAATAATGGGCTTTCTAAAATCGATTGGCATTGGAGGTGACGACTCTGCGGCGCGCATAGCGCTCAACGAAGTCAACGCGTGCATCGATAAGATGCATGACGCTGCGCGAGCGCTCGAGCGTTTGGGCGGCGATATGCGAAAGTTCGCCGACGCGTTCCGCGCCGACGCGAACAACCTCACGAAGCGCCGCAACCTGCTGCGGCAGAAAATGGGGGCGCGATGAGCTCCGCCGATCCAGAGCTGAACGCCACGCTCATGGGATGTCTTGAGCGAGCAACGCTTGAGGCCTTCGACGCGCAGGCGGAGTTGGACTGGTACAAGCGCGCGTGGCCGCTGGTCGAGAAGGTCTTGAGCGCGTTCCGCGGACCGCCCGTTGGTGTGCTCAAGCAGGTCAAAGCGCTTCGAGCCTGGCTCGAGGCGAACCCCAAGCCGGTGATTCCAAAGTGACCACCTGCCAGAGCTGCGGCGCCGCCATCTTCTGGGCGGTTTCGGTGAACGGCTCGCGCATGCCGATCAACGCCGAGCCCGTCGTAGACGGCAACGTGCTCGTGTCGGTGAGCCGGAGCAATCCGGAGAACAAGAAGTGCATCGTGCTCGCGCACGCAGCTGTGAAACCCAAGGACCGCAGGTTGTTCACGTCGCACTTTTCTACGTGCCCCAATGCGCGCAAGCATCGGAGGAAAGGGTGAGCAAGCAAGCGCCAAGAGTTGCCGTTTTGACCTACGCAATGGTTCCCAAGCTGGTCGTCGAGCAGGCGGACCACTACATCGAGATGACCGTTGAGCAGGCGAAGGTGCTTGTGAAGCGACTTCAAAAACGGATCGAGGAGCTGGAGGTCGCGGAGTGAAAGCGCAACGTTTTTCGACGCAGCTCGCTGACCCGCCCTGGCCGGAGAACGGCGGCGGCAAGGTCAAGCGCGGAGCTGATCGCCACTATCCGACCATGAGCGTGCGGTCGATCTATCAGACGATCGTTACGTGTCCGGTGTGGCGTCCCGCAGAGAACGCGCACCTGTACATGTGGGTCACGAACAACTATCTGCCTGACGGGCTGCGCATAATGGGCGACCTCGGGTTCAGGTACGTGACCAATATCGCCTGGGGCAAAGATCGGAGCGGGCTCGGCCAGTACTTCAGGGGAGCGCACGAGCTCCTACTGTTCGGAGTGCGCGGCGATGGCTACGCCGTACGCACCGACCGCCGGGACCTTGGCACCCTGATTCTCAGCCCGCGGGGCAGACATTCGGCCAAGCCTGAGGTGTTCCACGAGCTGATCGAGGCCCGCAGCAAGGGGCCCTACGTCGAGATCTTCGCCCGAGCTCCGCGACCGGGCTGGACGGTTTGGGGGAACGACCCAGCCGTGAAGTGCGCCTGACCACTTTGTACGCGCACCGAGCTCCCCAAGCCTCGGCCGCATGCGTCAGAGAATCCTCAAGCCGTTTGACCTGCTGTACCGGCTCTACCCGATCTACCTCGCCAGCCAGCTGCTGCTGCTCGCCGGACTGATCGTCGGCGGCCATCGCTCCGTTCGGGCCTCCGTCGACCTTGGCCACGGTGGCGGCTTCGGCGGCGCTGGCGCTGGCGGAAAGTGGGAGCCGGCGCTCCCCGATCCGTTCGATCCAACGTGGTGGTTGATCGCCGTTGTAGTCGTGGCGCTCTACCTTTCTCGACGCCACCTACGCATCGGTCTTAGACCACGTTGCTAACAAGTGCAGCTCTGACAGTATTTCTACATGTCTGCTGCACTTCCTAACACTCAGAAGCCTGTGCTGATGACCGCGGCCGAGCGGGTGAAGACGTATGGCAAGCCGGCGACGTCTGTGCTCGTGACCGACCCTGCGACCGGCCAGAAGAAGCTCAAGCTCGTGCCGAGCGTCGAGTGGGAGCGGAAGAACATCGTGATGGTGCACGTGCCCTGGCCGCTCGAGCACAGTCGCTACGGCTTCCAGCGTCCGATCCGCGTGCACAAGCTCGTGGTCGATCAGTTCTCTCTGATGTTCCGGCGCTGGAAAGAATCGGGGCTGCTCGAGCACCTCAAGACCATGGACGGGACGCTCAACATCCGCATGAAGCGCGGCAAAGAGGCATCGCTCGACATCTCGAACCTGAGCACGCACAGCTTCGGCGCGGCCATCGATCTCAACGCGAGGTGGAACGGGCTCGGCAAGAAGCCTGCGCCTGTTGGTTCCGAGGGCTCGCTGATCGAGCTCGTGCCCATCGCCCAGGAGCTCGGGTTTGTCTGGGGAGGGGAGTGGAAGACTCCAGACGCGATGCACCTGGAAATCGGTAAGGTCCTGAAGCCGGCAGGGAAGGCCTAAGCTTAGGCGCGGGCCCTTGCAAAGCTTAGGATCCGACCTGACGATCCGGCTATGGAACCACGCACGAGCACAGAGGCGATGTTGGAGTACGAAGCGCGCGACACCTTTCGCCGAACCGGCCGTACCACGCGATTGCTTGGGCGAGCTGTCGAGCGAGCTAGTGCTGGCGAGCACGTGCTATTCGTCACTTACGACCGCAACCAGATTCGCAATGCGTTAGAGCTGCTAGAGCGGCATCACAGGATTCTTGCGCCTCGGTTCAGAGACGGGACCGGTGGAGTGCGGATCGGAATTGGCCCAGGTTCGCTGACGGTTTCGGCGGGCGGACTCGATTTGCCGTCGACGCATGAGTTCGCACAGATGGTGTTCGATCACGACTGCGAGGTGGAGTTCGGCATTCCTGGGGTTCCACGGTTCACTGGCGGCGGAGATTGGAACGATATCCAAGCTCACCGCGATCGCTGCTTGAACGACGGGCTGCGCAGCGCGCGCATCGACGAGAGCTGGCGCGTGCACGAAGAGCTTCGGAAGACAGCGCTCGACAAGCATCGCGAGGCGATTGCAGATCACATGCTCAAGCACATAGCCGCGCAAAACGGATATTCCAACGAGTGGAACGCGCTCGACGAAGAGAAGGCCGACAAGTCCGAGTTCTTCTTTTTTGAACTCGACAGGCAGCGTGGCCAGGAGATCAAGCTCACCGAGGAGGCGAAGAAGTACATGTTCGTCTCTGATGGCCTGTACGAGGCAAACGCTCGTGGCCCGTGGCGGAAGGTGCTCGACCACCAAAAGTCCATGACACCTTTGAGCCGCGAGATGGATTGCCCTGAAAGTCTGCAGGAGAGCGAGCGAGCTCGAGATCTGTACGAGCCGGCTCGACTTCCACTTCCGCTGATTCACCCGGAAACGCTCGAGCAGTGGCAGCCGTGCGGCTGCGAAGCTGGTGGGCTGGGGCCTTGCGACGCATGCAAGCGTCGGCAGGGCGGAGCGCTGACGCGTGAGAAGATCGAAGCTTGCGCGAAGCTGCTGCTTGAGCAGCCGAGTCGTACGTTTCTGATCACAAACATCCTGCCGCAGACGACGCTCGAGGACGCGCATGGAGTCGTGCAGCGCGCGATCGGAGCTCGGCCGACGTGCAAGGATGGCTGCGAGTACGTCGGTTGGGATGTTGCGCGCAAACAGGGTGGACCGAACGCGCTGCTCGCGCTCGGGTGGGAGGAGTGCCCCGCCAACGCAGCATTCGTGAAGCGCTGCCCGAAGTGCCTAGAAACGCCGAAGTTTCCGTGGGCCATGGCGCTCGACGTGCACCGCGTCTGGCAGTTCATGCTCGAGCGCGAGCGACGCGGCCAGCGCGGGTTCTTCGAGATCGCTCTGCTCGAGCCGCTGACCAAGGAATGAAAGCGCTCGATCTACTCGCGGCCGCTGTCGAGGGCGAGCACGGGTACTACCTCGTGTACCGGTGCTGGCGGCTCAAGCGCTGGCGAAAGAAGCAGGCTCGACGGCGAGCTCTTCTTGAGCGTGAAGCGCTGCGCGAGGCCGCGGTAAAGCTGGTTCACCACCGTGCGCTGGCGCAGCTCGCGAAAGCGCAAGAGGAGGAGAAGCTCTACCGCCGGCTGGTCGATCGGATCGACAAGCCCGTGATCGAGGCGCGGCCGTACGAGTACGCCAACGCGCTCAGGAGCGGCGAGGAACTGCACGCGGCCTGGGCCAAGGGGCAGCGCAACATCCCGGTTGCAACCGGCTCAAGCCGCTTCGCAGAGGCCGCGAACAACCGACGCGTCTCGCGTGACCTGCACGAGATGATGATGCAGCAGAACCAGCGTCCCGACGTCGGCTTGCCGTACGTGCGTTGCACGGACTGCCGCAAGGTCTCGAAGAGCTACCTGCTGCACTGGAAGGGCTCCGTCGACACGACTGGGTGGATCATCGACGAGCGCAACGCCCTCGCCTACAAGCCCTGCGCGCGCCATCGCTAGGCTTGGCGCCGTCGCACGGCTTCGGGGCACAGCGCGTTACGTAGGCCGCTCGGGATGGGCTGCTGGCACGCTGTGCATATCGGCTTGCCGAGCTGGACACCTGCGTCGTCCCAGTAACGCATCGTGTGCCAGAGCGTCGAGTCCGCTGGGTCGATCTTACGGTTGGGCTTCACAGCCTTAGCGATCAGCTCGCCGGCACTTACAGCGCCAGGAACGAGCTCAAGAAGCGCGGCGAGGGTAGAGAAGAAGCCCATGCAAGGGACAATACTCCGATTGCGATCGGAGTTTCGTCACTCCCTACATCTGACGACAAAACGACGTGTGAGGTTGTCTTACGCTGTTGACGATCGGCGCGTCTGGCGACACGTTCCCGACCCTGATGCGAGTCCCCCGCGAGACCGTGCCTGTGTCTCGCGGGGCTGCTTTCCGCCATGGACTACCCATACCTCGACGGCTTTGACAGCGCGGCTGATGTGCTCGAGCGCTTCAGGGAGCCGGCGCAAGCACTGGAAGGCGCTGAGCTGCTGTACGCGTGTTACGAGCGCGAGGGGTACGACGGTCGGGCGTGCGTGATCTTCCGGCGTGACGCGCAGCTGTTTGTCGTGGAAGGCAGCC
>Ga0114942_1000062_pt1 | contig 27273 bp, 29 predicted proteins | sample LowerColdCreek_FD_88674 | JGI IMG/M metagenome (GOLD analysis project Ga0114942, IMG submission 88674) | Groundwater microbial communities from Cold Creek, Nevada to study Microbial Dark Matter (Phase II) - Lower Cold Creek | ecosystem: Environmental > Aquatic > Deep subsurface > Groundwater ... | reverse complement strand
TTACTTGTACATCTGGTATTCTATCGGTAAATTGTTTTAGCGTAATGCCAATATTGGTAATGCGTTGTGCCTCATCAATAAATACAATTTTTTTATTGCCTACTAATATTTGCAACTTAGCTACGGTAGTATTGCTTAATATTTCTCTTGCGTCGGCATCATCGCCATTAAAATAGGCATAGTCTTTCCCTGCCAGCAACTGCTGCACTAAGGTAGACTTACCCGCTTGCCTTGGCCCAAATAAAATAATCGCTTTTCCCTTGAAAAACTTGCCTTCAATGGTTTTCGCCAAATTTCTATTAAACATACCCTTTAAATATCACACAAATATACTAAGAATCCTAAAATATTATAATATTACTGGAATCAAATCCTAAAAAATTATGTTTTTATTGGAATTCAATCTTAAAATATTATAATAAAAATAGAATCTATTCCTAAAATATTATGTTTTTATTGAAATTTAATCTTAAAATATTATGGTATTATGAGAATGCCTGCAGTAGGGATGCGAAATGCTGCCACCAAAGTGGCAGGTCCGTAGGGCGGTACCATGCAGCAGCCCGGGCCGTAGGCACTGCCCAAAAAATGAAATGCCTTAGTAATTGTAGCGCTAAAGTTGTATTATTACAGACTAACATACCCAAAACCTGATTGCTGCATGATAACGTATTCAATTGAAGCTATTGCTAAAATAGTGAATGGAACCCTAGTTGGCCATACACAACACTTAATTACTGGCCCAGAACAATTAGAGGAAGCTAGCGAAACTCAAATAACATTTATAGGCGATAAAAAGTATATAAAAGCTTGGCAAAATAGTAAGGCTTGTGCAGCCATTGTGAATGCACAAATAGAAGTGCCTGCTGTAGAAAACAAGGCATTGATATTGGTAAAAAATGCCGACCTAGCTATGGCAGAAATATTAGCATTGTACCAACCACCAACACCAGTGTTTGATATTGCTATACATGCTACTGCCAATATACACCCAACCGCAACAGTAGCGGAAGGCGTGCAAATTGGAGCCGGATGCTACATAGGTGCTAATGTGGTGTTGGGTAATGGTGTAATAATATACCCTAACACTACCATATTAGATAATAGTAATATTGGCGACCATACAGTTATATGGAGCGGAACGGTAATAAGAGAACGTACAAAAATTGGGCAGCACTGCATACTACACCCTAACGTAAGTATTGGGGCCGATGGTTTTGGCTACCGCCCAGCGGCAGACGGTAAAGGCTTGGTAAAAATTCCACAAATTGGTAATGTAGTAATTGGTAATCATGTAGAAATAGGTTCGGGAACTTGTATTGACAGGGGAAAATTTAGCGCCACCATTATTGGCGACGGTTGCAAACTTGATAATTTGGTGCAAATAGGACACAATAGTAAAATGGGGCGTTGCTGTATAATGGCAGGTAGCAGCGGCTTGGCCGGCTCCGTAACACTTGGTGATGGGGTAATTGTGGGTGGCGGGGTGTGCATATCGGACCACGTAACGGTTGGCAGTGGCGCATTAGTAGGCGGGATGAGTGGTGTTATTGGCGATATAGAACCTGGTAAAAAAGTATTGGGCTACCCAGCCATTGACGCTAGAGACACATTAAAACAATGGGCTATACTAAGAAAATTGGTAAGAGAAAGCAACAAATAAATGTTAACCAATAACGGCCTCATCTACAAACCAGTTTAGCTTACCCATAGTTGGTTGTATAAGCTGTGCAGGGTATAACTGCACATTTCGCTGGCTAGAAGTTACTTGCTTATAAGCCATTTGCTTATTAGTACCCGTAACTAGAAAAGCAATATTAGCAGCCCTATTAACAATGGGTGGCATTAAAGTAATGCGATACATATTTTGGCTAGCTAACCATAGGCTGGCAACATCATCAGTAGCATCAGTAACAATGGCAGTGTTGGGGAAAAGAGAAAGTGTATGTGCATCATCACCCATACCAAGTAGTACTATATCAAAAGTAGATTCCTGAGCGTTAGGAAAATAGGCAGCCAATATATTTCTGTATTGTAACACCGCTTCTTCAATGGGTACATCAGTTGGCATGCAGTGTATATTGGCAGGTTGTACAGGTACTTTGTTTAATAAAGTATCAAAGGCCATTTTAGCATTGTTGCGTTCATCATCAAAAGGAACATAGCGTTCATCACCCCAAAAGAAATGAATTTTCTGCCAAGGAATAGCATTTTTAAAAGCTGGCGTATTACACAGAAATTCGTGTAACAATTTTGGTGTACTGCCGCCCGAAAGCACAATGGTGCAAATGGGCTTTGTTCTTAAAATTTCCTCAATAATATTTACCATCCACTGGGCAGCAGCAGTTGCTAATTCAGTAGCGTTTTTACTTATATGTAAGTTAGTAGACATGAAATGGAATTTAGTTTTTATCGGGGAAGGTTACCCAATTTCTACCATCTCTGGCAATTAATGCTTCAGCATCTTCGGGGCCCCAAGTATCGGGTGAGTAGTTAGGAAAGTCTACCGGCGGTCGCTGTTGCCAAGCATCAATTATAGGCATTACTAGTTTCCATGCTGCCTCTATTTGATCGGCTCTCATAAACTGTGTGGCATTACCTTCCATTACATCTAACAATAAGGTTTCGTAGGCTTCGGGCTGCCCATCTTCATAAGCATCTTTGTAGCTAAATACCATATCTACCGGATGCAGGGTCATATCTTGTCCGGGCTTTTTGGTTTGGAACCTTAGCCTTATATCCATTTCTGGCTGAATGGAAATAGTAAGCCGGTTGGGGCGCCAAGTTTCGGCACTTTCTTTAGGAAAAGCAAAATGCGGAGCTTGCTTAAACTGTATGGTAATAATGGTGGTTCTGCTATGTAATCTTTTACCTGTGCGTACATAAAAAGGAACGCCTTGCCAACGCCAATTATCTATCTCAAACTTTACGGCGGCAAATGTTTCGGTTGGCGAATTAGGGCTTACGCCTTCTTCTTCTAAATAGCCGGGCACTTCTTTTCCTTTTACCCAACCTTTGCTATACTGCCCTCTTACTGCGTTGGCATGTACATCTGCCTTATCAAATTTGCGTATAGCGTTTAATACATCTACTTTTTTATTTCTTATTTCATTGGCATCAAAGTTTACAGGTGCTTCCATACCAATCATACATATTAATTGAAGGATATGGTTTTGCAACATATCTCTTAACGCACCACTTTGTTCATAATAGCCGCCACGGCCTTCTAGGCCAACTGCTTCGGCATTAGTAATTTGTACATGATCAATATAATTTCTATTCCATATTGGTTCAAACAAGGCATTGGCAAAACGCATGGCTAGTATGTTCTGCACTGTTTCTTTACCTAAATAATGATCTATTCTATATATCTGATCTTCAGAAAATTTACTGAGTAATAGTTGATTGAGTTGTTGAGCACTTTGCAAATCATGCCCGAAAGGTTTTTCTACTACAATTCGGCTGCAATGTTTATCGTGGCAAAGGTCTAATTTATCCAAATCCTCCACTATACCCGGCACTAGTTGCGGAGCAACTGCTAGGTAAAAAATAACGTTGGGATGAATGCCCCAATCGGCTTCTTTTTGCCTAACAAAATCGGTTATAACGCTGTAAGCGTCGGGCTGCTTCGCATCAAGCGGTAAATAAAATATATGTTGGGAAAAAGTAGGCCATTGATTGGTTAACTCACTAGTTCGTCTACTGTATTCATTAGCACCTTCTAGTAAATGGGCGGCAAAGCTTTCATGGGTATATACCGTTCTTCCAAGCCCAACCACGGCAAACTGTTGTGGCAAATAGCCATCTAAAAAAAGGTTATAAAGTGCTGGAGTAAGTTTTCGATTATTTAAATCGCCACTGCCACCAAAAATAAATAACACATTGGGTGGTGCTTGTATATGAGTAGACATGTTAAAATTGGGGTAAATATGGGTAAAAAGTTAAGACCAAATTGTATGAAAAATACCTTCCTTATCTATACGCTGATAAGTGTGAGCACCAAAAAAATCTCTTTGAGCCTGTATCATATTAGTTGGCATTCGTTCGTTAGTAAATGAGTCGAAGTAATTAATACTTGCGGCAATGGCAGAAACACTTATACCATTGCTAATGGCAGTAGCCGCTACCTTACGCAAACTAGCAATATTAGGCTGTATTAAGGCAGCCAAAGAAGCATCGAGCAGTATATTACTTATTTGCTGGTTAGCCGAAAAAACTTGATAGAAAGTACTTAATAAAGTAGAACGAATAATACAACCGGCTCTCCAAACTTTTACCGCATCTTTCATGGGTACTTGCATTTCTAGGTTATTAGAAGCCTCGTGTATTAAGCTAAGCCCTTGTGCGTAGCAAAGTATAGTAGCTGCATACAAGGCATCGTGCAGTTCGGTTACTGTAAGTTTTTCAGTAGTTGAAGTATTTTTAGCATACAAATTAGCAGCAATGGCTCTTTCACTTTTGTAAGCACTAATGCTTCTTGCCGTTACGGCTGCATCTATAGTAGGTATTGGTACTCCAAGGTTTAACGCTTCTTGCGAAGTCCATTTTCCCGTGCCTTTGGAGCCGGCTTTATCTAATATTACATCAATTACATATTCATTCGTTTCCGTATTCTTCTTTGCCAATATTTCGGCTGTTATTTCTATTAAGTAACTTTTTAGTTCTCCTTGGTTCCAATTGCTAAATATTTCAGCCATTTCATCGTTACTATATCCTTGGCTGTTTTTTAATATATCGTACACTTCTGTAATTAATTGCATAATGGCATACTCAATACCATTGTGTACCATTTTTACAAAATGTCCGGCTGCACCTTTACCCATATAAGCAACGCAAGGCTCTCCATTTGCTTTAGCAGCAATAGCTTCCACTATGGGCTGTATATGTTCATAAGCTACCATATTGCCACCTGGCATTAGTGCTGGCCCTCTTCTTGCGCCTTCCTCGCCGCCACTAACACCCATACCCATAAAGTGAATTTGTTTTTCCTTTAAATAATTTACACGGCGTAGGGTATCTAGATAAAAAGAGTTTCCCCCATCAATTATTATATCACCAGGTTGTATTAATGGCAGCAAGCTTTCAATAACTTCATCAACAGGTTTACCAGCAGGTACTAAAAGCATTATGGTTCTTGGCAACTGTAGTGCCTGCACCATATCCGCTAGTGTAGCTACACCTTTAACTTTTGTATCTGGTGTTGCGTTACTTTCAAGTGCAGCTATTTTATCCAAATCTTTATCAAAACCAATAACACTAAAACCATTATCGGCAATATTTAGTAGCAAATTTTGCCCCATAATACCTAATCCAACCATACCAAACTGATACGCTTGCTGCATAAGCAAATTTTTTAGAATTGAGTTTGCAAGTTAACTATCTGAAAATAATATGCAAGCACAATTGATACAAATAAGGTAATAATAGCTTATAATATATTTAATGCCTTATTTTAGCATTTTAAAGTTATATGGAATATAATACTTCACGCAGTTATTTAGTTATAAAAGAATATGGTAGGCATATACAGAAAATGGTGGAATATGTGCTTGCGTTAGAAGACAGAAACAAGCGACAACAGCAAGCAAATTATATAATTGAGTTAATGGGTTTACTAAATCCGCACTTGAAAAATGTAGAAGATTTTAGGCATATGCTTTGGGATCATCTATTTTTTATTAGCGATTTTAAATTAGATGTGGATAGCCCATATCCAATACCCAAAAAAGAAACCTACAAAGCCAAACCGGCTCCCCTGCCATACCCAAAAAGATACCCTAAATATTCTCACCTTGGTAAAAATTTGGAACTAATAGTTGATAAAGCATTAAAAGAAGATAATCAAGAAAAGAAAGATGGCTTTGCAAATGCAATAGCTTATTACATGAAGCTTAGCTACAGTAATTGGCATAAAGAATTGGTACATGATGATGCAATAAGAAGTGAACTAAATAATATAACAGGTGGTGAACTTGCATTTAGCAATACCCCTTATATTAAACACCGAAACCAAAACTTTGAGAGGGACGATTTTAGACCAAATAATAACGGACGCAGACAAAACTTTGGCGCCAGAAACAATAACCGACCACAGCAAGCCAATAACAGAAATAATAGCGGCAGACCAAATAATAACGGACCAAGAGACAGCAGACCTGGAAATGGGAATAATAGGCCAAATAATAATAACAACTTCAAGAAAAGGTTCTAAAATATAACTCCTCAATAATGAGGAGTTTTTTTATTCTTACTTTTAATAAATGCAACATTCACAAGGAGCAATAGGTGTATTTGACTCAGGTTATGGCGGGCTTACCGTGCTTAAAGAAATTACCAAATTACTACCGCAATACAATTATATATACCTAGGCGATAATGCCAGAGCACCATACGGACCAAGATCGTTCGAAACCGTATATGCTTACACTTGGCAATGCGTTCAATGGTTTTTTGCACAGGGCTGCCCATTGGTTATTATTGCTTGTAACACTGCATCGGCCAAGGCATTAAGAAATATTCAACAAAAAAACTTACCCCTATACCCTACCCCCAAAAAAGTACTAGGCGTTATTAGGCCCACTACTGAAACCTTAGGCAACTATACCCATACTAACCAAGTAGGCATACTTGCAACTGCTGGCACTGTAGCTTCTAATAGCTACGCTATAGAAATGCAAAAATTTTTTCCTAACGTAACCGTGCACCAACAAGCCTGCCCCCTGCTAGTGCCAATTATAGAAAATGGAGAACACCAAACAACCGGTGCAACCTATTTTATTAATAACTACGTGCAGGATTTGTTGAAAAAAGATACAGCAATTGATACCATTTTACTTGCTTGTACACATTACCCCATTATTGAAGAACAAATTGCAAAAGCGGCTGGTAACCATATAACAATTTTATCACAAGGAAATATTGTGGCAAATAGCTTGCTTAACTATTTACAACGCCACCCCGAAGTAGAAACTGAGTTATTACAACAAGGAGAAAAAAAGTTTTATACCACCGATTCAGCAGTAGAATTTAATAAAAATGCTACCGTATTCTACGGCGAAGAAATAAATAGCCATCAAATAAAGCTTGATTAGTAAGCAGTTACAACATTTACTATTAAATTTATAAATTAAAGACCATATTTTACCCATTTTATTTGCCAAAGCATTACTTTTGCCGTCCTTTCACAGGATAGCAGTGATGGTGACTGATATCTGTTAGTTGAAAAATATAAATTTTTGGTGCTAATAAACTCATTTTTATGAAACGTACATTTCAACCACATAATCGTCGTCGCAAAAGCGTACATGGCTTCCGTAAGCGTATGGAATCTGCCAATGGCCGCAAAGTGCTTTCTAGCCGTAGAGCTAAAGGTCGCCACAAGCTAACTGTTTCTGACGAACGTAAATTAAAGTAATACCTACAGCAAGCATTTGCTACAAATATTTTACAAGTCTCATCAATATCTTTGGTGAGACTTTTTTATTATACATACTTTCATAAAAAAGGATATTCCTGATGCCAGAAAATACTTTAGGAAAGCTAGAAAGGCTAAAGCAACAAAAACAAATAGATGCGTTATTTAGCCAAGGCAAATCTTTTTTACATTTTCCTATAAAAGTTATTTATGCCTATCAGCCCGCTTTATTAGCCGAATTAGGAACTGTAAAAATGGGCGTAACCGCATCTAAACGAAATTTTAAAAAAGCAGTGGATAGAAACAGAATTAAAAGGCTACTAAGAGAAACTTACAGAACCCAAAACGGCCTACTTAAGCAAGCCGTAAAAGATAAAAACATTCACTTACACGTATTTTTTGTGTACATAGATGGGTTGTTACCCAGCCATACGCTGTTACAAGATAAAATGAGATTAGCGATAACCAAACTTTGCCAAATAACAAATGATGCCGTTGCTTAAACAAATAATAATAGCGCCGTTTATATTGCTAATTAAGCTGTATCAATATGTAATATCGCCCAACCTAGGCCCCAAATGCCGCTACACACCCACCTGCTCCCAATATGCAGTTACCGCCTTACAAAAGCATGGTATAATAAAGGGTAGCATACTAACGCTAAAACGTATAAGCAGCTGCTGGCCAGGCGGTGGAAGCGGTTATGACCCTGTACCATAAACTTTCGCCAATTACTACTTATCCGCAATTTTTCACTTTCATGTAATAAAATTGGGTTTATAACTACAAATACATAGTTTCATAATGGTAAAATAAAACACCTAAAACAAACAACATCATGAAAAAGTATGTACTAAGCGTATCCATGTTATTAATGAGCGGCTTAATTTCAGTTTGTTCATTTGCACAAACAGCAGATGAAATTGTAGACAAGTATATTAAAGAAATTGGCGGAAAAGAAAAATGGCGTCAAGTAAAATCTATACAAGTTGATGGACAAATAGAAGTACAAGGCTTGGTAATTCCATACACGGTAAAAGGTATTCAAAATGTGGGTTTAAGAGTTGATGCCGAGTTTCAAGGACAAAAAATTATAGATATTGTTACACCAGAGGCTGGCTGGTCTCAAAATCCACTAGCCGGGAAAACAACTTTACAACCTTTAAGTAAAGAAGAACTTAAAGAGAAATTAGATGAACTAGATCTTCAAGATGAATTTGTTGATTACAAAGAAAAAGGATCTACTATTGAATTTTTAGGCAAAGATGAAGAAGATGGCAATGAATACTACAAAGTAAAGCTTACTTCAAAAAATGCTAACGAAACTACCTATTTCTTTGATGTAAAAACTGCTCTTATTTACAAGCAAGAAACCATGAGTAAGCAACAAGGCCAAGATGTTAAAGTAATTTCTAAAAATTATAATTACCAAGCTACTGAGTTTGGTATTAAAATGCCTTTTAAGGTAGATCAAATGGGTATGATGATGGTATCTAATAAAGTAACCATTAACCCTACTGTTGATACTGCAATATTTAAAGCCAATTAATAGCTAATTATTCAGCTAATTGCAACATACTATGCATTGAAAATTCTGGTAATTTTCAATGCATTTTTTATACCTCACAAATAAATTTTCTTATGATAAAAAAATACTTAGCCATAGCAGCTACACTAGCAATTGGCTTACAAGTACAAGCCCAAAACCAACCCATTAACTCATCTTACTTTCAGGTAATGGGTGCACGTGCCTTAGGCCCTTCTACCATGAGCGGAAGAATTACTGCTATTGAAGGGCAATTGGTTGATGGACAAATAAACCTATACGTAGGAACCGCTGGTGGTGGCATTTGGAAAACGCAAAATGGCGGCGCTTCTTTTGCCCCTATTTTCGATAAATACTGCCAATCAATTGGGGCTATTGCTGTGGAACCCAATAATGCAAAAGTAGTATATGCAGGCACTGGCGAAAGCAATATGCGTAACACTGTATCTATTGGCGATGGCTTATATAAAACCACCGATGGCGGTGCAAACTGGCAAAAAATAGGCCTGGACAGCACGGAGCATATTACCAAAATAATAATTAACCCAACCGATAAAAAAACATTATATGTAGCCGCTCCTGGCCCTTTATGGAGCAAAAGCCAACACCGTGGCTTATACAAAAGTGTTGATGGAGGAAAAAAATGGGAAAAGATATTGTACGTAAACGATGAAACTGGCTGTGCAGATATTGCGATGCACCCAAGTAACCCTAATATTTTATTAGCTAGCTTTTGGCAGTTTAAAAGAAGGCCTTACGCATTTGCATCTGGCGGTAGCGGCAGTGCACTATACAAAAGTGTAGATGCCGGAAAAACTTGGAGTAAAGTAACTACTGGCCTTCCTGATACCGAACTTGGTAGGGTTGTTGTAACATTTAATCCATCAAAACCAAGCAATGTACTAGCAATAGTAGAAGCAAAAGACCCGGGATTGTATAACTCAGATGATGAGGGCAATACTTGGAAAAAATTAGCTGCTACTAATAACATTACTGCTCGTCCGTTCTACTTTAGCGTACTTACTTTTGATCCTAAAGATGCGAAAAGAGTGTACCGCCCAGCTTTTGATTTTCAATACTCTAGCGACGCTGGCTTTTCCTGGAGCAATACCATTATTGGCGGCGTAGCCCCACATGCCGATCATCATGCATTGTGGATTCACCCAGAGAATACCAATATTTTATACCTAGGTACAGATGGTGGCGTGTATGTAAGTATTAACAAAGGCACTTCTTGGCAATTCTTAAATAATTTACCCGTTGGTCAGTTTTACCACGTTAGTACCGATACACAAAATCCTTACCATGTGTATGGCGGCTTGCAAGATAATGGTAGCTGGTTTGCGGCTAACAGTAACCCAAGCGGCGTTAATAGTACCAATTGGAAAGAATTGAATGGTGGCGATGGCTTTTGGGTTCAGCCTAATCCTTTTAATGCTAAAACAGTTTTTGCAGAATCTCAAGGCGGCAATGCTAATAAAATTGACCTTACTACCGGATTATCCTCAAGTATTAAACCACAAAAAACAGCTGGTGAAGAAGAGCATCGTTGGAATTGGAATACCCCAATAGTTATTGGTAATTACACCAAAACACCCAATGCAAATAAGCTATACAATTTGTATATGGCCAATCAATATTTATTTAAATCTACCGATGAAGGTAACAATTGGCAACGCATTTCTCCTGACTTAACTACTAATGATAAAAGCAAACAACAAACTGAAAAAAGTGGCGGTATAACTGGCGATAACACCAGTGCGGAAAACCATTGTACCATTTACACCTTAGTACAAAACCCCACTAACGAAAATATTATTTGGGTAGGTACAGATGATGGCAACTTACAATTAACTACCAACGGCGGTAAAACTTGGGTAAATAAAGCAGAGGCGGTATGGAAAGCAGGCATACCAAAAGGTGCTAGCATTAGCAGCATAGAGTTATCAACCCTTAACCCTAACCGGTTATATGTAACTTTTGATAATCATGGCTATGGCGATCATGCAACTTATGTAGCAGTAAGCAATGATGGTGGAAACACATTTACAAGAATTAACTCTACTGAGTTTACAGGCTTTGCACATATAGTAAGAGAAGATATAAAAAATGAAAAGCTTTTGTTTGTTGGTACAGAAATGGGGTTATTTATTTCTTTAGATGGTGGTGCTAACTTTATGCGAAGCAAATACCAAAATATTCCTTGGTATGCCTTAGTACGTGATATAAAAGTAGAACCAACCACTAACGACTTGGTAGTGGCAACACATGGAAGAGGCATTTATGTATTAGATAATTTAGCAACGCTAAGAGAGTTAGCAAAAACAGATATTAATAAGGATGTAGTGTTTTATCCAACACCTAATTTCATGTATAACTTTACTGGCGGCGCCCCATCCACCTCTGAAAATATTGCTGGCTGGACGGCGGGAGGTAAAGAAAACGCTCCATCATTTACCTACTTCTTAAAGCAAAGAAGCAACAACGCAGTAAAAATTGAAATATTTGATGCCAATAACAAAAAGATTAAAGACATTAATGGCACATCATTAAAAGGGCTTAACAAAGTAAGTTGGGGCATTAATATTAATCCTCCAAAAGTTGCAGTTGGTGGCTTTACAGGTGGCTCACCCGTTCTTTATTCTTCATTCATTAGCCCCAAAGTACCTATTGGAAAATATAAAGCTGTATTAGAGGTTGATGGTAAAAAATACGAACAATACATTCAACTAACGGCAAATAATACAAGAGGTTATTCTGAAAAGAATATGCAATTATTGTATAACCAAGCAATGAGGGTATACGCCATTCACGAAAACTTATTTAAGCTAATGGATAGCGTAGATAAGAAAATTGCAGCACTTAACAAGTTGGCCACAAAAACTGAAGCAGAACAAACTACCCTTACCCAGCTACAAGAGCTTAGAAAAGAAGTACTTGAGCTAAATAGAACTACCGTTTTTTACGACGAATTTAAATTTAGAAGAAGGGTAAGCGATGTGTTTTTAGAATTATGCTTTGCATTTCAACCATTCTCCCCTACCAAGGAAGGTGCAATAACTTTACTTGAAAATGAGTTTACTGATTTTAAAAATAAATTCTACAAGCTATTGTAGCATTTACCTAAAAGCATAGTAGAACAAATTAAAAAAGTCAGCCTTCCCGGGGCTGACTTTTTAGTTTCTGTATAACGTATGTATTAAAACTTATAATAAAAATGCTTTTATTCCACCACTTTTTTCATTAATAAAAAGCTACTGTTAAGTGCTTCATTCTTTGCAATATTGCGTTGCTGCCCTGCTATTTTTTTGGCATACTTTAATCTATCTTCCGTTAATGGATGTGTACTAAGCATAGATACATTCACCTGGCTATCTTCCTTTTTTAACAATTGAAATAACTCCACAAAACCCCTTTGGTCAATACGATTATTTGCCAATATAGCTAACCCTTCCTTGTCGGCTTCTTGCTCTAAACTTCTAGAATACTTTAATTGGCTAAGGGAGCTAGCGTTTTCTACAAATACAGCTGCTATGCCACTAACATCATTTAACACCACCGATATTAATAGGTATCCAGCAATGCTTCTTGCCATCGATTGTATTACGTGTTTCTTTTTTTCATGCGCCACCTCATGCGCCAGCAATGCAGCCAATGCTTCGGCACTTGGTATTTCTTCAACCATTCTTTTATATACTACAATATTGCTACCCGGTACTGCAAATGCATTTAACTCGTAACCATTTACCACTATAATATTTAATTCATGCTCCGTTTTAAAGTCAATTTGCTTAGCAAAATCATTCATTTTTTCGGTAAGTGCTACATCAATGTCTGCACTATCTACTAAGCTATTTAATATGCTGGTACCCATTTCTTGTTGATAACTATAGGGCAATTTTGCCGCCAAAAATGCGGCAGACCAAGGTAATATTATAGTATAAAACAGTATGCAAAAAGCTACTACCCCTGTAAAAAAGAAGGCAATATTTTTAGTAGATTTTCTAATAAAAAAGCTAGTATCACTCTTAAATACTTTGTTATTTATTAGCTGCTCAACATCTCTTACAAAAAGTAAACTTCTACTCGTTAATAATTGCTCAGGGTATTTTCCATAGCGGCAGGTTACTTCATTGGCAGCAACGGTAAGTACAGCTATCTCACGTATATTCCACACAAAAGTTTCTTGTGTATCTGCAAGGGTAATTATCCAACAGTCGGGCTGCATTTCTACGTTAGCAACATACTCCTTAGCACTAACCCCATCAAAATAGCTACACTGATGATATAGGTGCATTGTATTTGTTTTTTAAATTATACCAATATCAAGTATATCGGCAACATCTTCACCGGCGGCGTTTTTATATTCTTCTTCAGTTTGTAATAATGCTGCACTATCAAAATTGCCATTAAAACTTACCCTATCAAACATAAACTTATACGTTCTTATAATTACCCAAGGTGTGGCAATGCCTAGTGTAAATACAATAAGTAAAATATTCACAAAAAATAATTGAAAATAAGCCAAGCAGTAATGCTTGATGTAAACTTGATGTCTCTACCATCTTGCTCAGCAAATGTGTTGTTAATTAAAAAATTACTATAAGATGCGGCAAACCAAGGCAGGTAAAGCCCTAAAGTAAAAATGGTGAAGAAATAACCTTTTAACGTAAGCAAAAAGTAATCCATACCATCACCAGTGAATCTGAAAGTAATACTACCAAATCGCAATTTGCCAATAATGTATTTTCGTAAATCGGTGGTAAACCAGAAACTATAAATACCCAAAGTAATAATGCTTAAAAAAGCACCTTTAACAAATAAAATAACTAACTCCATTCTATCACCACGGTAACCAAAATGAATGCCTCGCCAAGAAATTCTTGAAGTTCTATAACGCAAAGCACTATGTATTGCAAATGGAATAATGGCAATAATACCAACATAAAATGCAAAAACTATAAGCTGCAATAGCTGCCTATCTTCATTTAATGCCGCATAAACTATTCCCCCGTAAAAAAATACAATACCAGCATACACTTTAATAAAACCCATAAATATTTCCTTGCCCGTGCCGTGAAAAGTAAAGCCGCTATTTTCTAACCCAGCATGTTCAAATAAATATTTTAACTTATTCACCTTAGCCCACGGATAATACAAACCCAAGGTAAAAATGGTGAGAAAGAAATTGGTAATAAGTATAGCAAAATATTCCCCGCCATTGCCCCTAAAATCAATTTTTCTGGAGCTTACAGATACTTCTTCCATAGCAATAGTTTTGTTAGTTTTAGAAAAAGGAAGATATTAATATTTGTACAAATACCTTATAGTTTACTTTATTTATCCTTAAAAAAATGTCTAAAAATAATTTTTAGATAATCTTAGCGTTTTAAAAGCGAAATTTGCAGCCTTAATTATAGCATGAGCGTACTAAGAATATTTTTATTATTTGGCTTTCTGTCAATCACTTCTAATAACATTTTTGCAGACGATATTTTGCAAGATGGCAAACGCTTTCCTAGTTTGTTGGGTAAAACTACTGTGAATAATTTAGCCGAAAGGCATGTTGACTCTGTATACAATGCTTTACATTTAATATCCTACGGCCTTAAAAAGGAGGTTTTTTTTACTGCCTACAAAGGCTACCAATATTTATTAGCTAATAAAAAATTAGCCAAAACTCAATTACTCACCATTTGCGATTATAGCCAACCCAGTACTGCTAAAAGATTGTATGTGCTTGATGTAGAAAATGGAGAAATATTATACCACACCTTAGTTTCACATGGCAAAAAAAGTGGGCAAACCTATGCCACCACTTTCTCTAACCTTAACAGCAGCCATAAAAGTAGCTTAGGCTTTATGGTTACGGCCGATACTTACTTTGGCAAGGCTGGCTACAGCATGCATTTTGATGGTATGGAAATGGGCTTTAACGATCAGGTACGAAATAGGGCTATTGTAATGCATGGCAGTTACTATGTAAATGAAAACCGTGCCGATGAGGGCGAACAAATGGGTCGTAGCTATGGTTGCCCCGCTATACCCTATGCATTGCATAGCAGCATAATTAATACTATAAAGGGCGGAAGTTGCTTTTTTGCCTACCACCCCACCCACACCTACTTGCAACGCAGTAAAATAATTAATGCCAAATTCAGTTGGCCCGCTATTACGCAAAACGACGCTGAAAACTTAATGGATAAATCTGTTTCTGCTAAGTAATTATTAATAAATATGCTTTGCAAATAATAGCCTAACTATTATATGTAGCCAAATTTTCATTTATTTGCTAGCTATACATTTATAAACTAACTATTTACAATGAAATTACTAGACAATAAAACAGCCATAGTTACTGGCGCTGCACGGGGAATAGGAGAAGCAATTGCACTAAAATTTGCCGAGCAGGGCGCTAATGTTGCCTTTACCTATGTAAGTGATAGTAGTGCGGAAAGGGCAAATAATTTAGTAGAAAAATTATTGGCATTAGGCGTGCAAGCAAAAGCTTGGCAAAGCAATGCAGCCGATTATGCAGCAGCAGAAACATTTGTAAATGAGGTAATTGCACATTTTGGCAACATAGACATTTGTGTAAACAATGCAGGAATTAGTAAAGACAATTTATTACTAAGAATGACGGAACAACAGTGGGATGATGTAATAAATACCAATTTAAAAAGCGTATACAATATTACCAAACAAGTTATAAAACCAATGATGAAAGCCCGTGCTGGTAGCATTATTAACATGAGTTCCATTATTGGTATTCGTGGCAATGCCGGGCAAAGTAGTTATGCGGCTTCCAAAGCAGCAATTATCGGGTTTACCAAGTCAATAGCCGCCGAAGTAGGCAGTAGAAATATACGTTGCAACGCCATTGCCCCAGGATTCGTGGAAACTGATATGACGCATTATTTAAAAGATGGCGCTGGTGCCAATGAGTTCTTAAAAAAAATACCACTTGGCCGCTTTGCTAGTGCACAGGAAATTGCTGATACCACCGTATTCCTTGCTAGCAATATGAGCAGCTATATTACTGGGCAAGTTATTAGTACTTGTGGGGGATTAAATATTTAATTATATTTGGCTACACTCTTTGCTTAAATGTTTAGAAAAGGGCATGATACTATATTAGTTGATTGCCCTTTTTTTATTGAAAAAAGAAATAATCATGCTGCAGAACACTCATTTATTTATGGTATTAATTGGTTGCAGACCAATTGGGCGGCATACGGAACAGCATGATGTGTTTTTTGGCTGTGCAAATTCGTTAAAAGAGTTGCTGCCCGAAATAAACCTTTTTTGGCCGGAAGCTAAAGGCAATTTTCATATTGATGCATGGCAAGCAATAACTTATGTAGATGGCTTTAGTATAAAAGTGTATGAACAAGTAAATGCCCCGAAAAATACATGTGCGGAACAATTATTTTTTATTAACCTAGGTGGTTATAAGCCCAACGAGTTTGAAGAATTTCACTATAAAATGGTAGTTGCAGCGGTAGATAAAGGCGTTGCAGTACGTAATGCAAAACAAACAGCTTTTTATAAGCATACTGGTTTTAAAGGAGCTACCGCACATATTGATGATAAGTATGGCATTGATGCTGATGATATTCATCAATTAACTGATATTCTTAGCCCTAAAACGAAGGAGAAATACAAGATTGTATTAGAAAAAACGGAGAATGGTGAAGCAACCGAAATGCAACTTGGCTACTTACCCATAAGAAAAATTGTGTAAAATGTAGTCTCGACAGGGATCGAACCTGTATCTAGAGTTTAGGAAACTCCTATTCTATCCATTGAACTACGAGACCATCACCTGCATTACTGCGGCAGCGCAAAAGTAAGGGTAAAAGCATAAAAAAAGCGTAAACTAGTTGTGCCTAATTTACGCTAGTATAAAAGTATTTTATTACTATAAAAATTTCAGTGATGCCTTATTACCACTTAACCATGATAAGCTAATTTCCTCAGGCACTTTCATACGTTCTGCAATTCGTTTGTACCTATTCGCAAGCCCACATAGGTATTCTTGTGCCTTAGCAGCACCATCTTTTAAGCCAGTTAAATGTTCTATTTTCCAAAGCGATACCAAGTGTTCAATAATACTAGCATAATCCCATGTGGTATATACGCCAATTTTTTGTGTTATTGCTGCAAACTGAGTGTATAAGTTGGTAGATCCATCTGGGTTATCAATCATTAATGCTGGCATAACAATTTGCTGCCGCATTACTTTATTAAAAGCTTTAATAGCACCGTTAGGGTCTATTTCAAAAATATGGCTCATGAAAAGCTTATAGGCTCTTTCATGCCTTGCTTCATCACCCGCAATTGTTTTGCATATTTTAGAAAGTACACAGTCGCCTGCCTTATCCGCTAATTTTCCGGTATTAACGTGAGATATTTTTGTAGCTCTTTCTTGGAAAGAGGTATATATCATTGCTTGGTAAGGGTCATGCTCAGTTTGTGGGTTAAAGCCATTACTAATTAATCGATGTATGGTTTCTTCCACTTCCCTCATATTGGCTCTTCCGCTTAGGTATAAATATTTATTTAACAAATCTCCGTGTCTGTTTTCTTCGGCAGTCCAAGCCCTACTCCATTTTGCCCAAGCTCTTGGGCTATCTACTTCACGTTCTGGGTTAATGCCTTCTAACAGGTTAAAATAGGTTTGGTAACTAGGCAATGCTTCTTCCGTTATCATATTTCCTACCAAAGAAGTAATAATAGAATCTGGTATATCAGCACATCTTTCTCTCAAAGCTTTAACTTGGTCAATTGCGTCTTCAGCATCCATTGCTGGCAAAAAGTCAGTTGGTTGCCAACAAGTTTCTGGCTTTACCAATATATTTTCTACCGCATCATCTACTACACTTTCAAGCTGCTGAATAACTTCTAAATTTTTACATATTTCCGCTGATGGCTGCGATTGATTTAACTGCACTTAATCCTAATTTAAAATTATTTAAATAAAAAAATTGCTAATAACTGATTTGTAAGGTAGGCTAAAATAAACCATTCAATTTCTTTTATATAAGAATTGTTTAAGTTTTGACCGAAACAATCAAACAGAAAAATACAAAATAGGTAAGTAAGGGATTTTACATCTGTATTTGTGGAATTTTTAAAGTAAAAATTGAGCCTTCATTGGGCTTACTTTCTACTACTAAATCTCCGTTCATTAAATACATTAATTGTCGGCAAATATGCAATCCTAATCCAATTGATTTTTCGCCTCTTAGCCCTATGCGGCTAGCCTTGGTGAATCTATCAAAAAGCATAGGCATAAGCTCTGGTGGTATTCCTATGCCATTATCTACTATGCTAATATGGCATATGCCGTTAATACTTTTTACTAGCAGGTGAATTGCTTGGTTGTCCTCCGAAAACTTTATAGCATTGGTAATTAAATTATCTAATACCCTTACCAGCTTCGCTTTATTTATCATGCCGTAAATGGGCTGGTCGGAAATATCTAAAATAAGTGGCTGCTTGCCTATTAGCAAATTTTGCCACATGGCATAGGTGCTTTTTATTAGCTCGTTAATATTTGTTTCCTCTAATTCCACCACCATATCTTGCTGCTCGCTAGCGGCTTCAATAATATCGTTAATAATATTCCTAGCCTTTTTGCCAGATTGGTATATTAATTCAATCATTTCCTTTTCTTCCTGTGTTTGCTGTGTGGGTTGCAATACACTTGCAATGGTTTCAATAGTAGTTATTGGGTTTCGCATATCATGTGCTACCATGCTAAGCATATTCATTTTATCACTCATCAACCTTTCAAATTCCTCATTTTTTTGTTTAATTTGTAATAATTGAATGTATAAATCGGTTTTATACCCATACGTCCACCGGGTTATGGCGTAAAAGGAAATAAGTAATAACAGCCCAATAGTAGCAGAAAGCACCTGCACTTGTACCACTTTTTGAAAAGTAAACAAAGCAGTAAGCAAGCCTAAAAAACTTATGATGCTTAACAAAATAGCCTCTCCGCTATTTAATGCCCACAAGCAAGCTACGCACAATAAACCAGCCATAAACATAGTTAAGGAAATGCCCTGAACCGATTGTACCAAAATGCTTAGAAACATGGAGCCTAGTAGCACAACTAATGCAAAATATAAATAGAAAAGCTGTTGCAAGCTATTTGGAAGGTTCCACTTTTTTTGCTCAATTAAATAAGCTACCAACCAAGCAAAAACCGCGTTAATTAATAAAAATACCGTTACCATTTTTGCAGCTACAATAACAGGAAAATATTTATCGATAGAAAAAAAATAACTGCTAAGGGTAAATAGGCTAACAAAAATAGCAATGGAAGCAGCAATTACCTTTACGGCATGTATGTTGCTTCTTGTGTTTTCTTCTCTAAGTTCTTTATTAAAAACTTTACTAAAAAGGGTGGGTATATGAGCAGTCATTCACTTATATTCTGTATAAATATAGTGTGATTTTACTTTTTTATTTAAAAAACGACCTGCAAAAGATTATTAATAGCAATTGATAGAAGCCTAATTTTTGTTCATTATAAAAACGAATGGCTTTAAAGTACGCTCTTTTACAATTTGTAAAATTAAGTGCGGCTTAGAAATGATTTTGTATCTATTTAAATCAATAATATCATTTGCTTTGCAAAAGGCATCGGGGCATTCAACGTGGTAAAGTAATTCTTGTAAGTTGGCAACTTCCAACGCTAGTTCATAACCAGTCATCCCATTTTTCTTGGCAATAACCAGCAAATCTCTTTCATGCATTGGGGCACCCATATAAAATAGATTTAATAAAAATTCAACTTTTAACCTACTGACTTTCTTGAAGGACATCCACATTGCTTGCTATAACTACTTTTGCCAAATACACCACACGCTGTGAATGAAACACAAATTAATAACATTAATAGTAACAATTTGTTTTTCCTATTTTTCATATTTGTGTAACTAAATTAATAAATAAATAACGTTATTAGTGTAGATAAATTACCCAAAAGCAAAAAATAACATTAAAAAGAGAATTTTAATATTGCCCCTAGATTGGGGTTTGGGCCATACCACCCGTTGTATACCCATTATTCATTGCTTGCAACTTGCTGGTTATGAAATAGTTGCTGGGGTAAGCGGTGCCGCCGCAGCCTTAATGGCTAAGGAATGCCCCAATGTGGCTATAATACCCATTAAAGGATATAAAGTAAGTTACACCCGCCTTGGATGGCTTTTTTCCCTAAAAATTTTTTTACAAATCCCTAAAATTTTTGCGGCTATTATATATGAATATCAATGGTTACAAAAAACGATTGTTAAAGAAAAAATTGATATGGTAATTTCGGATAATAGGTATGGCTGTTTTACAAAAAATGTACCCTGCTTCTTTATTACCCATCAATTAGCTATACAAACTGGCACATTACTAACTAATTGGATGGTGCAGCAAGTAAACTATTGGTTTATTAAGCAGTACAATGCTTGTTTTGTACCAGATGTAGCCGCCAATGAAGGCCTTGCAGGCCGGCTTGCTCACCCGAAAAAATTACCCAAAATTCCCTTACACTATTTGGGTATTCTGGCAAGAATAAATGCTATAGAAAATAAAAAGCAAGACATTGATTTTCTTGCATTGGTAAGCGGCCCCGAGCCACAAAGAACCCTGCTAGAACAACAAATTTTGGCTTTGGCAAGGCAAATGCCCACAAAGCAATTTTGCCTGCTAAGAGGGCTTCCCAACCATTCAGATATATTAGCTAAAGTGCCCAATAATATTAGTTATTACAATCATTTACCAGCTCAATCTTTATCCGAAGTAGTAGCAAAAGCCCAATATATCATTTGCCGTAGCGGCTACACCACCGTTATGGAGTTGGTAACATTACAGAAAAAATGCCTGCTACTGCCCACCCCTGGGCAAACAGAACAATTATATTTAGCAAAATTTTTACAACAGAAAGGTTATTGTTATTATTTAAAAAATGGCATAAACAAAGCAAGTGTGCAACAGGCAGTAAACTTTGCCTACAAGCCACCCAGCCATTTACATTTATTAAATGAAAGCTTGATACTTAGGGTGCTTGCAACCTGCTAAATGCATAAATTTGCCCACAATACATGAAGGAAAAAAATAATATTGCCGCACATACAGCAGCACTAGGAGCCAACTTGTTTTTCGGGGGAAATTTTAGTGCAATGAAGTACGTAATACCCGCAGTAATTGCACCTTTTGCGTTGAATGGTTTAAGGGTGCTTTTTGCCACAAGCCTTTTTTGGCTATGCCTATTAGCAACAAGAAAAAAATTTGCTGCACTAAGAAAACCTTTGGATAAAAAGGATATTCCCCGGCTAATTGTTTGCGGCATTACCGGCGTATCCATTAATCAATTATTGTTGGTTAAGGGGCTTAGCTACACCACCGCAGTGCACGGCTCATTACTTATGTTGGTGGCACCCATATTTATTGTGGTTGCATCTGCCTTTATATTAAAGGAAAGGTTGAGTAGCCTTAAATTACTTGGTTTGGTGTTTGGCATTGTGGGTGCCTGTGTGTTAATTTTTGCAAGAAATAAGGTAGATGTTAGTGCAACTAATATTCCATTAGGCGATACTTTAATTATTTTAAACGCCATTTCTTACTCCATTTATTTTGTATACGTAAAGCCATTAATGCAACGCTATAGTGCCATGCAGGTAATTACTTGGGTATTTACTATTGGGGTGGTGGGCATAATGCCTTTTGCTTGGGGAGAGTTACAACATACCATTTGGGAAAATTTTACTATTTACCATTGGGTAGCGGTGAGCTTTACTTTATTATTTGCCACATTTGGTGCTTACTTACTAACCATTTATAGCATTGCAAATATTGGGCCTGGTGCAAGTAGTGCATACATATATACACAACCATTTTTTGCTGCTTTGGTAGCTTATTTGGTGTACCATGATACGCTTGACGCTACAAAAATTACCGCCTCGGTATTGATATTTTTGGGAGTGTATTTGGTGAATAAGAAAAAGAGGCAATTAACTTAACCCGCCTTCGGATAATCGAAAAAATGGAAGGTTGTAGATTTTGGGGTTAACATTTGCCAACTATCCACATTTGCTTTTACAGCAAATACCCCACATGTGGGCATATCAATAATATACTTTTCAGATAGTTGATTAACAAAGCTAGTGATGCCCGGATTATGAGTAAAAATGGCCACGGTATGGTAGTTATCTTCTATTTGCTTTGCAACAGAAAATAGCGTTTCGCTACTTGCATGGTACAGCCCGGGTATTTGTATAATATTTTGAAAAGGAATTTCCATTTTATTGGCGAATATAGCCGCTGTGGTTAATGCCCTATTTGCCGGAGAAGACAAAATTGCCTGTAGATGAATGCCTTTTGCCAACAACCTTTCGGCCATAATTGGCGCATCGTTCAAGCCTCTGTTGTTTAGTGGCCGGTCAAAATCTTGCATTCCAGCATCGGCCCAACTGCTTTTTGCATGCCTTACCACAATAAGTTGTTTCATTTGCCGCAGTTTCTAAGTATTTAATTAATACCCTCTAACATTTTTACCATCAAGGTAGTTTAAGAAAGCTTTATTTACCACTTTATTACCACCAGGTGTTGGGTAATTACCCGTAAAATACCAATCTCCCGTATTAGTAGGGCAACAATTATGTAAATCTTCAATGGTTTGATAAATTACTTGCACAGGTATACTAACGCCCTGCGGTGTTATTAACTCGGCTATTTTATTAGAAATCTGTTCGGTGGTAAATGGCTTATATATTTGTCGCACCACATTCTCCGTATGTAATTCGTTAATACGCTCTAGCTCCTTAATTTTTGTTTCTACTTCGGTTATTATGTGGTTAAGGTTATTATCTTTCAACAATTCTATGGCGGCCTTAAATGCAATAAAATCGCCTAGCTTGCTCATATCTATTCCGTAACAATCGGGGTACCTAATTTGCGGAGCGGAGGATACTACAATAATTTTCTTTGGCTCTAACCTGGCCAGCATTCTAACAATACTTTCCTTTAGCGTAGTGCCCCGTACAATGCTATCGTCAATAACCACCAAAGTATCCTCATTACGTTGCAAAGTACCGTAGGTAATATCGTACACATGCTGCACCATCTCGTTTCGGTTAGCATCTTCGGTAATAAAAGTTCTAAGCTTTACATCTTTTATTGCAATTTTTTCTTGCCTAATTTTTCGGGTTATCATCTCCTCTAACTTCTCTGGCGTAAAATCGTTGCCCCAACTAAGAATGCGTTGTATTTTTATTTGATTTAGGTAAGCTTCCATTCCTTTACACAAACCAAAATAAGCAACTTCAGCGGTGTTAGGTATGTAGGAAAATATGGTGTGTTTTAAATCGTAATTAACCGCTTCTAACACTGGCTTACTTAAGTGGTGGCCAAGGGCAATACGTTCTCTATATATTTTTTCATCGCTGCCACGGCTAAAATAAATTCTTTCAAAGCTGCAAGCCCTTCTTTCCTTGGGCGTAAGAATTTCTATAACGGTAGCATTACCAGCCGCATCAACAATTAGTGCATTACCTGGCATTAATTCTAACACTTCATTTTCTCCAACATTAAATGTGGTGCGTATGGCTGCTCTTTCGCTAGCAGCAACAATAACTTCATCATTAATATAATAATAGGCTGGCCTAATGCCATGAGCGTCTCTCATTACAAAACTATTACCATTGCCCAACAAGGCTCCAATAGTATAACCGCCATCAAACAAAGGAGTTGCCCGCTTTAAAATAGCTTCTATACTTGGGTTGTTAGTATTACTATCTGTTTCTTGAGAAAGAAAATGATGTATTACTTCCATCATCGCCGCTAAATCGCTTTGCTTTTGAAATGTACCAGGATTTACATTTACCAGATCAAATAATTCTTCCGTATTTACCAGGTTAAAATTGCCCGCTAGGGCAATATTTTTTGCATTATTTATATTACGTTTTATAAACGGATGGCAAAATTCAACATTATTTTTACCCTGTGTACCATAACGCAAATGCCCTAACAAAAGTTCCCCAAGCATGGGCACATGCCCTTTCATTAAATCTATTTGGTTTTTAATGTCGGGCTGATATTTTTCTAACTCCTCAATTTCTTGGCCTATTTTAAAAAACAAATCGGCAATGGGCTGCTGTGCACAGCTTCTTCTCCTTTCTAGGAAAGGGCTTCCGGGAGCTGTATTTAATTTTACCGCTGCTATGCCTGCACCATCCTGACCCCGATTGTGCTGCTTTTCCATTAACAAGTACAACTTATTAAGCCCATAAGTGCAGCTACCGTATTTCTGGTGATAAAAATTTAAAGGCTTTCTGAGACGAATGTACGCTAGGCCACATTCATGTTTTATTGCGTCGCTCATGTTGCTTAAACCAAAGTTTGCTGGTTAAAATAAAAAGGCTTGTTACAAGCATTGATTTCTTGTAACAAGCCGCAAATATCCTACTTATTATTCGGAAACATTTAATGAAATAGAATAAATAATACTTTACTGCTGTGCACTGTGCAAACTATTGGCTAGCCACATAAAGTTTTGTGTAAAATTTTGTATTTGTGGTTCAAAATTTGCATCAACCAATGAGCCATTCTCAGTAAACTTTTTATCCATTTGTGGCACTACCAACATGTTAGGACATGCAATGCCAAATAATGCAGGCACTAATAATAACAATGCCTGTGTGCTACGCATACCACCCATGGCACCGGTAGAAGTACTTACTAAGCCAAAGGCTTTTTTAGCTTGCTTCGGAAAATGATCGAACAAGTTTTTAACATCACTCGTGTAGCTGCCATTATATTCTGGTGTTACAATAATAAAAGCATTGGCTGCAAACATTCTTTCCGCCAACGGCTTAAACTGATCTGGTGTGGCGGCTACGCTGCTAAATACGTTTTCCAAAGACCCTAATTTAAAGTCTCTAACATCTAACAAGTTAAAAGCATGTGCTGGGTGCAACTGAGATAAGTATTGCTGCAAATGCAAGGCTACCCTTACGGAAATACTGTTGGCTCTTGGGCTGCCTGCTATAATTTCTATATTCATTATTTAGTTTGTTTTGCAAATGTAGTAGTGTGTGGCTTATTGCTTGGTCATTTGTACACTAAAGTTTAGCTTAATATCATCGCCTAAAACCACGCCACCGGCTTCGGTAATACCATTCCAAGTTAGGCCAAAATCTTTTCTATTAATTTTTCCTACAATATCAAATCCAGCCTTTTCTTGTCCGTAAAAATCTGTCATCACTCCACCAAATTCTACTGCCAATGCAACTTCTTTGGTTATTCCTTTAAGGGTAAGGTTACCTACTAATGTGTATTCGTTTTCTGCTTTTTTTGTGAAAGAAGTAGAAGCAAAAGAAACGGTAGGAAAACTGGCAGCATCAAAAAAATCAGCACCAATTAAGTGTTGATCTCTTTGCTCATTACCTGTGCTAATACTATTAATTTCGGCAGAGAAGGTAATACTTGCGTCGCTAAAATCAGCCGCTTCACTTTGTAAGGTAGCATCGTAGCTATTGAATTTCCCAGTTACGGTGCTAATCATTAAGTGTTTTACTTTAAACTCAATGTTGCTGTGCATTGCATCAATTTTATAAGTAGCCATAGTTGGTTTTTTTGTTTTTTTATTTAAAAATTGGTAATTAAAAAATGCTTATTCGTTATTGGTTGGTTCTGCTTCAATTAGCACGCCCATTTTGCCTTGTTGATAATCTTTAAAAGCTTCCATAATTTCCGTTTGCGTATTCATTACAAATGGTCCGTGGCTAACCATTGGTTCATTAATTGGTAAGCCAGTGCCTACAAAGAAGTTACTATCTGTGTTTGCTTCTATAGAAAAATGGTTACCATCTTGGCTAAATTCTGCTAACTGTTTGCCACTAACAATTGAAGTGCCGTTAATGGTAACTGTGCCTGATAACATATACAAAAAGCTATTGTGGTTTTCAGGTATAGGAAAGGTAAATTTTCCACCAGCTTTCATTTGACCCATAAAAGTATTTACGGGTGTAAATGTGGGAATAATGCCTTTTACACCATTCAGCTCCCCTGCGGGAATTCTAATGGTAGTTAACCCATCTTCCGTAACAATAGTAGGGGTTTCCTCTGCCGTGGCAGGGTAATAATGTGGTATATCCATTTTGTGTGCTACAGGTGTGTTAACCCATACCTGTAGTAATTCTTGCTCACTACCCAATGCATGAATATTGTGTGGAGGCCTTTCACTGTGTACAATGCCCCGGCCCGCATGCGTCCATTGTGTTCCGCCAGCGGTAACAATATGGTTGTTGCCTCTACTATCTTGATGGTGAACGCCACCCTTGTATATGAAACTAATGGCACTAAACCCTCTGTGCGGGTGCGGACCAACACCTTGTAAATGCACCGGAATATCTTTATCTACCAACGCAACGCCGTGGTGAAATACTAAAAATGGGTTGATAGAATTACCATTACTTGGCAATAATTCTTGCACCAAAATGCTGCCTACCGCCGTAGACCTTCCATTATGTATTTTCTGTATTTTTTTCATAAAAATTATTGTGCTTGGTGTAACACCATTGGTATTTCAATTAATAACAATTCTGCGTTGCTATTGGCTAATACCTGTAATGTATTAGTATCGGTAATGCTTAGGCCATCTCGCTGCTCTAAGGTTATTCCATTAATGGTAACGCTGCCATTTATTACAAAAGCATATACGCCATTATTTGCTTGATGCAATTGGTAAGTAAGGCTTTTACCACTATCAAAATTCCCTAGAGTAAACCATGCGTTTTGGTTAATCCAAACTGCAGTTGCGTCATCGGGCGCAACAACTGTTTTGAACATATTGTTTCTCTCCGCTATTGGAAAAGACTTTTGCTCATATCTAGGAGCAATATTTCTTTCTTTTGGCAAAACCCAGATTTGTAAAAACTTTACTTCTTTATCATTATTGGCATTTTTTTCGCTGTGGGCAATACCAGTTCCCGCACTCATTATTTGCACATCACCTTGCTTAATTATTTCGTGCCTTCCGGTAGAGTCTTGGTGTTCCAAATCGCCGCTTAACGGAATGGATACAATTTCCATATTATCATGCGGATGCTTACCAAAGCCCATGCTAGCAGCAACCGTATCATCATTTAGAACCCTTAAAGCACCAAAATGCATTCTATCATCTTGATAATAACTTGCAAAGCTAAATGTGTGGTAACTATTTAACCATCCGTGGTTAGCATAACCCCTTGTTGAGGCTTGGTGTAGTACAGTTTTCATATTTTTTATTTTATTACATGTATATACA
>Ga0114942_1000061_pt1 | contig 27639 bp, 23 predicted proteins | sample LowerColdCreek_FD_88674 | JGI IMG/M metagenome (GOLD analysis project Ga0114942, IMG submission 88674) | Groundwater microbial communities from Cold Creek, Nevada to study Microbial Dark Matter (Phase II) - Lower Cold Creek | ecosystem: Environmental > Aquatic > Deep subsurface > Groundwater ... | reverse complement strand
GCTACGGCGGCGGCGGCAAGGTCTTCGATTGGTCACTCATTCCTCCAAGCGTCAGCTCTCGCCTCGTTTTGTCTGGTGGGTTGAATGCAGCAAACGTCGCCGATGGCATCCGCCAGGTGCGGCCCTGGGCCGTTGATGTGAGTTCCGGCGTGGAGGTGTCCAAGGGCATCAAGAGCGCCGACCTGATCCATGAGTTCTGCCGCGCGGTGAAGCGCGCCGATGCAGCACTCTCCCACTAGGGGAAGACCATGTTCCAGTACGACCAGCCCGACGCGACCGGGCATTTCCGCCATGCCGGCACGGCGACTTTCGGTGGCAGCTTCGTCTCCGAAACCCTTGTCCACGCGCTTGACGAGCTCAAGGACGCCTATGCGCACTATCGCAACGACCCCGAGTTCGTCGCCGAGTACCGCAAGGAGTTGGCCCACTTCGTCGGCCGGCCCAGCCCGATCTATCACGCCGAGCGCATGTCGCGCGAACTCGGCGGCGCGCAGATCTACCTGAAGCGCGAGGACTTGAACCACACCGGCGCACACAAGATCAACAACGTCATCGGCCAGGCGCTGCTGGCCAAGCGCATGGGCAAGCCCCGCGTCATCGCCGAGACCGGCGCCGGCCAGCATGGCGTGGCCACGGCCACCATCTGCGCGCGCTACGGCCTGGAGTGCGTCGTCTACATGGGCAGCGAGGACGTGAAGCGCCAGTCGCCCAACGTCTACCGCATGAAGCTGCTCGGCGCCACCGTCGTGCCGGTGGACAGCGGCAGCAAGACACTGAAGGACGCGCTCAACGAGGCCATGCGCGACTGGGTCACGAATGTGGAGAACACCTTCTACATCATCGGCACCGTGGCAGGCCCGCATCCCTACCCGATGATGGTGCGCGACTTCCAGCGCGTCATCGGTGACGAGTGCCTGGTGCAGATGCCCGAGATGACGGGTCGCCAGCCCGACGCCGTGCTGGCCTGCGTGGGCGGCGGCAGCAATGCGATCGGCATCTTCTACCCCTACATCCCGCATGAAGCCACGCGTTTGATCGGCGTCGAGGCGGCGGGGGAGGGCATCGCCAGCGGCCGGCATGCCGCCACGCTGTCGGCTGGCACGCCCGGCGTGCTGCACGGCAACCGCACCTATCTGCTGCAGGACGCCAATGGCCAGATCACCGAGACGCACTCGATCTCGGCAGGCCTGGACTACCCCGGCGTCGGCCCTGAGCATGCCCACCTGAAGGACATCGGCCGCGCGGAATATGTGGGCGTCACCGATGCCGAAGCGCTGGCCGCGTTCCATCACCTGTGCCGTACCGAGGGCATCATCCCGGCGCTGGAATCCAGCCATGCCGTCGCGCACGCAATGAAGATCGCGCCGACCATGGCGAAGGACCAGGTGCTGCTGATCAACCTGTCGGGTCGCGGCGACAAGGACATCGGCACCGTGGCCGACCTGTCCAATGCCGACTTCTATTGCCGTCCGTCCTGCCGCGGCCAGTCCGTCAAGGGCGGCGAGGCCGTCATCAGCGTCTCCGGAGCCAAGGCATGAGCCGCATCGCCGCCACCTTCGACGGCCTGAAGGCCGCAGGCCGCAAGGCCCTCATTCCTTTCGTCACCGCCGGTGACCCGCATCCGTCGGCCACCGTCGACCTGATGCTGGCCATGGCCGAGGCCGGCGCTGATGTCATCGAGCTGGGCGTGCCGTTCTCCGACCCCATGGCGGACGGCCCGGTCATCCAGCGCGCCGGCGAGCGGGCGCTGGCCAAGGGCATTTCGCTGCGCGACGTGCTCGGCTTCGTGCGCGCCTTCCGCGCGACGAATGAGACTACGCCCATTGTGCTGATGGGCTACGCCAACCCGGTGGAGCGCTACGGCATGAGCACCTTTGTGGCCGACGCCAAGGCGGCCGGCGTGGATGGCGTGCTCATCGTCGACTACCCACCCGAGGAATGCGCCGAGTTCGCCACCGCGCTGCGCGCGGGCGGCATGGACGCGATCTTCCTGCTCGCGCCCACGTCCAGCGAAGCCCGCATGGCCCAGGTCGGCAAGCTCGCCAGCGGCTATGTCTACTACGTGTCGCTGAAGGGCGTCACCGGCGCAGGCCACCTGAACACCGCCGCCGTGGCCGAGGCCATCCCGCGCATCCGCAGGCATGTCAGCGTGCCCGTCGGCGTGGGCTTCGGCATCCGCGACGGCGCGACAGCGAGGGCCGTGGCTGACGTGTCGGACGCGGTCGTCATAGGCTCCAAGCTGGTTGAATTGCTGGAGCAGCAGCCAGTCGATAATGTCGCCCTCACTGGCGCCGCCTTCATCCGCGAGATCCGCGCGGCACTCGACAAGGACTGAACATGAGTTGGCTCGACAAACTGCTCCCGCCCAAGATCCAGCAAGGTGACCCGGCCGACCGCCGCACGGTCCCCGAAGGCCTGTGGATCAAGTGCCCGAGCTGCGAGACGGTGCTCTACAAGACCGACCTGGAACAGAACATCAATGTCTGCCCCAAGTGCTCGCACCATCACCGCATCGGCGCCCGCGCCCGGCTGGACGCCTTCCTCGACGCGGAAGGCCGCTACGAGATCGGCCAGGAAGTCATCCCGGTCGACGCGCTGAAGTTCAAGGACAGCAAGAAGTACCCCGACCGCCTGAAGGAAGCGCTGGAGAACACCGGCGAGACCGACGCGCTGGTCGTGCTGGGTGGCGCGGTCATGAGCGTGCCGGTCGTCGCGGCCTGCTTCGAGTTCGACTTCATGGGCGGCTCCATGGGCTCGGTCGTCGGCGAGCGCTTCGTGCGCGGCGTCGAATCGGCCATCGAGCAGAAGACGCCCTTCATCTGCTTCACCGCAACCGGTGGCGCGCGCATGCAGGAAGGCCTGCTGAGCCTGATGCAGATGGCCAAGACCAATGCATCGTTGACGCGCCTGGCCAAAGCCAAGCTGCCCTACATCAGCGTGCTGACCGACCCGACGATGGGCGGCGTGTCCGCCTCGTTCGCCTTCGTGGGCGACGTCGTCATCGCCGAACCCAAGGCGCTGATCGGCTTTGCCGGCCCGCGCGTCATCGAGAACACCGTGCGTGAGAAGCTGCCCCCGGGCTTCCAGCGCGCCGAGTTCCTGCTGGAGAAGGGCGCCGTCGACATGATCGTGGACCGCCGCCAGCTGCGCGAGACCATCGCCCGCCAGCTCGCCATGCTGCAGCGCCAGAGCGCGGACGCGGTGGCCTGAACGCCGTCCCTGTGGACCCAAGCCAGGCCGCTGTGCCTGGCTTTGTTTTTTCCGAACCACCATGACGCTTGATCAATGGCTCGCCCACTGCGAGCGCCTGCATCCCAAGACCATCGACATGACGCTGGACCGCGTCGCGACGGTATGTGAGCGGCTGGGCATCGCCTTCGACGCGCCCACCATCGTTGTCGCCGGGACCAACGGCAAGGGTTCGACCTGCGCGATGCTCGAGTCCATCGCGCTGCAGGCAGGCTACCGCGTCGGTCTCTACATCAAGCCACATCTCGTGCACTTCCAGGAGCGCTGCCGCGTGGGCGGCGAGCCCGTTCAGGCCGAGTCGCTTGAGCCGCATTTCGAGGCCGTCGAAGCCGCGCGCGGCGACATCACGCTGACCTACTTCGAGTTCACGACGCTGGCCATCATGCGGCGCCTCCAGCATGAGCCGCTGGACCTGGTCATCCTCGAGGTGGGCCTCGGCGGCCGGCTGGACGCGGTCAACGTCATCGATGCCGACTGCGCCGTCATCACCAGCATCGACCTCGACCACACGGAGTTCCTCGGTCCGGACCGCGAGAGCGTCGGCCGCGAGAAGGCCGGCATCATGCGCGCCGGACGGCCGGTTGTCGTCAGCGATCCCGTGCCACCGTCGTCATTGGCTGCGCGGGCGGCAGAACTCGGTGCCGACCTGCGGCAGCTCGGCCGCGACTTCACCTTCAGCGGCGACCGCACCCAGTGGCAATGGGCCGGCCGGCACAAGCGCTTCTCCGGGATGGCCTACCCCGCGCTGCGCGGTGTCAACCAGCTGCTGAACGCATCCGGCGTGCTGGCTGCCTTCGAGGCGCTGGCCGATCGCCTGCCCATCAGCGCCCAGGCAGTTCGCACCGGCCTGGCTCTGGTCGAACTGCCCGGCCGCTTCCAGGTGCTGGCCGGCCAGCCGGCGGTGGTGCTGGACGTGGCCCACAACCCGCACGCCGTTGCGGCGCTGGCGCAGAACCTCGACCAGATGGGCTTCTTTCCGCGCACGCACGCCGTCTTCGGCGCGATGGCGGACAAGGACCTGGCCGGCATCCTCGCGCGCATCGCGCCGCTGGTGGACGTCTGGCATTTCACCGATCTGCCCCTGCCGCGCGCCGCAACCGCCGAGCAGTTGGCAGCAGGCTTCCTGGCCGCTGGCTTGAAGACCCCAAGCGGCGTGGCGACCCACACCCACGCCAACCCGCTGGACGCCCTGCATGCCGCCGCAGCCGGGGCAACCACGGCCGATAGAATCCTGGTCTTCGGTTCCTTCTACACCGTGGGTGGGGTGCTTCAGCAAGGCCTGCCTCGTGTGACCGCCGGCACGGCCGAGCCCAAACCTCCCACCCTCCACTGAAGCCACGTCGCCGATGGGCCTGCTTTCCTTCCTCAAGCGCGATGACGCGCCCGCCGCGGCGACTTCCAAGAAGTCAGCCAGGTCCGGCGCCAAGGCCCCTGCGGCCGATGACGTCCTGGTGCTGCGCGTGCGTGCCCGCCGTCGTCTCATCGGTGCGGCCGTGCTGGTGGCGGCCGGGGTGGTCGGCTTCCCGCTGATCTTCGAGACCCAGCCGCGGCCCATCCCCGTCGATCTGCCCATCGAGATCCCGCGCAAGGAGACCGCCCCTCCGCTGACCGTGCCCGCTCGCGAGCCGCTGAGCCAGGCCGAGCCTGCTCCAGCGCCTGCCGCGAGCGCCGAGCTGCCAGTGGAGCCCAAGGTGGCCGACAGGCCGGTTGAACAGCCGGCAGAGAAGGCGGTAGAGAAGCCCGTTGAAAAGCCCCTTGAAAAGCCCGCGGAGAGGCCGCCCGTCAAGCTCGCCGAGAAGCCTGCGGACAAGCCCAAGACCGCCAGCGACGGCGCGCGCGCCCAGGCGCTGCTGGAAGGCAAGGAGCCTGCGGCCGCCCGCTTCATCGTCCAGGTCGGCGCCTACGGCGAGAACAAGACTGCGCAAGACGTGCGCGGCAAGATCGAGAAACTGGGTCTGAAGACCTACGCCCAGGCCGTCGACACGGCCGATGGTCGGCGCATCCGCGTACGTCTGGGGCCTTTTGCGAGCCGCGACGAAGCCGAGCGTGTCGCCACCAAGCTCAAGAGTGCCGGCCTGCCCGGCGCCATCCTGACCCTTTGAGCCGCGAGCCATGGACATCGCGCTGAGCTGGGTCGATCTCGCACTGGCGGCGTTGCTGCTGCTGTCGATGGCCATCGGCCTGTGGCGCGGGCTGGTCTTCGAGGTGATGTCGCTGGCCGGCTGGGTGATCGCCTATTTCGCTGCGTCGCCGCTGGCGCCCGTCGTGCTGGACCTGCTGCCGGACGCGATGACGGGCCAATTCGGCCCTGCCGTCCTGCACGCGATGTCGCTGGCCATTGCCTTCTTCTTCGTCCTCATCGTCTGGAGTCTGGCCACGCGCCTGGTCAAGGCGCTGATCCACGCGACGCCGCTGTCTGTGCTGGACCGCCTCGGCGGCGCCGGCTTCGGCGCCTTGCGTGGCGTGTTCATCGGTCTGCTGCTGGTGCTCGTCATCGGCGCATCACCGCTGGCTGAATCGTCCACCTGGCAGGCCTCCCGCGCCGCCCCCGTGCTGGCCGGCGTGCTGCGCGACGCCGCGCCCTTGCTGCCCGAACCCATTGCCCGTTTTGTTTCGCGCTCGATGACCCCATCTGAGGCGGAATCGATAGATTAAGGACTCTCGCCATGTGCGGCATCGTCGGCACCCTCGCGGCCACCCCCGTCAACCAGCTTCTCTACGACGCGCTGTTGCTGCTGCAGCACCGCGGCCAGGACGCCGCCGGCATCGTCACGATGCAGGGCCAGAAGTGCTTCATGCACAAGGCCCGTGGCATGGTGCGTGACGTCTTCCGCACGCGCAACATGCGCGCGCTTCCCGGCAACATCGGCCTCGGTCAGGTGCGCTACCCGACCGCCGGCAATGCTTATAGCGAGGAAGAGGCCCAGCCCTTCTACGTGAACGCGCCCTTCGGCATCGTGCTGGTGCACAACGGCAACCTGACCAACGCCCATGCGTTGAAGGACGAACTGTTCGCCATCGACCGCCGCCACATCAACACCGAGAGCGACACCGAGGTGCTGATCAACGTGCTGGCCCACGAGCTGGAGCTGGCCGCGCGCGACCTGCCGCTGACGCCCAAGGAGATCTTCTCCGCCGTGCGCGCGGTGCAAAAGCGCATCAAGGGCAGCTACGCGGTCATCGCACTGATCGCCGGCCAGGGTCTGCTGGCCTTCCGCGACCCCTTCGGCATCCGCCCGCTGTGCTTCGGCCGCTCGGCGAATGGGGAGTTCATGGTGGCCAGCGAGAGCGTCGCGCTGGAGGGCACCGGCCACCAGCTGGATCGCGACCTGGCCCCGGGCGAGGCCTTGTTCATCGACAACGCCGGCAAGCTGCACACCGAGCAGTGCAACGACAACCCGTCGCTGAACCCGTGCATGTTCGAGTTCGTCTACCTCGCGCGGCCGGACTCCGTGATGGACGGCATCTCCGTCTACCAGGCCCGCTTGAACATGGGCGAGACGCTGGCCCAGCGTGTCATCTCGACGATGCCGCCCAACGAGATCGACGTGGTGATCCCGATCCCGGAAAGCAGCCGCCCGTCGGCCATGCAGCTCGCCCACCGCATCGGCAAGCCCTACCGCGAGGGCTTCGTGAAAAACCGCTACGTTGGCCGCACCTTCATCATGCCGGGGCAGGGCGCGCGCAAGAAGAGCGTCCGCCAGAAGCTCAACGCCATCAGCGTCGAGTTCAAGGACCGCAATGTGTTGCTGGTGGACGATTCCATCGTGCGCGGCACCACGTCCAAGGAGATCGTGCAGATGGCCCGTGAGGCCGGCGCGCGCAAGGTCTATCTCGCGTCCGCTGCGCCGCCGGTGCGCTACCCCAACGTCTACGGCATCGACATGCCGACGGCCGAGGAGCTGATCGCGCACAACCGCTCCATTGAGGAGATCCGCGAGTACATCGGCGCCGACGCGCTGATCTACCAGGACGTTGACGCCATGAAGCGCGTCGTCGCCGCGCTGCGCCCGGGTCTCGCCGGCTTCGAGGCCAGTTGCTTCGACGGCCATTACGTGACCGGCGACGTCAGCCTGGAAGACTTCGCCACGTTGCGCGCGCAGCGCACCAGCCAGCCTGGCGATGAGGACGCCGATGCGCGGGGCCGCCTGGCCTTGCAGGGCCGAGACGAGGGTTGAGCCGCATGACCGATGACGCCCGCCGCACCTTGCCCGGTGGCCTGCGCCCCGAGACGCTGGCCGTCCGAACCGGGCTGCCGCGCAGCCAGCACGGTGAGCACTCCGAGGCGCTGTTCCTGACCACGGCCTATGTGCAGGCCGACGCCGAGACTTCGGCGCGCAAGTTCGCCAACTCCGAGGACTTCACCTACTCGCGCACCAGCAACCCCACCGTGCGCAGCCTGGAAGCCCGCATGGCGGCGCTGGAAGGCACCGAGGCCGCCATTGCCACGTCCACCGGCATGAGCGCCATCCTGCTGATGGCAATGGGCCTGCTGAAGGCCGGCGACCATGTGGTCTGCTCGCGCTCGGTGTTCGGCTCGACGATCAACCTGTTCGCCAAGGAGTTCGGCAAGTTCGGCGTCGAAACCAGTTTCGTCTCGCAGACCGATCTGTCCGAATGGCGCGCGGCCATCAAGCCGACCACCAGGCTCTTCTTTGCGGAAACGCCCACCAACCCGCTGACCGAGATCTGCGACATCCGCGCGCTGGCCGACATTGCGCATGACGCCGGCGCACTGCTGGCTGTCGACAACACCTACTCGTCGCCGGCACTGCAGCGGCCTGCGGAGATGGGTGCTGACGTCGTCATGCACTCGGCCACCAAGTACATGGACGGCCAGGGCCGCGTGATGGCCGGCGCGCTGTGCGGGCCCAACAAGCTCATCCGCGACGTCTTCGGGCCCGTGCTGCGCACCGTCGGCATGACGCTGGCCCCGTTCAACGCCTGGGTCGTGCTCAAAGGCCTGGAGACGCTGTCGTTGCGCATGAAGGCGCAGAGCGAACAAGCCCTGGCCGTCGCCCGCTGGCTGGAAGCTCAGCCCGAGGTCTCCCGCGTCTACTACCCCGGCCTGGCCTCCCACCCGCAGCACGAGCTGGCCATGCGCCAGCAGAGCGGGCAGGGCGGGGCGGTGCTGTCCTTCGACGTCAAGGCCGACTCACCCGAGGCCGCGCGCGCCGCAGCCTTCCACGTCATCGACAGCACGCGCGTCGTCTCCATCGCCACCAACCTTGGCGACACCAAGACCATCATCACCCACCCCGCGACGACCTCGCACGGCCGCCTCAGCGAGGTCCAGCGCCAGGCTGCGGGCATCGGCCAGGGCCTGATCCGCCTGGCTGTCGGCCTCGAGCATGTCGACGACATCACCGACGACCTGCAGCGTGGCCTCTCTACCTTGAACACCCGATGAGTTCCTTCGACAAGATCCGCACGCGCATCGCGCCGTCACCGACCGGCTTCCTGCACCTGGGCACAGCCCGCACTGCGCTCTACTCCTGGGCCTACGCCCGCCACCATGGCGGCGAGTTCGTGCTGCGCATCGAGGACACCGACGTCGCCCGCTCCACGCAGGACTCGGTCGAGCAGATCATTGCCGCCATGAACTGGCTGGGCCTGAGCTATGACGAGGGCCCTATCTACCAGATGCAGCGCCTGGAGCGCTACACGGCCGTCATCGAGCAGTTGATCGCGGCAGGCAAGGCGTATCGCTGCTACGCGACGCCCGAAGAGCTGACAGCGATGCGCGAGGCCCAGAAGGCGCGTGGCGAGAAGACCCTCTACGACCGTCGCTGGCGCCCCGAGCCCGGCAAGACGCTGCCGACGCCGCCGAATGGTGTGAAGCCCGTGGTGCGCTTCGCCAACCCGGTGGACGGTGACGTGACCTGGGACGACGTCGTCAAGGGTCCGATCACGATCAACAACCGCGAGATCGACGATCTCATCATCGCCAGGACGGACGGTGTGCCGACCTACAACTTTGCCGTCGTCGTCGACGACTGGGACATGCGCATCAGCCACGTCTTCCGCGGTGATGAGCACGTCAACAACACGCCTTGGCAGATCAACATCTTCAAGGCGCTGGGAGCGCCGCTGCCGTCCTTCGGCCACCTGCCCATCATCCTGGGCGACGATGGTCTCAAGCTCTCCAAGCGCCGTGGCGCCGTCAGCGTGATGGACTACGCCGCCAACGGCTATCTGCCCGAGGGCATGCTGAACTACCTGGCTCGATTGGGCTGGAGCCACGGGGACGATGAACTGTTCTCCGCCCAGCAGATGGTCAGCTGGTTCGATGGCGCGCACCTGTCCAAGAGCCCTGCTCAGTGGGACCCGGCCAAGCTGGACTGGGTCAATGCGCACTACGTGAAGCAGATCGACGAGGCGCGGTTGGCTGGTCTCGTCGTCGAGCAACTGGCGAACAAGGGCATCGCCGTGACGGTCGAGCAGATCCAGCCCAAGGTGGGTCTTTTCAAGGATCGCTGCGCCACGGTCGCCGCGCTCGCTGATTGGCTGGCGATGTATTTCGCGCCCGTCACACCTTCAGCCGACGACCTGGCCGCCCACATCACCGATGCCGTCCGTCCTGCCGTTGCCGCGCTGGTTGCCAGGCTGGCCGCCCTAGCCGAGTGGAACAAAACAACCCTTCAGCAGGCGCTGAAAGAAACCCTCGCAGCAACCGGCCTCAAGATGCCGCAACTGGCTGTGCCGGTGCGCGTTCTGGTGTGCGCTCGCGCCCAGACGCCGTCACTCGATGCAGTGCTCGAACACTTCGACAAGAAAAAAGTTCTCGAACGCTTGCAATCGGTCTGAAATTCGTCCTATACTCTTGGTCTCGCTTGAACAGCGCTGCAAACAAAGCGATTTGCGACGAAGCCGGGAACGGTAGAGTTAAAAATCAAATTGGGGGTATAGCTCAGCTGGGAGAGCGCTTGCATGGCATGCAAGAGGTCAGCGGTTCGATCCCGCTTACCTCCACCATTTAAACCAACTGGTTTATTGGCGGCGCGCAGTTCAAGCGACGAAGGTTTAGTCCCCTTCGTCTAGAGGCCTAGGACACCACCCTTTCACGGTGATTACAGGGGTTCGAATCCCCTAGGGGACGCCAAGTTTGATGAGCTTGGCAATCGTTGACGACTTTGGTTGAAAGACGGTTGCGAATTCATCCCACGCGGAGTGGTAGTTCAGTTGGTTAGAATACCGGCCTGTCACGCCGGGGGTCGCGGGTTCGAGCCCCGTCCACTCCGCCAAGGATTGATCCGGGTTCGCCTGGTGCTCAAACGGCCAACTCGTTGGCCGTTTGTTTTTTAAGTTGCATTTGCGAGTTTGTCCCCTTCGTCTAGAGGCCTAGGACACCACCCTTTCACGGTGATTACAGGGGTTCGAATCCCCTAGGGGACGCCAAATTCCTGTCGCGAGATGGGCAAGTTTGATGGGCTTGGGTATCGCTGCAAGGCGGTATCAAATACATCCCACGCGGAGTGGTAGTTCAGTTGGTTAGAATACCGGCCTGTCACGCCGGGGGTCGCGGGTTCGAGCCCCGTCCACTCCGCCAAAAAATCGAAAGCGCCGAAACTCCTCCGAGTTTCGGCGCTTTTTTGTGTCTGCATCAGTCAGGACACGCCACGGGTCGGCGTGGGTGCAGTCCCCGCTTCGTTGCCGCTACCGCCATGGATTTGCGTGCCTGCACTTGGCGAGCGGCGCTCGGCAGGCGCAGTGCGAGGTAGCTCGTTGGTGCTGCGTTTGCCGCTGACGACAAGTCGAGCCAGTTTGACGACTTCGCTGGCTCCGGCCGGCAAGCCCGCAGAGACCAGGCCGCATGCCAGGCCAACGCTCACCCATACCTTCATCAGTCGCGACATCACCAACTCCAGCCCTGGACATTGCAAGGCACGAGTGACAGTGTTCAGCAGGCGGCGTCGTCAAACCAGCATGACGCGATGAACTGCGCTTTCCCAGGTATGAATTGCAGGGCCAGCGCGCGAAGGTCTCGTCGGGACAAAGCAAAACGGGCCCGATGGCCCCGTTCCAATTTGGCGGAGAGGGAGTCCGCACCACGAGCAGTATCGGCGCGGCTTCCAGCGGTATCCGCCTCGCTCACCCACAAAGCTAACCACAAAAAATCAGCAGATCATCGAGTCCAACGGGCATGCCATGTCGATGAGCTGGCGGCCTTCGAGGCAGGCGACGCTGTCATCGAGTTCGAAGCCGAGGAGGGGGATCTAAAAAGACACTGGATGCCGCATGGGCACATCGTCTTGCCAAGTTTCCAGCGGTCGGTTTCGAGTGTCCCGTCAGATGACGTCGGCCCGGTTGGACGCTGGACCGCTCGATGTGATGATGCGGTGGGTCAGTGCGCGCGCGGTCTGCACCCTGCTAACGACCATGTCCGGGACGTAGGCGGTGCTCTGAATCGAATGGACGACGCACACGGTGGGCGCCGGGCGCTGCGCAACGCGGTGTGTCGCGAACCGCTGAATTCACTGGCTGGGCACTCGCCAGTTGTGATGCTCATGAGCAGCGGATTTGGTGATCATCAAGCCGGCAAGGCCTTCGTCGAGCGCCGTGCGGGTAGTGCCCAGTCTACGGCCGGCGCGTTGCGCGAATGGTGCTGCCAGCACAGGGCGGTCTACCAGGGCCCGGCCATGATCGAGTTCATCGATGCTCTGCCCAAGCGCGGCGCCGGCAAGGTCATGTCGCGCACGTTGCAGGAGTGCGAGACCTTGCAACGGCGTCAAGAATCAGTCATATATGATTGGCGAAGTCATTAGCCGAGATGATGGGGTGACAAATTACCGCCTTCAAGCCAGCCATGTGACGGGCAAAGGCGCGCTGCTCGGGCTTGTCACGGGACACTTTGGCGCCGCCCCCCTCAGCGGTCGACGAAAGTTATCCATGGTCTTGCTCGACATCTTCCGGTCTCAATCAAGTCGCCAGATTGCCGCGCTGATCGGCGCGCAAGCGACGATCGAGTTCGACGCCAGCGGGCGCATCCTGAGCGCCAATCAGCTTTTCTTGAGCTTGATGGGTTACAGCCTAGCGGAGATCAAGGGGCAGCACCACAGTCTCTTCATGGACCCGGCGCAGGCGGCCACGCCGGAGTACCGGCGCTTTTGGCAGGACCTCGCGGAGGGCAAGACCCAGACGGCCGAGTTCATGCGTCGCACCAAGTCGGGCGCCACGGTGTGGCTGCAGGCCAGCTACAACCCGGTACCCGATCGTTTCGGCCGCATCACCCGCGTCATCAAGGTCGCGCAAGACGCGACGCAGCGCAAGCTGCGCGACGCCGACGTCAGCGGCCAGGTCGACGCGATCAACAAATCGCAGGCGGTGATCGAGTTCGAGATGGACGGCACCATCGTGCGCGCCAACGACAATTTCCTCGCCGCTATGGGCTATCGGCAGGACGAGGTGGTAGGTCGCCACCACAGCATGTTTGTGCCCAAGGCCGAAGCGCAGAGCGCGAGCTACCGCACCTTCTGGGACGAACTGCGCAGCGGCCAGTTCCGCACCGCCGAGTTCCGCCGGCTGCACAAGTCCGGCCGTGACGTCTGGATCCAGGCGAGTTACAACCCGATCCTGGGTCTGGGCGGCACGCCTCTCAAGGTGGTGAAGTTCGCCACCGACGTCACCGAGGTGGTGGAGCAGCGCAAGGTCACCGAACTGCTGTCGCTGGTGGCCAATGGCACCGACAACTCGGTCGTCATCTGCAGCCCAGAAGGCCTCATCGAGTACGTCAACCCCGGCTTCACCAAGCTCACCGGCTTCAGTTCGCAAGAGGTCCTGGGCAAGAAGCCGGGCCAGTTGCTGCAGGGGCCGCACACCGACCGTGCAACGGTGGAGCGCATCAGCCAAAAACTGGCCAGTCATCAGCCCTTCCTTGAGCAGATCCTGAACTACACCAAGGCGGGCCAGCCCTACTGGATCTCACTGTCGATCAACCCCATCTTCAGCCCTGCCGGCAAGCTGGTGCGTTTTGTCTCGGTGCAGGCCAACGTGACCGAAACCAAAATGAGGGCCGAGGAGGACGCGACGCGTCTGGCCGCCATCCGTGCCTCCACGGCCACGGCCGACTGGTCGGGCCAGGGCGAGCCGCTGGACGCCAGCCCCGACATGCTCAAGATCCTGGCCTGCGCGAGCTGGGCCGAAGCCAAGCCATTGCTGATCGCCTTGCATCGCGACAGCCTCAAGAGCGACGACCACGCCCGACTCGGTCAGCGCGAGGCTGTCGAGCGCGAGATCAAGCTCACAGCAGCGGGTGGCGGCACGGTCTGGCTGCGCTGCAACTTCACCTCGGTGTTCGCCGTGGACGGCAGCCTCTCCAAGTTGACGCTGTACGCCGCCGAAACGACCCAGCAGCGAACCACCATGGAGCGCATCCGCACCGTGGTTGGCACGATCAATGGCCTGGCGATGCAGACCAATCTGCTGTCGCTCAACGCGGCGATCGAGGCCGCGCGGGCTGGCGAAGGGGGGCGTGGCTTTGCCGTGGTGGCCGCGGAGGTGCGCAGCCTGGCGCGGCGCTCGGCGGAGTCGGCGAGCGAGATCGCCGCGATGCTGGAGAGTTGAGCGGTCAGCCGTCATTGCGGGGCTCAGCCGAGACAGGCCGCCAGGTCACCGCCATGGACGGGGCAAGTAGCAGCGCGAAGCCATCTGGGTCAGGTCAAGAAAACCAACCTCCATCCCGTGCTGCTTGACGCCAGAGGTATGAACGCTGTGAGCCCCTTGCTGCCGCCCGCCCATGAAAGCTGCCCGACGGACCGAGCAAGTGGGTGAGTCACGCAGCCGCCCAGTTGACCTTGATTGCTCGCCGACGCGCGGCCCGAAATTGGCAAGAGCTGGCAGGCTAAACCCAAATGGCGGAACATCGGGCATCTAAAGGAGACTGCAATGAGCCGCCAGGACATGCCGCCCGAGGGCGGTTTCAACAAGCTGGTCGATGAACAACTGGAACTGGCTGTGGTCAAGCTGCCGGTGCTGACGCCGGTGCATCCGTCACCAGTCGATCACGAAGAGCTGAAGGCCGCCCACGCCAACATCGAAGACCTGTTGCTGGGTAACGCCGAGGCCACGCCCGAGATGCTGGAAGAAATGGCGGCGCTTCAGGATGCACCCGAGCTCAGCGAAGAGGAGCTGGCGCGTCAGGCTTTGGCCCATGGCGGTGCCGACAACGACCCTGCGACGCCTGAGTAGGGCGCTAGCCCTTCGGTCTACCCGAGCCTCACCATCGCAGGCCGAGCGGCATGCCGTTGCCTCACAGCAGCATGGCCGCGTGCGGGGACAAGGCGGGCTGTGCAACAGGGTTTCAATCTGGGGCAGAGGACCGTCGCTAGTCTTTAGGCCCAGGCCGGCGCGTCCTAGGGCGGATTGATCCACCCGGATGTCGGGTGTTGGCGAGAGCGGTCTTGGATGGACGCGATGGTGACGAAGGGCGCATTGGCCAGGCTGGTGGTCAGATCGGCCTATATCGTTTTGCCGTTGTTGGCGAACTGGCTCAGCAAGTCTGGGAACTCGCCCATGTCGAAGGGGTTGATGAAGAACCCGGGCACGCCGCTGGTGGCCGCGCATTCGAGGAGCCCATGGCGCCGATGGTGATGTCACCGTCGCCCTCGATCAGTGCCTCGATGTTCTTCATGCAGTGGGCTCCACCGATGGGGCAGAAACGCCTCGATCCTGCTGTTGAGCTGTGTGGGCAATCGCTGCAGCACGTCGCGCAGCCAGGACCAGGGCTGTGCGCGCCAACCGCGGATTGACCCGTTTGCCGAAGTGCTGCAGACCGCCGACGGACCCCGCGAGCAACGCCGCTTGCTGCTCCTGCTGACAAGCGACCTGGGTCGGTACGGGCAGTCGATGGTCCGCGCCCTGGGCCCCTATGGCGTCGTCGGCAACAGCATGCAATGCCCGACCGCACACGGGCTTGCTCCGCTCAACACCCGGCAGTCAACGTATGGTTTTCGATCACATGTTGAAGCATCGATGCGTGCTGTGCCCTTGAATTAATGACTACGTAGCCTTTCGCTCGAATTCTTCTTTATTTGTGATCACATTTAAGGTTTGTTCTGCTAGAGTGTGGGCATGACCAAGGACCTTCCCGATTTCCTGACCAGTCACCGCATCCACGAGGTGGAGTGCGTGATCCCCGACATGACCGGCATCGCGCGCGGCAAGATCCTGCCGCGCGACCTGTTCCTGTCTTCCGGCGAGATTCGCCTGCCCAAGAGCGTGTTGCTGAACACCGTCAACGGCCAGCAGCCGGACAACGGGCCCTTCGTGGGCGACACCGACCCCGACATGGTCTGCCTGCCCGACGCCAGCACGGTGCGCGTGGTGCCCTGGGCCGCCGAGCCGGTGGCGGTGGTGATCCACGACTGCCATGAATGGGACGGCCAGCCGGTGGCGCTGTCGCCGCGTGCCGTGCTGCGCCGCGTGCTGGGGCTGTATGCCGAGCGCGGCTGGAAGCCGGTGGTCGCGCCCGAGATGGAGTTCTACCTGGTGGCTCGCCAGCAGAACCCGCATGAGCCGTTGCAGCCGCCGGTCGGGCGTACCGGCAAGCCCGAGGTGGGCCGGCAGAGCTACTCGATCGACGCGGTCAACGACTTCGACCCCTTCTTCATGGAGTTGTCCAACTTCTGCGACCAGCATCAGCTGGGGGTGGAGACGCTCATTCATGAAGCCGGCCCAGGCCAGATGGAGATCAACTTCAGCCACGGCGATGCGCTGGACCTGGCGGACCGTGTCTTCCTGTTCAAGCGCACGGTGCGCGAGACGGCGCTGCGCCACGGCGTGTTCGCCACCTTCATGGCCAAGCCGATGGAGCAGGAGCCGGGCAGCGCCATGCACATTCACCAAAGCCTGGTGAGCCTGGACGACGGTCGCAATGTCTTCAGCCAGGAGGACGGCTCGGCCAGCGATCTGTTCGGCCACTGCATGGCCGGCCTGCAGACCTACATCCCGCAGCTGATGCCGATGCTGGCGCCCTACGTCAATTCCTACCGCCGGCTCTCGCCCTTCATGTCGGCGCCGATCAATGTGCGCTGGGGGCATGACAACCGCACCTGCGGCCTGCGCGTGCCCAAGTCCGGGCCGCAGGCCCGGCGCATCGAGAACCGCGTGCCCGGCGTCGATGTGAACCCCTACCTGGCCATGGCCGCCACCCTGGCCTGCGGCTGGCTGGGCATGCGCGACGGCCTGCAGCCCAGCGAGCCCACGGTGGACAGCGCCTGGAACGTCAGCCACGAGTTGCCGCGCCACCTGGAGGACGCGATCTCGGCCATGCGCCGCTGCGACCCGATCAAGGAGGTGCTGGGCGAGGCGTTCGTCGATGCCTTCTGCGCCGTCAAGGAGCTGGAGTACGGCACCTACAACCGGGTGATCAGCTCCTGGGAGCGCGAGCACCTGCTGCTGCTGGTGTGAGCGCGCAGCGCCGCCAGCCCTTGCCACCCCAGCTTCGCACCTGACCATGACCACCACCAGCGCCTACCACCACCTCGACGCGGCCCGCCTGGCCGCCCTGCGCGAGCGCGAGCGCGCCGCCTACAGCGCGCAGAACCCGCGCTCGCAAGCCCTGGCCCAGCGCGCCGCGCAGCACCTGATGTTCGGCGTGCCGCTGCACTGGATGAGCGACTGGTCGATGCCGTTTGCGCTGCATGTGGACCATGCCCAGGGCGCCCACATCACCGATGTCGACGGCCACCGCTACACCGACTTCTGCCTGGGCGACACCGGCACCATGTTCGGCCACAGCCCGGCGCCGGTGGCGCGCGCGGTGGCCGAGCAGGCCGCCCGTGGCCTGACCACCATGCTGCCCGGCGAGAACGGCGTGTGGGTGGCCGAAGAGCTGGCGCGGCGCTTCGGCCTGCCGGTGTGGCAGTTCGCGCTGTCGGCCTCGGACGCCAACCGCTTTGCCATCCGCTGGGCGCGTGCGCTCACCGGCCGCCAGCAGCTGCTGGTGTTCAATGGCTGCTACCACGGCACGGTGGACGATGTCTTCGTCGACCTGCACGAGGGCCAGGCCCGCACCCGCGACAGCCTGCTGGGCCAGGTGGTGGACATCACCCGCACCACCCGCAGCGTGGAGTTCAACGACCTTGCGGCGCTGGAGGCCGCGCTGGCCGACGGCCAGGTGGCCTGCCTGATGGCCGAGCCGGTGATGACCAACATCGGCATGGTGTTGCCCGACCCGGGCTTCTGGGCCGAGGCCCAGGCGCTGTGCCAGCGCTACGGCACGCTGCTGCTGATCGACGAGACCCACACCATCAGCTCCGGTCCCGGCGGCTACACCCAGGCCCACGGCCTGCAGCCCGACCTGCTGGTGGTGGGCAAGCCGGTGGCCGGCGGCGTGGCCTGCGCGGTTTACGGCTTCAGCGCCGACGCAGCGCGGCGGGCCGAGGCCGCCAAGCGCGCCGCCCCGCCCGGGCACAGCGGCATCGGCACCACGCTGACGGCCAATCTGCTGACCATGGCCGCCATGCGCGCCCAGCTGTCCGAGGTGATGACCGACGCCGCCTATGCCTACATGCTGGGCCTGGCCGAGCGCCTGGCCAACGGCCTGCGCGCGGTGATCAGCCGGCACCAACTGCCCTGGTGCGTCACCCAGGTGGGCGCGCGCACCGAGTTCCAGTTCACCCCCACGCCGCCGCGCAACGGCAGCCAGGCCGATGCCATCCTCGACCCGGCGCTGGAGCAGATCATTCACCTGTACCTGCTCAACCGCGGCCTGATCATCACGCCCTTCCACAACATGATGCTGGTGTGCCCCGACACCACGGCGGACGACGTGGACCGGCTGGTGGCCGCGATCGACGGGTTTGTCGCCGAGACAGTGGCGCGATGAGCGCGACGTCCGCCGTGCACCCGGCCTTCTCGCTGCAAGGGCAGGTGGCCCTGGTCACCGGCGCGGGCTCACCGCAGGGCATCGGCCTGGCCACTGCCCGGCTGCTGGCTGAGCTGGGCGCGCGCGTGGCGGTGGCCGCCACCGGGCCGCGCATCCACCAGCGCGCGGCCGAGCTGTGCGCCGCCGGCCACCAGGCCCGCGGCTACCAGGCCGACCTGACCGACCGCGCCGCCACCCAGACGCTGGTGGACGCGGTGTGCGCCGACTTCGGCGTGATCGACATCCTGGTCAACAACGCCGGCATGGCGATGGAAGGCTCGCCCGAGCAGATGGTGGCGCTGGCCGAGATGGACCCGCAGGACTGGGACCACAGCCTCGCGCGCAACCTGGGCACCTGCTTCAACGTCACGCGGGCCTGCCTGCCCGGCATGGTGGCGCGCCGCCATGGCCGCATCATCAACGTCAGCTCGGTCACCGGGCCGCTGGTCAGCAACCCCGGCGAGGCCGCCTACAGCGCGGCCAAGGCCGCCATGCTGGGCATGAGCCGAGCCGTGGCGCTGGAGGTGGCGCTGCAGGGCGTGACCATCAACTGCCTGGCGCCCGGCTGGGTGGCCACGGCGGCGCAGACGCCCGATGAAATCGCCGCCTCGGCCCACACGCCGATGGCCCGCGCCGGCAGCCCCGACGAGATGGCCCATGCCATCGCCTTCCTGGCCAGCCCCGGCGCCAGCTATGTCACCGGCCAGTTGCTGGTGGTGGATGGCGGCAACTGCCTGCAGGAACGCAAGGGTGGCTGAGCACCCGCAAGAGGAGATCGCCATGACCCTGTCCGCCCCCGCCCTGGGTTCGGTGTTTGCGCCTGGCCTGTTTGCCGGCCAGGTGGTGCTGGTGACCGGCGCGGCCGGCGGCGTGGGTGCCGCCACCGCGCGGCTGTTGGCCCGCCTGGGCGCCCGCCTGGTGCTCAGCGACCGCGAGGCCACCGCGCTGCAGGCCGTGGCCCAGAGCCTGGACGACCCGACCGCTACGCTGTGCCTGCCGGCCGACCTGAGCGCCGTAGCCGCCTGCGAGGCGCTGGTGGCCCAGGCCGTGGCCTGGCAGGGGCGGCTGGACGGCGTGGTCAACTGCGCGGGTATCTGGGTGGAAGGCCCCAGCGAGCTGGCCACCGAGGCCGACTGGCAGCGCTGCATCGATGTCAACCTCAAGGGCCTGTTCTTCGTCTGCAGCCGGGCCATCCCGGCGCTCAAGGCCAGCGGCGGCGCCATCGTCAACATCAGCTCCGATGCCGGGGTGCTTGGCAATGCCGGCGCCGCCATCTACTGCGCCAGCAAGGGCGGCGTCACCGTGCTGAGCAAGGCGCTGGCGCTGGAACTGGCGCCGCACGGCGTGCGCGTCAATGCCCTGTGCCCGGCCGATATCATGTCGCCGATGCTGCAACGACAAGCCGATGTCTACGGTGCCGGTGATCCGGCCGCCTACTTCCGCGGCCTGCTGGCGCACTACCCGCAGCGGGCCGCCGCCCGCTTCATCAGCACCGACGAGGTCGCCCACCATGTGGCCTTTTTGCTCAGCCCGGCCGCCGCTGCGGTGACCGGCGCCAGCGCCATGCTCGACTTCGGGTTGAGCGCCGGCTACTGAGCCGCTTTGTCCCCGGCATGACCGCACCCGCCACCGACACATCTGCTTCCGACACGCCCGCAGCGGAGCCCGCCTCCACCACACGGCAGGACGAGATCTACGCCACGCTGCGGCAGTGGGTCACCGTGGGCCGCTTCCAGCCTGGCGAGCGGCTGAAGATCCGCGACCTGGCCGCCACCATGGGCGTGGGCCAGATGCCGGTGCGAGCCGCGCTGCAGCGCCTGTCGGCGGATGGGGCGCTGGTCAATGTGCCCAATGCCGGCGTGGCCGTGCCGCGTCTATCGGTTCCGGAGTTCGATGACCTGCTGCGGATGCGCATGCTGCTGGAAGGCGAAGCGGCCGAGCGCGGCGCGGCGCTGCTGGATGCCGCCGGTCGCCGAAGCCTGACGGGGCTGTGCCAGCGCATGGCGGCCGCGCTGGCGCGGGGCGACAGCGACGACTACCTGGCCGCCAATGAAGACTTCCACGTTCAGTTGTACCGCGCTGCCGGCTCACCGCTGCTGTTCAGTCTGATCGACACCTTGTGGCTGAAGGCCGGGCCCATCTCCAACCGGCTGTTCGACTCACCCGAAGCGTCCCAGGTGCTCAACGACGCCCATGAGGATTTGATCAAGGCCTTGCGCAAGGCCGACCATGCCGCCGTGCGCCGGGCGGTGGAGCGCGACATCTTCACCGCCGGGCAGTTCCTGCGTCAGCGGCTGCAGCTGGATGGCCTGCAACGACCGGGCACCGTGCCGCGCGGCTGAGCCTTCCGGCAGCGGCTGACGCCGGCCGGCTGCAGCCGCAGCCATCCTGACGGTCACGCTCAGTGGTTGTGGCCATCGCCATGAATGGCGCCCTGCGCTGTGGTTCGCGGCAGGCGGTTGGACAGCGACTGCTGGTTGCCTTGCGGTCGCAGCGCCAGGACACCGGCCAGGCCCTGGCTGGCGGCGGCGGCACCGACCGAACCGAACGGCGCCTTGGCCATGACCACCTTGCCGCCCACCACCGTCAACAGCACCTGGTTGCGCGCCAGCTCCGCTTCGGGCACCTGCATGAAGTTCCGGTCCAGCACGATCAGGTCGGCGAACTTGCCCACTTCGATGGAGCCGATCTTGTCCTCCATCCGCAACTGCCAGGCCGAGTTCATCGTGATGGCGCGCAGCGCATCCGCGCGCGACAGCCCGGGCTCGTTGTTGATCTTGCCGGCAAACGCCGGCCCGAAGCTGTTCGGGTTGGTGGGGTCGCCCGAGCGGGTGACACCGATCTTCAGCGCCAGCATTTCGTCCAGCGGGTCGATGGGCCAGTCGCTGCCGTAGGCCACGCGCGCGCCGGCCTTGTGCAGGCTGCCCGAGGGTTCCATGCGCGCGAACCGGTCGGGTCCCAGGTGGGCCTCGGTCTCGCCCGTGGAATAGGGCGCCTGCTGGGCCCATTGGAACGAGAACGATGCCAGCACGTTCAGGGCCTTGTAGCGCGGATAGTCGGCCAGGGCCACCGTCTCGTTGTGCGTGATGCCCGGGCGGAAGCTGCTGGAGGGCACCTGTTGACGGGCGTGTTCGATCGCGTCCAGGGTCTCGCGCACGGTACGTTCACCGGTGGCATGGACGTGCACGTCGAAGTCCGCGCGGGCGATTTCCGCCATCAGCGGCTTGAAGACGGCCGGCGGGAAGTACACCCGGCCTGCGTTGTCACCTGGCACCCAGTTGGGAGCCTCGGCCGTGCCTGCGTTCTTGAAGTAAGGGCTCAGCAGCGCACCCGTGTCGGCCGGGGCATTGACCACCCCGTCACCAAACAGCTTGATGTGGCGGATGCTCACCGAGGGCGATTGCGCCTGCCAGTCCCCCTGGTCCAGGCGGTCACGCAAGGCCTTGACCTCTCGCACGGCCGCCACGGTGCTCGCCGTCGCCTCCTCGACGCCGATCTGCACCGCGAGGAAGGGTCGTGCCGTCAGGCCACCGGCCTTCTGGATGGTCGTCAGCGCCACGGCTTGAGCCTCGCCTGCGGCCGCGTCCATGAACGTGGTCACGCCTTGCGCATTGATCGCCGCCAGGGCCGCCCGGAGTTGTGCCACCCGGTCGGCGTCGTCGTCCCCCGGCACGACGCTGTTGACGATGAAGCTGGCCGCATCCTCGGCGATGCCGGTGAGCTGGCCGCTGGCGTCACGGCCAAAGCTGCCACCGGCCGGGTCCTGCGTGGCGCTGGTCACACCCGCCAGGGCCAGGCCGCGTGTGTTGGTGAGGATGGAGTGGAAGTCGCTGGAGCGCACGACGATGGGCCGCTTGGTCTTCAGCGCGTCGAGCGTCGCCTTGGTCGGGTCAGCATCCACCGCGCTGGTGCCCTGGCGCGACCAGTTCACCACCTCCAGCCAGCCGTCCGGCTCCTTGGCCGTGCTGTTGTCCAGGCAGACCTGGATCGCCGCCTGCAACTGCGCCCGCGTCAGCGAGGCGTAGTTCAGGTTGCACAGCAGCAGCGCACGGCCACCGGCGGTGGGATGCATGTGGCCATCCACCAGGCCCGGCATCATCATGCGGCCGTTCAGGTCGACGACTTCGGTGCGCGTGCCCACGTAGTCGGACACGCCGGCGTTGTCGCCCACATAGACGAAGACGCCATTGCGAATGGCGACGGCCTGCTTCACCGAGTTGTCGCCGTCGACGGTGTACACATAGCCGTTGCGGTAGACGATGTCGGCCTTGTCGACGGCAGCGCTGCCATCGTCATTGCAGCCGACCACCACGGTGCCGATGCCGGCCAGGCAGAAAAGCCCGGCGATGGCAGAGCGGCGCGGCCACTTGAAGGTGCTGGACATGAGGGTGCTCCTGTGAGGACGTGTGTGTTGCGTCAGTTCAGAAGCTGACGACCACGGAGGTGCCGAGCAACTGGTTGGACTTGCGGAAGCCGTCGTTGGCGACGTCGAAGAACACCGGCGCCGAGGCGCGGTCAAGGCGGTACTCGGCCTTGAAGGTGGTGTTCAGGTTGTAGAGCCAGTTCACGCCCACGGCCAACGCCATGCGGTTGGCGCCGCGGCTGCAATCCAGGCTGTTGCTGGCGCTGGCCACGTTGCACTTCAGCGTGGCATCCGGGCCGATGCCGTTGCGCACGTCGGCCGTGGTGAAGCCCAGCAGGCCACCGCCGTTCTTCTTGTTCGAGATGTAGTCGAAGCGACCCACCATCTCCCAGCGCGGGATGAACTTGTAGGCCAGCAGCGTGGACAAGCCCACCCAGCGCGAATCGCGCAGCTCGCCGCTGACCGGGTCGGCAGTGATGGCCGCCCGCTTCTGGCCACCGATGCTGACCTGGCCCTGCCACGTGAAGTTGCCACGGATGAAATAGGCGTCGACCTCGAACGCGTTGAGCATCGTGGTCGCGGTGTCGTAGGCCTCGCTCGTCACGGGGTTGTTGCCTGTGGCGCGGGCGTTGGCCACCTTGCCGTGCACACCGGCAAAGCCGAAGCCGTTGAACTCGCCCTTGGCATAGTCGACCCGGTAGGCCAGCACGGGCTGGTGCTGCCGCGGTGCGTTCTTGCTGCTGTTGTAGTTGGCCAGCAGCCACTTCGTGTTCCACTTGCCCCGCACCACCTCCATGCCGGCACCGGTGTAGGTGGTGGGCGCGGTGAAGTCCAGCAGCAGTCCGCGCGTCACCAGCTTGGTGGTGGTGGGCTGGGTGTATTCATAGCCCGTCCAGTCCGGGATCTGGCCGGCGATGAGGCGGGTCTGCAAATCGCCCAGCGGCAGCGACACCGAAGCCTCGTGCACCAGGGAGTTGCTGCTGCTCTCGGCGACGCTGCCGGCGCCGCGGTTGGGCATCAAGGTCAGCCGCCACTTGGTGCCACCTTCCATCTCCTTCTGGAAGTCCAGGCTCAAGGTGCCGAAGTAGCCGTTGTCGTAGTTGTAGCCGTCATCCGCGACGCGGTTCAGGAACTGGAAGCCTCCGCGGCGTTGGCGACGGTTGTAGATGTAGGTCGGGTCGGCAAAGCCGCTGATCTTCAGCTGCTTCAGGCCCTGCGCTTCCACCGCGTCCTCCAGCGCCTCGGTCTTGACGGCAATGCGGTTGAAGTCCTGCACCTGCTGCGGCGTCATGCCCGGTTGCGGCTCGGCTGCCTTGGCCGGCTGTGCTGCCTGTGCCGCTTTGAGCTGGCCTTCGAGCTTGTCGACCCGATCGCGCAGCGCCTTCAACTCATTGAGCAAAGCATCGTTGTTCTGGGCTTGCACGGCTGGCGTCAGCACCAGCAGGGCCGCAGCAAGCGCCAGCGCAAGGCGGCTGCGCTTGGGCAGGGAACGGGACATGGCAACTCCTCGAATGTCGTCAGGGGGGATGGGATGACTCAGGAAAGCAGACTCATGCCCCGCGCTGCGCGGCACTGATCTCGGCGGCGCGCCGGCGTTCGGCACGGGCGATCAGCAGGCTGCCCACGGTGACGCAGATGGCCACGATGGCGATGATCACGGTGGCCATGGCATTGACACTGGGGTTCAGCCCCAGCCGGGCGCGAGAGAAGATCACCAGCGGCATCGTGGTGCTGCCCGGGCCCGACAGGAAGGCTGACACCACCACGTCGTCGAGCGACAGGCTGAAGGTGAGCAGCCAGGCCGAGGCCAGGGCCTGCAGGATCAGCGGCAGCGTGACCAGCACGAACACCTGGTGCGGGCGGGCGCCCAGGTCCATGGCCGCCTCTTCCAGCTGCGGGTTCAGATCCAGCAGGCGCGCCTGCACCACCACCGTGGCGTAGGCCATGCCCAGCAGCAGGTGGCCCAGCCAGATGGTCATCAGGCCGCGATCAACCAGGTTGGAGCCGGTGGCGCGCTGCACCGCCACCAGCATCAGAAGCAGGCTCAGGCCGATGATCACTTCGGGCATCACCAGCGGCGCGCTCACCATGCCGCTGAACAAGGTGCGACCGCGGAAGCGCCGGTACTTCACCAGCGTGAAGGCCGCCAGCGTGCCCAGCGTCACCGAGGCGGTGGCCGACAGGAAGGCGATCTTCAGCGACAGCCACAGCCCGTCCAGAATCTCGTGGTCGCTGGCCAGCTTGACGTACCAGTCCAGCGTGAAGCCGCCCCAGCGTGTGGGCTGCAGCGACTGGTTGAACGAGTACAGGACCAGCGTGACGATGGGCAGGTACAGAAACAGATAACCCAGGCTCAGCCAGCCGCGGCCGAAGTTGCGTGCGAAACGCGCGCCGAAGAAGGAACGGTCGGCTTTCATCGCGCCTGCTCCCGGGCCTCGGCCTGCACCTTGCTGAAGATGGCCAGCGGCACGACGATCAGCAGCACCAGCACCACAGCCACGCTGCTGGCCATCGGCCAGTCGTTGTTGCTGAAGAACTCGTCCCACAGCACCTTGCCGATCATCAGCGTGCGCGGGCCGCCCAGCAGTTCGGGGATCACGTACTCGCCGATGCAGGGGATGAAGACGAGCATGGCTCCGGCAACGATGCCGGCGCGCGACAGCGGCACGGTGATCAGCCAGAAGGCCTTGAAGCGGGTGGCGCCCAGATCGGCAGCGGCCTCCAGCAGGCGCAGGTCCAGCTTGGCCAGGTTGGCGTACAGCGGCAGGATCATGAAGGGCAGGTAGCTGTAGGCCATGCCGATCACCAGCGAGAACGGCGTGTTCATGAACTTGCCGGCGGTGTCGATCATGCCCAGGGCCACCAGCAAGCCGTCCAGGCGGGTGGCGATCAGCAGCTGCGAGACCCAGCCACCTTCGTCGAGCAGACCCTTCCAGGCGTAGACGCGCAGCAGGAAGGAGGTCCAGAACGGCAGCATCACGCCCATCAGCAGGGCCGGCTGCAGGCTGGCTCTGGCGCGGGCCATGAAGTACGCGAAGGGGTAGCCCACGACCAGGCACACCGCGGTGGTGATGGCGGCGAACTTCAGGCTGGAGACGTAGGCCGTGAAGTACAGGTCGTCGCTGAACAGCGTGAGGTAGTTGCCGTACTTCAGCGCCAGCCGGAGCATGCCGTCGCCCGCGACCATCAGGTTGTCGGGGCGCACTGCGCCCATCTCCGACAGGCTGTAGTTCAGCACGATCAGGAACGGCGCCGCGAAGAACACCAGCAGCCACAAGTAGGGGATGCCGATGACGGCACTGCGGCCGCGCAGCAGACCTGCAAGGCGGCAGGACATGCGGTGGGAAGGGGAGTGCAGACTCATGGTTTACTGCGTCAGCACCACGTGGGCGTCGGACGACCAATGCGCCCAGACACGGTCGCCCACGACGATCTCGTCGCTGCGGTTGCGCCGCGTGTTGTTCATGTTGACCTTGAGCGTCGCGCCACTGGCCAGGGCCAGCTGGTAGACCGTGAAGCTGCCGAAGTAGGACAGGGCCTTCACCGTGCCGACCATGCGGTTGAAGAGGTCGGCCGGCGCCTCGCGGCTGAGCGTGATCTTCTCGGGGCGCAGCGCCACCGACAGCGCCATGCCGCGCGTGCCGGTGATGCCATGACCCACGTGGTGCTGGCAATCGGCGCAATCGATCACGCAGTGGTCGGCCTCGTCCACGCTGAGCACGCCGTCCATCAGGTTGACGTTGCCGATGAAGTCCGCCACGAAGCGTGTGGCGGGTGTCTCGTACACCTCGGCCGGCGGCCCCACCTGCAGGATGCGGCCCTCGCTCATCACCGCGATGCGGCTGGCCATGGTCATGGCCTCTTCCTGGTCGTGCGTCACCATCACGCAGGTTACGCCCACGTCGCTGATGATCTTGACCAGCTCGACCTGGGTTTCTTCGCGCAGCTTCTTGTCCAGCGCGCCCAGCGGCTCGTCCAGCAGCAGCAGCTGCGGCCGCTTGGCCAGGCTGCGTGCCAGCGCTACCCGCTGCTGCTGGCCGCCCGAGAGCTGGTGCGGTTTGCGCTGGGCGTACTTGCCCAGCTGCACCAGCTTGAGCATGTCGTCCACGCGCTGGGCGATCTCCGCACGCGGCAGGCCTTCGCGCTTGAGGCCGAAGGCGATGTTCTCCCACACCGTCAGGTGCGGGAACAGCGCGTAGCTCTGGAACATCATGTTGATGGGCCGCGAATACGGCTCCATCGCGCGCAGGTCCACCCCGCCCAGCGTGATGCGGCCCGAGGTGGGCACCTCGAAGCCGGCCAGCATGCGCAGCAGCGTGGTCTTGCCGCAGCCGGAAGAGCCCAGCAGCGCAAAGATCTCGCCCTTGCCAATGTCCAGGTTGATCTGGTTGACGGCACGCGTGGCGCCGAAGTCCTTGACGACGTCCTCGATCGCCAGGAAAGCAGACATGCGCGAAGACACCTCAGATACCCGTCTTGAACGCGGTGTAGATGCGCGTCATCGTGCGGCGGATGTCGTTGCTGACGGCGTCGGGCACCGACATCTTCTTCAGGTCCGCATCGGACAGGAACACCGTCGGGTTGTTGGCTACCTCGGGCTTGATGAACTTGCGGCTTTCCTTGTTGGGGTTGGCGTAGAACACCTTGTTCGTCAGGCCTGCATGGATCTCGGGGCGCAGCACGAAGTTGATGAACTTCTGTGCGTTCTCGGGGTGTGGTGCATCGACGGGGATGACCATGGTGTCGAAGATCAGCACGCCGCCGGTCTTGGGCAGCAGGGCCTGGATGTTCTGGCCGGTCTTGCCGTCGATGGCGCGCTGGCGTGCGATGTTGATGTCGCCGTTCCAGCCCAGCGACAGACACAGGCTGCCGTTGGCCAGGTCGTTGATGTAGCCCGACGAACTGAACAGCGTCACATAGGGCCGGATGCTCTTGAGCAGCGGCGCCACGGCGCCGTAGTCACCCTGGTTGCGGCTGAACGGCGGCTTGCCCAGGTAGTGCATCGTGGTGGGCACGACGTCGCTGGGCGAGTCCAGGACGGACACGCCGCAGCTCTTGAGCTTGCTGATGTATTCGGGCTTGAAGAACAGGTCCCACGCGTTGTCCGGCATCGGCGTGCTGCCGAGGGCGGCCTTGACCTTGTCGACATTGATGCCCAGCG
>Ga0114942_1000060_pt1 | contig 27913 bp, 31 predicted proteins | sample LowerColdCreek_FD_88674 | JGI IMG/M metagenome (GOLD analysis project Ga0114942, IMG submission 88674) | Groundwater microbial communities from Cold Creek, Nevada to study Microbial Dark Matter (Phase II) - Lower Cold Creek | ecosystem: Environmental > Aquatic > Deep subsurface > Groundwater ... | reverse complement strand
GCTTGGTGCCGGTCTTGAGATCGACCTCCCAGATGGCGGCGCGTCCCTCTTCTTCGCTCATGCCGTGCTCGGCCACGTTGCTGTTGGAGCCCACGGTGGCGTACAGGCGCCGGCCGTCGGGGCTGGCGATGAGGCTCTTGGTCCAGTGGTGGTTGCGCGTGCCGGCAGGCAGCTCGGTCAGCCGGTGCGGCGGGCTCGCCAGGCGCGCCTGGCCGGTGGTGTACTCGAAGCGCAGCACCGCATCGGTGTCGGCCACGTAGAAGTGCTCGCCCACCAGCGCCATGCCGAACGGCGAGTTCAGCCCCTGCGCGAACACCTCGCGCCGCTCGGGAACGCCATCGCCGTCGGCATCGCGCAGCAGCGTGATGCGGTTGGCGCTGGGCGTGGCCGCGCCGGCACGCTTCATGAACAGCTTCTGCACCCAGGCCTTGAAGCCCTGGTCATCGTCTGGCCGTGGTGGCGCATTGCTCTCGGCGACCAGCACGTCGCCGTTGGGCAGCACATGCAGCCAGCGCGGATGGTCCAGCCCGGTGGCAAAGGCCTGCACCTGCAGGCCGGCGGCTGCCGTGGGGGCTTCGTCGGCCTGCCAGGGCCGGGGCTTGGCGATCTGCACGGTCGGCAATGCGCTACGCACCGGCTCCACGAGTGTGGGGCGCGCGCCGACATCGGCGTTCGGCGGGAGGCGGGTGCTCTCGCCGCAGCCGCTCAAGGCGACCGCGGCCAGCGCACTGGCCAGAGGGAAGAGCGTCTTCATGCCACGCGCATGGCAGGCTGCGTGCCCGACCCGCCCGTGGCGGCGCGGGGGGCGCAGCGGCAGCCCGTTCAATTGAAGAACAGATAGACGAGCAGCAGCACGATGCCGGGAACGCCGAGCAGCCAGGCCAGAAGGTATTTGCCCATGGTGGTCTCCTGTTGGGTGGGGGTGGTTGAAGGATCAGCGAATCGCGCCGGGCAGCACAGCAGACGAGGCCCGGCCGGCGCGTAGGACGCCGGGCAGGGCGGCCGCCGTAGGACTGCACCCACCGGCCGAAGCGGTGGCCGCCGGCCCCGCGCAGACGGCGCGCGGCCTAGCCTTGCAGTCAGCCCGTTGGGCATCCCCGCCCCCAGGGGCAAACGCAAAGGAGCACGCATGAACAGCGACCAGATCAAGGGCACCGTCAAGGATGTCGCCGGCAAGGCACAGCGCAAGGTGGGTGAGGCCGTGGGCAGCACCGAACAGCAGGTCAAGGGCGGCCTGAAGCAGGCCGAGGGCAAGGCTCAGAAGGCCGTCGGCAATGCCAAGGAAGCCTTCAAGGACGTGCACGCCACGACGCGCAAGGTCTGAGGCCTGCGCACCGAAAGCCGCCGCACCCCAACGGGTCGGCGGCTTTTTCAATCACGACACGGTCAGGAGACCCGCGATGAATTCCTCTCTCTCATTTCTGTCCTCGCGCCGCGCCGGCACCCTGGCGCTGGCCGCCGCGACGCTGTTCGTCGCCGGCTGCGCCTCCATGAGCGAACGTGAGCGCGGCACCGCCCAGGGTGCCGGTGCGGGCGCCGTGGCCGGTGCCGTCATCGGCTCCATGACCGGCGGCAATGCCGGCCGCAGCGCGGCCATCGGCGGCGTCGTCGGCGCCGTGGCCGGCAACCTGTGGTCCAAGCGCATGGAAGACAAGCGCGAGGCGCTGGCCCGTGCCAGCCAGGGCACCGGCGTGGAAGTGGCCCGCACGGACGACAACCGCCTCAAGCTGAACGTGCCCAGCGACGTGTCCTTCGACACCGGCCGCGCCGACATCCGGCCGCAGATGCGCCCGGTGCTCGACGAGATCGGCCGCAACCTCGACGCCAGCGTGCGCGTGACCGTCGTCGGCCACACCGACAGCACGGGCAGTGACCAGATCAACGACCCGCTGTCGCGCGAACGCGCGATGGCCGTGCGCGACTACCTGGCCGCGCGCGGCGTGCCGTCCTCGCGCGTCAGCATCGCGGGGCGCGGCTCGCACGAGCCCGTGGCCAGCAACGACACCGAGGCCGGCCGCGCGGCGAACCGGCGCGTGGAGATCTTCCTGTCGGAGCCGGGGCAGTCCTGACCCAGCAGTTCAAGGCGCCGCTTGCAGCGGCGCAAAGACAAAGGGCCTGATCTTTCGATCAGGCCCTTTGATGTTCTGGTGCCGGCAAGAGGAGTCGAACCCCCGACCTTCGCATTACGAATGCGCGAGATATGGTGTTTGCCGCCGTTGATGCTCATTCGTATACTCAATAAAAATCAACACGTTAGCGGACTTGTGCTGTCATTGCATCCAGTCTTGGCGTTGATTGGAATTCGCCAAAATGTCGGCCAACTGGCTACATGGTGGCTACATGAGCCGAGGGAAGCATGGCAAGACGTAAGGCGGGCGCACCGATTGACCTGGAGAAACCCCACGCGCTGACGGTGGGGTTGATTGCCGACCTCACCTGTCCGGCGGGCAAGGAGCAGGCGTTCCTGCGCGATGCGGACAGCAAAGGCCTGCGGGTGCGCGTCACGGCCGCCGGCGCCAAGTCCTTCGTCTTTGAAACCAAAGTGATGCGCAAGACCTTGCGCCGGACGATTGGTGACGCCGGGGCCTGGACCATCGAGGCCGCGCGCATTGAGGCCAACCGCCTGCGTGTGCTTACCGACCAGAAGCAAGACCCCCGCGAGCTGGACCGCGAGAAGGCCGAAGCGAAAGCGCGCAAGGCCGAGGAGGCGGAAGCCGCCCAGGCGGTAGCGGCGGCGCGGGCGGTGACGGTGGGCGAGGTCTGGCCGGTCTACATGGCGAACGGCAAGCCAGCGAAGAAAGCGGCCTGGAAGCCCCGCTATCGGGCCGACCTGATGAAGGCCGCCGCCCCAGGTGGCGAACCCCTCAAGCGCGGCAAGGGCCTGACAAAGCCGGGGCACCTTGCCGCGTTGATGCCGCTCACGCTTGCGAGCATCGACCAAGACACCATCCGCGATTGGTACAGCGCCGAATCGAAACGGGCGCCCATCCAGGCAGCGCGGGCAGTGGCGATGTTCTCCGGCTTCCTGTCGTGGTGCGCCACTCGCAAGGAATACCGGCCGCTGGTGGACCGTGAGGCGGCCCGGGCAAAGGACCTGGGCGACGTGCTGCCGGCGTCGAAGCCGCGCACCGATGCCCTGGAGGCGGAGCAACTGGCCGCGTGGTTCGCTGGCATCGACAAGCTCCGCAATCGGCACGCTGCGGCCTACCTGGTGGCGCTGCTGCTGACCGGGGCGCGTCGCGAGGAAATGGCTGGGCTGCGCTGGGCGGACGTGGACTTCCAGAACCGCCGCATGACCATCGCTGACAAAGTGGACGCTACCCGCGTCATTCCGCTGGCGCCGTACTTGTCCAGTCTGCTGCATGCACTGCCCCGCGTGACGCTGGCGGACGGCGCGCAAAACCCCTTCGTGTTCGCTTCCGCAGTGACCCAGAAAGGGGCCAACAAGGGCCGCAGCCGGAGCGCATCGGGCCACATCGCCGAACCCCGCGCGTATCACGCTGATGTGCTGACCGAGGCCGCACTGCCCCACGTCTCCATCCACGGCCTGCGGCGCTCCTTCGCGCTGATGGGCGAGGCGGCCGGTGCACCCGCTGGCGCCATCGCTCAAATCATGGGGCATCGGCCCAGCGCCATGTCCGAGCGCTACAAGCCGCGCCCAATTGGTGTGCTGGGCGAGTATCTGGCTAAGGTCGAGGCGTTTGTCCTGGAGCGCGCCGGCATCACGTTCGACACTTCCCAGGCAGCTCGGACGGCGTTGAGGGTCGTTGGATGAAGGCAGGGCCCGTATCATCATTTTCCAATGAATAGCGCGATCAAGAACCAAATCAGCAGCTTCCTTGAGGAGATGGCGCAGCGGGACCACGCTGTTGCTACGGCGCTTGCCGACAAGCTGTTCCTGCGGCCGAACTGGGTGGAGGTCTACCCGGACAGCGTCATGCCACTTCGCATGGCTGTGGCCCTCACGTGCTCGATAAACCCGCAGTTCGCGTCTGTCATTGAACACGCGCACGGTGAGGGAGAAGGGGACGTAGGCGCGGCTGTGAAGCTCGCGCTACGTCGACTCAAGTACATGAAGACCGAGCGCGCCAGATCGCCGACTGATCCGATATCCCTGCACGAAATTGCACGTGTGGCGGGTGAGATTTGTTGGCAATTGCCGGCCGAGTTTCCCTTGGCGCGCGAAGCGTTCCAGTCGCGGCAGCCAACCATTTGCGAGTTCGAACCCATCGCGCAGGCGCGCGAGGCAGATGTCCAAGCGACTAGCGGTCCGGCCGCCCCTAAGGGCGAAACGGTCAAGGATCGGCGTGCCCGGCTGCTTGCCAGGCTTGAAGCTGAAGAGAAAATCAAGAAATACGGCGCGCTTCAACGCGTCGCCGATCAGGAGCGTGCGATCCGACCGACGGCTGATCGCAGCAGTGTTGGAAAGGACATCAAGCTGGGCCGCAAGGAGCGAGCCGAGTTCCTTCGCGCGGGCGCGCTGCCTCAAGTTACCCGCACCTAGCCCCAACGTACCCCGCTTTCCTCGTCTGCACCCATGGCAGCGAGGCGAGCACACTTACCCCGGTTGACGGGGTATGGCACCCGGGTCATCGAATGCATCCCTGTTCAATGCATTCGAGTGATTCCGCATGGCTGCACGTACGATCCAACTGACTCCGCTGGCGCAGGAAACGCGCTGTGCGCTGCCTACGGCTGAAGCCGCAGCGCACATCAACCGCGCCGACCAAACGCTGCGCCTCTGGGCGATGACGGGCTCCGGCCCTATCGTGCCGCTGCGCATTCACGGCCGCCTCGCCTGGCCCGTGGCTGACCTCAAGCGCGTGCTGGGGGTCGAGTAATGGCGCGCGACCACAACCCTGCCGACCTGGCCGAGCAACGTGGCGCCAATCTCGCCGACAAACTGATCGAGGAGTTCCCCGACACTGAGAATCAGGCGGAGCGCATGCGCCTGCTGCACCGTGCCTTGCTGGAAGCGTCGGAAGGCCTGTATCCGTCGCGCTCGCTCGGCGGATTCTCGTGTGGCCTGGTGTGCTACCTCGAACACGCGCTGGGGCTCGACCTGTGAGCCCGCGCCCCGACAAACACGCCTTCGCGGTGCCCGCGCCTGCGACGGCCGCCCACCCCAGCATCGCCCACTTCACCGGCGCCTACCCCGGCCAGGCCGTCGTCAAGGGTTCCCCGAACCGAGCCCGCCGCGCGGCGCACTGCGAGCGCGGCGCCGAGATCGCCCGCCGCAGCGGCAACACCGTGGTCGAAGCGGCGTGGCTTCGTGCGCGGGCTCGCCTGATCAGCAAGATGGGCGCGTCTGTCGCTGATGGGCTGGATGCGCCGGTCCAGGAGGCGTCGTGGCCCTAAAGCGCCCCGCATTCCAGTTCTACCCGGCCGACTGGCGCAAGGATGTGAAGCTGCGAGCCTGCAGCATTGCAGCTCGCGGCCTCTGGATCGACCTGATGTGCGTGGCGCACGAGTGTGAGCCCTACGGGCACCTGGTGCTCAACGGCAAGCCCATGACGCCGCAACAGATCAGTGGGCAGATCGGTGTTGCCACAACGATGGTGCGAAAGCTGCTCGATGAGTTGATCGGGACCGGTGTGGCCCGCGTTGCTCAGGACGGTGTGATCTTCAGCGCGCGCATGGTGCGCGACGAGGGTGTGCGCAACGCACGTGCTGACGGTGGTCAGGCGGGCGCAGATCATGGCCATAAGGGGGCATCACACGGCCATAAAGGGGGGCGTCCACGCAAAGCGAAGGGGGGTTTTGAAACCCCCGATTGCCCCCCGGTTGCGCAGGCGCTGAAACCGCCCCCTTCTTCTTCGTCTTCCTCTTCATCTACTTCTTCGGAGAAGATCCAAACCCGCACGTCGAAAAAGCTCAAGACGCCGATGCCTGCTGATTTCAAGATCAGCCAGCGAGTGACGGATTGGGCTGCTAGCGGCGGCCATGCCGATCTTGATCAGCACTTGGATGCGTTCAAGGAGAAATGCGCCGCGCACGGGTACACCTATGTGGACTGGGACGCAGCGTTCATGGCAGCGGTGCGCGCAGACTGGGCGAGGCTTCGCCAGCCCGGCAGCGCTGCGCAGCGCCCCGTGCTTCATGCTGACGAACTGTTCACGGGGGGCGCAGCGTGAGCGACATCAACTTCAACGGCGCGCCAGCTACTGCCGAAGAACCTTGGTCGCCGTGGTCCTGCCATGCAGAGTACAGCGTCCTCGGCGCCCTGATGATCGACAACGATGCGCTTGGGCGCATCTCCGGCGTGGTCAGCGCAGCCAGCTTCTGGCACGCCCCGCACCGCACCGTGTTCGCCACCATCGTCCGCCTGATCGGTGCCGGCCAGCCGGCCGACGTCGTGACCGTGTTCGATGCGCTGCGAGACGCAGGCGCCGCTGAAGACGTGGGCGGCCTCTCTTGCCTGAACCAGCTCGTGCAGTGTGTGCCCAGCGCCGCCAACATCGTGCGCTACGCCGAGATCGTGGCGGACAAGGCGCTGCGTCGCACGATCCTGGCGGCTTCGGACGTTGTTGCGGACATGGTGCGCCAGGCAGCCTCTGCCGATGAGGCCCTGGATCAGGTCCAGGCCCGACTCGCTGGCTTGAAGCGCGTTAAGGCCGACCGTGAGCCCCGGTCTCTTGGCGAACTGATGTTGGAGCGCACGGCCCACTGGGAAGCCCTGGAGTCTGGGGACATTCTGCCGGGCGTGCCGACTGGCCTCGCACCGTTGGATGAAGCCTTGTGTGGCGGCATCAAGCCGGGGCGCGTCATCGTCTTGGCCGCGCGACCGGGGGTGGGCAAGACGTCCCTCGCCACGCAGATTCTTCTTCACGTTGCTGGCCACGGCGCGCGCGGTTTGATGTTGAGTCAGGAGATGACGTCCGGTGAACTGATGGACCGGGCGGCGGCGCACCTGGGCGCGATTCGTATGGACAGGCTGGCGACTGGTCGCCTGGAACCGGATGACTGGACGCGCGTTGCTGACGTTGCGGATCAGGCCGCACGGTTGCCTGTGCATATCGATGACCAGCCGGCGCTGACGCTGCTCGACATTCGTGCAAAGGCACGCCAGGCCGGTCGCGGCGGACAACTGGCGCTCATCGTGATCGACTACCTGCAGCTCACTTCGGGCACTGGCAAGGCCGAGACTCGCCACCATCAGATTGAGCAGATCAGCCGGGGCATCAAGACGCTCGCCAAGGAGATGAATGCCTGCGTCCTGTTGCTGTCCCAGCTGAACCGCGCCAGCGAAGGCGGCGAGCCCGAGCTGCAGCACCTCAAGGAGTCCGGAAGCATCGAAGAGGACGCGGACACGGTCGTGCTGCTGCACCCGGTTGGCAACGAGGCCGACGGCTCGCTGCTTGTTCTTGCCAAAGTGGCCAAGAACCGGGGCGGTCGGCGGGGCCGCATTGCACTTGCTTTCGACGGACGCACTCAGCGTTGGAAGTCGAGCGACCGGGACGTCGCTCGCCAGACCGAGGAAAAGAAATGGACACCCCGATGAAACTTGATCCGCGCACGACCAGCGCTATCGCGAAGGCAGCAGCAGCAGCCTGCGCCACCGCCAAACCCACCGACGACCGGGTGCCTGCGCCGCCCGCGCCGCCCAGCGCTGACCCCGCCATGGCGAGCCAGCCGGTCCAGACGGCAGCGAATGACGACGACGGCGACCCCGGCGCCATGGGATTGCCCTGCGCCGGGCATCGCGCACCGGCAAGGGCTGGCCTGCGGCAGGTGATCGGCCGCCGACTCCGCGCTGCGCGTGTGCTGCAGGGCCTGGACCAGTCGCGCGCCGCAGAGCAGTTGGGCTATGAGACCAGTTCGCAGCTGAGCCAGTGGGAGCAGGCCAAGCGGACGCCGCCGCTTGAACAACTCGTCGCCGCCGCCGAAACCTACGGCACGACCACTGATTTCCTGCTCGGCCTGAGCAACGAACCCGACCGCGACGCGCACATGGCCCTTCGCGCTGCGACGCTTCGCGGGGTGCGCGCGATGCTGATTGCCGCAAGTGAAAGCACCGTGCAGCTCTTCGAGCGCCGTGCCGCGCTGATTGGTCCGGATGCGTCGCATCTGAGCGCCATCGTCGACGCCGGCCAGGCGCTGCAGAACGCCATTGCGGTCCTGATGCGCGCCGACGGCTTCCAAGAACTGAGGGGAGGAGCGAGTGTGGTCCGCTGTGCCGACGACCTCGACGCCGCCATCGTGGCTGCGCGCCGCCGGCTCGATGCTCACCGCGAGATGGGCGACGGCATCCAGGCCCAGCTCAGGGCTGAGATGGTCGATCGGTAGCCTGCACTGCGCGCGCCGTTTGGAAAAGCGGGGCACGGAGGAGCACGCGCCGAAACGAACATGGCGGGATGGTCACAACACATACCGCCATGTCCGCGCCCATCAAACCCTCCGACGAAGAGCTTCTGAACACGGCCGAAGTCGCCGTGATGTGCAGTGTGAAACCGGACACCGTCGCCCGCTGGCGCACCAAGGCCCGTGCCCAGCCGCTCCAGTTTCATCGCGTCGGTGGCCAGCGCCTCTATCGCAAGGCTGACGTTCTGGCCTTCATCGAAGCCGGCCGCTGCCAGCCCACCAAGGCCTGAGATGCGCGACCTGCTCGTGTCGTTCTTCAATCGTCGCAAAGATGCCATTCCAGCGGCCGCCAGCGACGACAACCCTAGCGCGGTGGTGACGCCACCCGAAACCAATACGCCCACGCAGGAGTGTGCCGACCCTATGAACAAACACCGTCAGTTCCCTGCCGCCGCTCTTTCGCAGAGCGGTCTCGCGCCCATCGAGGTGGCACAGCTTTGCGTCGTTCACCGGAACGTGGACGTTCAGTACGCTGCCGAAGCGCTTCGGCGCGAACTGCACCAACTCGTCGATGCGAGCCTTCTCGGCTTCGTTGCTGAGGCTTCTCACCGCGTCAGTCGCGACGGCGCGCAACTGACCGCCGAGAACGTGCTGGCTACGCTGCAGCTGATGCTCGCCGATGTGGCCGGCGAGATCACTGCGGCGCGCGACGAGGCCGCGTCCCATGGTGCTGCGATTCGCCATGCGATGGCGCCACTTCAGCCCCTGCTCTCCGCTGTCGCCCGTCGTGCCGCAGTCGCATCCACTGAGCGCGATGCCCTTTTGCGGCGAGTGCAAGGCTTGAGCCAAGGCGCGCCGCTCTCCGGTGCGCAGCGCTACCAGGAACTGGCCCGGCACCTGACCGTCGACCAGATTGCGAAGCTTGGCATTGCCCAGCCTGACGTGGACAACTCGGCCGCCATTGCTGCGACAAGGGTTCGTATCGCCGAACTGGATCATCTGCTGGCTGGGTGTGCAGCGTTCCATGTGCGCCCTGGCTTCAACGTCGATCACCTGGCCGGCCTGGGCTTCGACGCGGAGATCGAAGCGACGCGTGCAGCCGTGGGGGCGTGCGCGGCATGAGCATCCCTCGCGTTGGCAATGCCACGGCGGCGCTGAACCGCCTGCAGGCGGAGGAGCTTGCCAGCCGGCGCCAGGCCGCGACGATCCTTCGGCCCGAAGAGGTCGCCGGTCGTCTCTCCCCGGCGCGACTGCTGACCACGACGCTGGGCGGCAAGGTGCGGCCCATCACGCCGGCCGACCTGGTTGCATTCCGCAAGAGCGTTGCCGCGCTGGGCGAGCGGGCGCATGTTGGCATCACCGCTGCCGAGGCGCTTGGCCTGTCCACGCCGGCCGACGTCGAGCGCGCCAAGCGCGAGATCCGGTACGCGATGCCAGTCCGCCTGCAGACCGGCAAGGTCCAGTTCGTGACCAACTCGGGCCCCAACAGCAAGGTCGCGCGGCACCACGTGAGCCTGGAGTTCGTCGGGTTCGCATCAGCAGTGGCTCGCCCGGGCACACCGACACAGGCCGCCATGCTGCTGATGAAGCAGGGACGCTTCAAATTCGAGTGCGATTGCCCGCATTTCAGATTCGTGTTGCGCTTCGTCGCCACCGCCGGTGGCTGGGTCAGCGGCCGCGCTGAGCACGGAATGCCAAAGCTGACGAATCCCACCTTGGATGGCGCGGCCTGCAAGCACCTGGTCCGCGTCATGAACGACATCCAGTTCGGTGCCGCGCTGCGCCAGCGCGTGGCGCAGATGATCGAGGCGGAACGCGCCCACATCGACCGGCCAGGCAAGGCTCGCCCCAAGGCCGTCATCGTTCGACAGGCGGACGCCGAGCGCATGCAGCCCAAGAACGCCCGCCGAATCGTCGTGCCGGCCGGCGCGCGCGGCGCCTCCTTGCCGCCGCCGGCAAGCGCCGCCGACATCCGCCGGGCGTTGGCAGCCTTTGCCGGCAAGGGTGACGTCACCAGCGACGCCATCGCCCGCGCTTTGAGCGCACTCCTACCGACAGGCACCCGATGAGCCGCCCCAACGATCCTGAAACGCTACTCCGCCAGGCCGAACGCCTGCGCATGCTGGTCACGATCTCCAAGACGCGCCGCCTCATCCAACGCTCCCAACAACTCACGGATCGATACATGACCCGCGCCAACACGAAGAACACGCACTTGCTGAAGGCCGAGCTGTTCCACCGCACCTCACTGCGCCCGGACGGCCAGCCGTTCTCCGGCAGCGCTGAAGACATCGAGGCAGCTGAACTCGTCGAACCTACGACGGTGAGCCTGGGCGCCCTGACGCTGCGCGTGGTCAACGCCGACCCTCGCGCGCTGGCGGTCTCGCTGGGTGCCCTCGAAGAAGGCGTGCAAGGCGGCGCGTGCTGGCTGGTGGAGTACGAGGCCAGCGCTCAGCCGCCATGTACGGGCCAGTGCCTCGTAGTGGACACGGGTGTTGCAGGTGTCGCGCTCACGTTTCTGGTGTGGCTCAGCCATGCTGATCTGCAGGAACTCGATGCGCCTGACCACGTGCCAGACGCTGTGAGAAACCCTGCGTTGCAGGGGATCGGACCGCATCAGGCGCTGCTGGTACTTGAGCCGGCCGGCGACGCGGAGTGAACAAGATGAAGAACAACTCTGGCCCGCGTGACCTGATGGGCTGCCCGCAGCGCGAGGCGCTGTTCGTCGACCTCTACTTGGCGCTGAGCTTCAACGGAACGCAGGCCTACATGGAGGCCGGGTTCACCGCGAAGAATGAAGCCGTCGCAGCGGTTATGGCGTCACGCCTGTTAAGAAAGGCTAAGGTCCGCGACTACCTGGCGGTGCGCTCGAAGGCAATGTTCGACCGCGTTGAAGAGGAACAGGACCGGCTGATGGCGACGCTGACCGCTGTCGCGTTCACTGACCCGAACGAGCTGGTGAGCTATCAGCGCGGCGCATGCCGCTACTGCTACGGCGCCAAGCACCGATACCAGCACACGGCCGGCGAGTGGGAGCAGAAGCTGGAGGCGCACGAGGCCCGGCGCGAGGCGGCGCTGGCGAAGGATCGCCCGGACCCTGGCCCGCTGGACGGCAAGGGCGGTACCGGCTACGACAAACGCAAGGAGCCGCACGCTGACTGCCCCGAGTGCTTCGGGGAGGGCCGGGGCGAGATGGTCATCAAGGATACGCGCCACCTCACGCCGGCCGCCCGTGCGCTGTACGCCGGCGTCAAGGACTCCAAGGAGGGGCTGCAGGTGCTGACGCACTCGCAGGAGAAGGCGCGCGACACGCTGGCCAAGATTCATCGCATGTATGACGAGGGCTGCAACGTCAACCTGACGTTCAACGGCGAGGAGCTGAGCCGCACATTCGGCGAGAAGATGGCCAGGAGCCGGGCGCGCGGCGAGGCCATGCGTCTCGAACGGTTTGGCGAGGCAGAGGTCTGACATGGCGAACTTCAAGAGCGATGCCCAGGGCTTCCTGATCGGCGAGAAGCTGCTGGACTTCACGCAGGAGCTGGTGCGCGGCCAGGCCCGCGCCATGCCCGTGTGGCGCGAGATCCGCAACGACGTGCGGAGCATCGCGCGCCAGCTCGGCGTGCAGGTGGCAGCCACGCGGCGCAGCTCGGGCCAGCGGGCGACGCAGAGCGCGGTAACGGCGGCGGCTCCAGCGGCAGCGCCGACGGCACGCCCGGCCGGCCGCCGCATTGCTGCCAGTGCGTCCAGTTCCCCACGCGCGCAGGTCGCGCCGATGGTGCAGCGCGAGCGTGCACTCGGCCAGCCGGCTGCGATCCCGCAGCGCGGCCACGGCGGGCGGTTCCTGCCCCGGGCCGGCGCGGCATTGGCCGAGGGAGCGGCACGAGACCCGCGCGGCCGATTCGTCGCGGGCAGCAAGGGCGGCAGCGATGGGGGTGGCGGCAATCCGAACAGCACGGCAGCCGTCTCGCGCAGCCTGGCCAAGGTGGCCGACCGGCTCGGGCAGGTCAGCGCAAACCTCTCAGCTTCAGCCGGGAACGTCGACCCCACCCTGAACGCCTTGGGGGAAGTCAAGGCTGTGATGACTCCCTTGGGCCGAGGCCTTGGTGGGCTGTTTGGCCGCAATGCCGAGCGCAAGAAGGAGCGTTGGTATCAGCGCATCTTCAAGGCGCTGACCAGCCGCAAGCGCGAGAGTGGCGCCGCAGCAGGTGGCGGCGGTGGGGGTGGCTTGCTCGGCGGCCTGATGTCTGGCCTTGGCGGGCTTGCTGGCGCCATCCTGCCGCTCATCGGCAAAGTGCTGATGCGCGTATTCCTCCCGGTGGCCGCCGTCTGGGGCGCCTTCGAGTTGGGCCGGTGGATCGGCGAGAAGATCAACACCTGGCTCGCCGAGAGCGGGATGCAGGCCAAGCTGTTCGACGCGGTGGACTGGATCAAGGACACGGTCAGCGGTGCATGGGGCGCCGTCACGAAGAAGGCCGGCGACGCGTGGGCGCGCGTCACGGACACGTTCGCCGAGGGCTTGAAGGGCCTGACCGCGCTGCCGGACAAGATCGGCGCGATTCTGAGCAACCTGGACCAAGCGCTCCGCAAAATGCCGGTCCTCGGCGGCGCTTACGCCAAGGCGGCGGACGCGCTGAAGGCGGCGGCCGTGGACGTGAAGAAGGGATACCAGGAGACGAAGGCTGGTTCAACCGCGCCGGCGGCGACGGTCGCGCAAGCGGTCGGCGGGGCGGTGGCGAAGGCGCAGGACTGGATGCTGGGCGCAACGTCCAAGCTGTTCGAGTCGGGCAAGGCCGGTGCGGCCGCCACCAGCTCGGGCAAGGGGGATCACGGCGGCGCGAGCTACGGCACCTATCAGCTCTCAAGCAAGACCGGCACGCTCGGCAGGTTCCTGTCGTCGTCGCGCTATGGCGAAGAGTTCGCCGGCCTGCAGCCTGGGACGCCCGAGTTCAACAAGCGGTGGCGGCAGGTGGCGAAGAACGATCCGGCGTTCGGGGCCGCGCAGCACGATTTCATCAAGTCCACGCACTACGACCCCGCTATGGCCGGGTTGAAAGGTGCCGGCCTGGACCTGTCGGGGCGCGGAGCGGCCGTGCAGGACGCGCTTTGGTCGACGTCGGTGCAGTTCGGCGCCGGCAGCGCCAGGCGCGGCACCGGCGCCATCGGCATGTTCATCAAGGCGCTGAACGGGCGCGACCTCTCGCAGATGACCGATGCCGAGATCGTGGCCGCTACTCAGGACCACAAAATCTCGAACAACGACAGGCTGTTCGCCAAGTCTGATGCGGCGACGCGCGCCGGCACCCTGGCTCGCGCTGTCAACGAGAAGGCGGCGCTGCTGCGACTGGCGCCAGGCGCGAATGTCGGAGTGCCGGGCATGCAGCGCTCTGCCGCAGCGGGCGTGCCGACGCTCAGCGCGGCCGACCTTCCGCGCGCCGTCGAGATCAACAACATGCCCACTCGCCTGAACACCGACCGCAACTCGGCACCCACCAAAGTGACGGTGACGATGCCCGAGCGCCTGGGTCAGGATGTTGGCGACCGGAGCCTCGCGCACATCGTCAGCGGCGGCCTGGGCGCCTAATCCAGCGCACTGCGGCTGCAGCGCCGGTGCCGCAAGCCAGGACCGGCCGCCGGCGGCGCCGCGCCCGGCGGTCAGCGGTACCGATGCCCTGATGCTTGCCACGGGCCGCCAAGGGGTCGGATTCGATATCTGACCCCCGGTATTGAAAGAGACACGCTCACCGGCGGGCGGCTCAGGTCGATCAGCGCGGGCACGTCCAGGCGCCAGAAGCCGGCCGCCTCAAGGGCTGCGGCATCGGCGTTGCGAACAAGCCAGATTGGACCCGGCCTTACCTTCGCGCCCATGTAGAAGGCGACCCTGCCCTCGGCGACCTCAAGGACCGCTTGCGCTTGCTCAGCTTGCGCCACTGCGATGCAGTCGTGCCGCACGACGTCGTCGGCTTGGAGCTGGCGCAAGAGGAGGTTCATGGCATGGAGATGATCAGCGGTGACAGGTGTTGCCATGGCAGCCCTGTCACCGAGGCGGCAACATCAGTTGCCATACAGAAAAGCAATTAGGAATGCAAGTGCTTGGACGGCAGAGTATGGCTTGACCCCCTGGCAATCGTGCCTGGCGGCAACCAGAGGAGAAGCACTTCATGCAAGACGTCCAGGCCCATGTTCCCGGGTTCCAACTCACACCGCCCCAGCTCCTGGGCGTGGTCGACGAAATTGCAGACCGCGCCGCCCAGGCGCTGGAACTGGGTCAGGCGGCGCTGGGTCTGACGAGCGGCGAGGCCCGCGAAGCCGTGAACAAGCTGCTGGAGCACGTCAAGCGCGTCGGCTTCGCGGCCGACATGTCCGTCGCCGACTGCGCCGTGGATCTGCCGGAGGTTTGGGGTCTCGGCGCAGCTGACAGCCGCTGCGCAGGCCTCGGCTTCTTCGGCGGTGCCTGCCCAGGGCGCGGGGCTGAGGCGTGAAGCGCCGGTACGGAGCGCCCGCCGGGGCGCAGCGCATGGTCGGCGTGGCTGGCAGCGCTCACCAAGAACATGGAGGCCTCATGAGCCCGACCGTCGACTTGGCCGGCGCTGCCGACCTGATGAAAATCCAACCGAACACCGTCGTCGACCACATCAGAAGCGGCGCCCTGCCCGCCGCGAAGATCGGCCGCGCCTACCTGATGCTGACCAGCGACGTCATGGCCCTGATCACGCGCCAGGTCGCCGAGCAGACCGCCGAGCGGATGCGCCGCGTCAATCTGCCGAACCTCGTCGCCACGGGGCCGGTAGCGCCCCGGCGCAGACGACGGGTAGGCATGGCATCGCCGAAGTGACCGGGCAGCCGCCCCGGCGCGCGGCGAGGCCGCCAACGACCCCACGCTGACGATGGGCAGCCGCGCCATTGCTGACCTGGTGCGCTCGCGGCACGACAGCGTGAAGCGGACCATCGAGCGCCTGGCCGAGCGGGGTGTGATCGCACTCCCACCGCTGGTGGAAGTGTCCAGCGCCGGCCCAGGCCCGGCCGTCGTCGCCGAGTACCGTATCGGCAAGCGAGACAGCTATGTCATCGTCGCTCAGCTCAGCCCCGAGTTCACTGTGCGCCTCGTTGACCGCTGGCAGGAGCTTGTCTCGGTGGTCGCTCGGCCCTGGTTGCCTCCTCTGATGTTGAAGTCAATGTTTCGAACCAACACGGCTTCGCTTCCGACTACATCCCTGCCAAAAATCGTTTGAACAGTTCACCGTACTGGGCGGTCGGCACGTCGACAAGTTTGTTGCCGTGTCGGACATGGAAGACGCCGTTGAAATTCGAAGGCTCATCTTGCGCTTGAGCTTCAAATACGAACACGGTCTTGTCGTAGTACCGGACTGACTTCACATTGCGAGCAACGTAGTCGCGAAGGGGCTCCGACAGCGCCGAACTCTTGATGCGCGTTGTCAGCTCCATGAATAGCGCGTCGAGTGAACGATTCAGCGCCTTCGCCTCGTGCTCCACGCCAGTGATGAAAAACCTCTCAAAGGGCTTGGCATCGACGCCATAGACCTCTGTCACACGCTTGGCGTCCGCAGCCGTGTCGGCAACCCCGACAAGCACATATCCACGCACACCTTTGCGAATGTTGGCGATGCCGGCCAGCGTCTTCAGGATTTTGTCAAAGCTGTCGTCATCGAAAGTGTGTTTGCCATCGAGTCGCAGGAAACCTTGCTTGAAGTCGTAAGCTGCCTGTTCGGTGTACGACTGCGTGAGTATGTTCTCCATTTGCGTGATCCAGCGCACCTGGGCCGGGTCGTAAGCTTTCGCTGGGCCAAAAGCGGGGCTGTAGACACCCGCAGCTCCATTTACGAGATTAGTGCGGTCCTCCGCGCCCCAGCGCCCACCTTCCGGCACTTGGATATTTTTGCCACTGCCATCTAGCAGCCTGATCAACTGGTCCTGATCGACTACCTCTTGGTTTTGAACCACCATCAGCTTGTGAAGTGCTAGGAAGACCACTTGAAAATAGCGCGGTGCCCTTGGTGGCTGATCGCCCAGAAGTAGCTGCCCAAGGCTGCGACCGGAGCGATTCAAGGTGATCTTGAGCTGATCGAGAACGCGCTGAAAGTCTGCGGTGACAACTTCGGTGGTGATCTTCTGAGTGGCCAGTTCAATCTGCGCGTGCCGCTGCTGCTGCGGCGGCTCCCCTTCGCTGTATCCGAAAAAGTCGTCAAGGAACTCGCTGCGAGACGCCGGCTTTGGATCTAATAGCATGAATGCAAGGATGTCAGCGATGATCTCCTCATCCCTGGACTCCCGCACCTGCTCCTTGGTCAGCACGCCCTGCTTGATCCAGAACACTTCATCCACATCGATGCCGTAGGGCAACTCGCGGTTAGTGATCGAGATCTTCTTCATCTCGTTGAGCGGCAGCTCATCTGAGGAGGAAACGTCGCCGCGCACCTTGGCGGCAACGTAGCGAACCGCCTGAGCGAAGTGGCCAGTTGATCCGGCAATCCGAAGCTCTTGCCGCGACAGCTTTCTGCCGCCCGAGTTGATTCGGCGGAAGACCTCATCTACGTCACCATCCCCGGCGAACTCGTAAATCGACAGCGGCACCGTGTAAGAGGCGATCTGCACGCAGGCGTCCCTAGGAAGCAGAGGCTCACGTTGCGCCAGTTTTCCTGAATCCAGAAGGGCCTTGGTCTCGGCCATCGTGGCAAGGTCGAAAAAGTGACCGTTCACTGCGTACTCGTTCTCGATGTACCCAAAAACAGCATTCAAGCGCTGCATGCCGTCGATGATCTCGAACTGGCTAGGGCCGGCTACGGGCGATTTGCGCTCAGCCAGAAGCACGATCGGAACCGGGTAGCCATTGATGATCGAGTCAATGAAATTTCGTTTCTCGTCAAGCGACCAGACCAGCTTGCGCTGATATCGACGGTTCACGATGTACCGCCAGGCCTGGTAGTTCCCAAAGATTCGTTCGACGGACTCGCCTTTGACGGTCAGGTCCTGCCTCACCTTTTGCACTTCGCTCATGTGTTGAGGTCCTCGATATGTGGCTCTAGCGTAGCCGGCAAAGGCGGGTCCTTACGGTACCTTGCGGCCCTTCAAGTTCAAAGCTTCGACAGCTTCATGTGGACTGCGCCGGGTTCTCGGCTCAGACTTTAGCCATGCAAGCGATCAGCTTTTCAGCGCCGGCGGCGGAAACCTCGCACGACGGCGCGGGCGCCCAACGGGCGATGTCTGGCTGGCCCACCTGGCAGCCATCGGCAAGCCTTGTGGCCTCGCCGCGAACAAGACTTCACAACTGCTGAAATTTGATCGCCCCAGATTTGGGGAGCGCGAGAGCATGGCCGCCAAGGTGCCGGAGTGCCGGGGCAGGGGGGTATGCGAAAAGTTCCGCGCACCCTCGGTGGTCAATCTCCCCGGCTCGTCGGGCATCTGCCTGACGCCTACGGCCGGTTGCTCACATCCGCCGTTGGCTGAAGTCCCCAGCACCGGCCCAGGTCCAAAGGCGATCAGCGTCTACCTGGTCAGCAAGCGCGACAGCTACGTCGTTGTCGCGCAGCTCTCGCCCGAGTTCACCGCCAGGCTGGTGGACCGCTGGCAGGAACTGGAGGCTGCGGTGGTCGCGCCGCCGCGCGCTCTGACGCCGGCTGAAATGTTCCTGCAGAACGCGCAGGCCATGGTCGGGCTGGAAACCAGCGATCCGGGCACCTCCGGTTAGGCGAAGACGCCAACCTTAGGTTTCGGCGGACCTCCCAGGCTCAGGGCCTCCTCGATGGCGGCAGCAACTACCCATGGGGCAGATTTCTCAGCGCCAAGGACCCTGCCGTCAACTACTACGTTGGTCATGCCGTCCCAGGTCAGATCAAACGTGCCGAGGACTGGGCGCGACTCGTCCAGCGGGTGCTTGGACAAGATTGCCGTCACCCGACCCTTGAGCCCCTTGTCGTCTGAGTACGTGGAGAACACGAACTCGATTCCAATCCAGCGGTATGAGATGGTGAGCTTCAACGCGTCCTCGACTTCCGAGAGGTCTACGCCTTCCAGCGAGTACCGGTCGCTCCGGATGTCGCCCGCGCCGGTCCTGAACGCCTTCCAAACGTTCACTAGTTGATCAAGGCGGTCAGAACGTCTCATCAGGTAGTCTCGATTCGGCTCTTGGATGTCCATGTCATGTCCCTGTAGTTGACGCGGCAGGTCGCCGTGCGCCGATTCTGCACGGGTTGCCATCCGACCTTGTCACGCCTGCAATGCTGCTCATGCCCAGCGGCAAGTCGCCGCCCTGGGCCGCCGACATGCCGCCCCCGAGCCTGACGGCTTGACGCCAGGCTCGCGAACTGCATCATGGTGGCGAAACAACTACGCGGCCGACCCATGCCAATCAGTAACAACAGCCAACCCCAAGACCCGAACGACGTCGTGCTGGTGCACATTGAGCCCGTCGGCGGGTACGCACACACCTACGAAGTCAGCCTGCGGGCCCTTGCCAGAGACAAGAGCGTCGCCGATGGCATCGAGCGGCTGCCCGCACACCCTGCCAGGCTGAAGGGCTGCCTCCTCGCGCTGGAGCGCCTGATCTACGCCGAGGCCGTGGAGACCGCCCGCGACAAGAAGCCGCGCGCGCTACCCGTGATGGATCACGACCACAAGCCGATGTCCGTCCAGATCCTGTACCACTAGGCCATCAGGCCGCCAGCCGTCCGCATCAGTTCACGGCGCGCTTTGCGCTGGTTGTAGGACATCGGCGGGGCCGACAGGTCCGGCACGATCCCGATCCACCTGCGGCGCGAGCATGATGCGCGCTCACTATCGGGCGAACGCCCGGGAAGGAGCGCATGGAAGCACCAGCAACGGAGATTTGCCTGCTGGCCATCGACTGGTGGCCGATGTGCATGACCAAAGCCGAATGGTCGGGGTGGGTTCAGGCAATCGGCTCAATAGCGGCCATCGCTGCGGCGGCCTACGGTATCTACTGGCAGGTGAAGCGGCAGCACGCCCTTCAGGCCATTCGGGAGGTCGAAGCTGAACTGAAGCAGGTGCGCGACCTGCAGACCTTCCTCGTGTTCGCCGACAGCTATCTGGGACGACTCTCCGGGGCCGCGATGTTCGACGACACCTACCGCACGTACATGGGGGAGGGAGACCACTCGGTCGACTTCACGGCCGTCTCTGAGGTGTTCCAGGAGACGCATTCACGGGACATCCCAGGCCCTTTACTGAAGTTGGGGTTCAAGCACTGCGCCAACGCCTTCAAGCGGGCCACGACTCGCGCCTCCGCCGCGCAGGCAAAGTGGGCCACCGACGGAAGGCTCGTCAATGGACCTGACCACCTGCTCTTCGCTGAGTCGCGAAAGGTCTTCTTGTTCAACGCAGAGGTTTTCCGAGAGCGGATCAAGGAACTGGAAGCCGAGCTGACAAAGCTAGTTGGCGGGTAGCCGAGTCCCTCGGCACGTCACCCATGCGATCAAGATGCTGGTGAATCACACAGGCCGGTCAGCGACCGCTTCAGGCTCCGCCGTCCATTTATAGAAGGGGGAAAAATGCCGCTTACCGTTCGAGTTGGAATTCCGCCGGCTGCCACGGACTTGGTTGCTTACTTCAGCAAGCTGCTGGATGAAGACAACATCAGCGACTTCTGCGAAGCGCTGGATTACGACGTAACCCAGTTTGACGACCGTGCCCACCTCGATGAGTTGTCGATTTCGTCTGTTGAAGTCGATGGCGACACCGTCACCGTTCAGTACGACGTGGCTTGGTCCGCGTACTACGGCTGCAGCGACATGAATCAACAGGATTTTGATGATCGGGAGGTCTTTGGCGAGAAAGATGGCGATCACTGGGTCTTCGAGGTGTACAAGGCACCGGCGAAGCGCAGCACCTTCGAAGAATTCTGAGCTGGGGGAGCTTTATGAATGTCAGCACGATGCCTCTGGCGCCTGGCCTAGTACGGCTCGCAGCGCATGGCGCGCTGGGCGGATTTAGTCTGCCCATCACGACCAGCGGCCACAATGGGCGGTCGTAGGGCAATCGCCGTGTTTGCATCCTACGGTCTGGCGGCCGGCCCGCCTGCTATTTCAGTGGCAACTTCAGCTGCCATCGATTCCCAGTGGTGTTGCATTAGCTGCAAAGGACTGAGTTGATCGAAGACTACTCGGTCCCTCAGGCCTGCGCCCATATTCCAGCTTTGGTCGCCGCGTGTCCCCTTGACGGCGCAGCCTTCCAACTCCAAATACTCAAAGCCAAGGCGTCGGGCGTCCGCAGTTTCACGCGCCGAACATAGGCTTAAGAATCCGGACTGGCACTCGTTCACAGCCGTAATCATTGCTTGAATATCCAGGCAGACCATCACCAATATGTCTCCCCGCAGGATCAGCCTTTGCAGTTCAAGCGGCAACAACATTGCGCCGAGTGGGCGGACCCATGGCATCTTGAACGAGTCCATCAGGTTGTAAATCGGCGACGTGCACTTCATCGCCTTCATCCAGGCCGAAAATCCCGCGAATGCCGAGAACTGATCGTTATACACGCCAACATACACGCACTCGTCAACCGTCGTAATGGCCCATCTCTTTTCTGCGCCGAGTTGGTTGTAACAGTCAACAATCTTCTCGGACCAGTCCAGCGGTCCGGGTAGCGAACTGATAAGGACCGTGGCGCCAGTGTTTTGATCAGTACCGCCTTCATTCATAATAGTGTCGACGATCTGTTTGTTTCTCTGGGCTTGCCGCTTTACCCGTTCGTAGTGCTTGATGTCTTTCTGATTTAAATCTGCTCGAACAAATTCGTCGAAAGCTTGGCAGCCGGATTGAACAGCAAACTCTGCAGCCTTACTCATCTCATGGTTCTTGGCGCCAGTTTTGAGTTCGATGAACGAAAAGCCGCCTTTCAATCGGTCTGAAACCAGCAAGTCACCGACGTGGACGAGTGAAAGCATGTCCGTACATACAGCCATTAGGAGGGGCTCGGAATTGATTGAGTCCGCAACTGGCATTGCGTCGTTGATATTCTTTGCAGACAAGCTGCTTGTGCCATCCACGATGAATAGCCGCCGCAGGGTCGCGTGCTCACCCTGAACGATCGTCCACAAGATCACGTCCAGCATCCGGCGCAGAACCAGAATCTCTATTGCAATGCGGTGGGCTTCGCGCTTCGCCTCAAGTTGACCCGTCTTGTCGCGTAGGCGATGCTTTTCTTTGATGTTTGCGCTTGCTACGGCGTCTCGCGCCAACGCATCTATCAGCAGACTGGCTATCTTGGTTTGAGCCTGCTTCCAGCCGTCGTGTACGCGGCCAATGAACTGCCGCCATTCTTCTGCATTGCTCGGTTCAGACGGGGTGAGGCTATTGCCATGGTGACCAACAAGAAAGAGTAGCTCTTCGGCGATGAGCATGAACTCTTCCGGCAGGTACTTCGCTAGGCGGAGAAACGGCTTGAATTCCAGCGCCATGATTGACGCGTCTGTTGTTGTCATCAGGCCTCCTCAGTATTGCAATGCGCCATGAACAGGGTGACCGATTCACCGGAATCAATGCGACGACACGCATCGCCGCATTGCCTTCCGTCTAGCCGTTGCGCAGCGTCTGATCAAAGCCACTGCGGACGAGTGGCCTGCGTGCACATGGTCTGCGCGCCATGAATGCTGCAACCCGAGTTGAAATGCCGCCACGATGAAGGCAAGTCCCTGACCTGCGCGCTGCATCCCGACGACCAAGACGGTGGCGGGCTGGAAGTTTAGCGACGCGCAGGATTGCAGGAGCGCTACGCGCGCATGAAGCAGCCGCATGCTCACCTAGAGCCTGGCCTGTGCTGGGTTTGTCGTAATTGCCCGCCGACAAGCCCGTGCAGGCGGCTACATGGTGGCTACATGGGCCCAGAAACAACAAAGCCCAACCGGGCAGGCTGGGCTAAGTGCTTGTTTTTATTGGTGCCGGCAAGAGGAGTCGAACCCCCGACCTTCGCATTACGAATGCGCTGCTCTACCAACTGAGCTATGCCGGCCGCATGACGTTTAAGTCAGCCCAAGAGTATAGCGGCTATTTTTGTTCCGCTTCACGGTGGTAGCTGGCGATGCGTTCGACCTCGTTCTTCGAGCCCAGCGCCACGGCGACGCGTTCGTGCAGCTTGCCAGGCTTCAGGTCCATGATGCGCTCGGTGCCGTTGACGGCTGCGCCGCCGGCCTGCTCGACGAGGAAGGCCATCGGATTGGCCTCGTACAGCAGGCGCAGCTTGCCGGGCTTGTCGGGCTCGCGCTGGTCCCAGGGGTAGAGGAATACGCCGCCGCGCGTCAGGATGCGGTGCACGTCCGCCACCATGCTGGCGACCCAGCGCATGTTGAAGTCCTTGCCACGCGGGCCGGTGACGCCCGCCAGGCATTCGTCGATGTAGCGGGTCACCGGCGGCGCCCAGTGGCGCATGTTGGACATGTTGATCGCGAATTCCTTCGTGTCCTCGGGAATCTTGACCTGGTCCTGCGTCAGCACCCAGGAGCCGGTCTCGCGGTCCAGCGTGAAGACGGCCACGCCGTCGCCCACCGTCAGCACCAGCACGCTCTGCGGGCCGTAGACGCAGTAGCCGGCCGCCGCCTGCTGCTTGCCGGGCTGCAGGAAGTCGTCCTCCGACACGCCGCGCGAATGGCCCACCTTGCGCAGCACGCTGAAGATGGTGCCGATGGACACGTTGACGTCGATGTTGCTGGAGCCGTCCAGGGGGTCGAACAGCAGCAGGTACTCGCCTTGCGGGTAGCGGTTGGGCACGACGTAGATGCCGTCCATCTCCTCGCTGGCCATGGCCGCCAGATGGCCGCCCCATTCGTTGGCCTCGATCAGCACCTCGTTGGCGATGATGTCGAGCTTCTTCTGCACCTCGCCCTGCACGTTCTCGCTGCCGGCGCTGCCGAGCACGTCGCCCAGGGCGCCCTTGTTGACGGCGATGGCGATGCGCTTGCAGGCGCGGGCCACCACTTCGATCAGCAAGCGCAGTTCCTGCGGGATGTGGCCGTGCTCGCGTTGCTGCTCGACGAGGTATTGGGTGAGGCTGGTCTGGCGGGTCATGCTGGGTTTCCAGAGGCGAGGGCGCGTTCGATGATTTCGCGAACGTCGGACGAAAGATCGGGCTTGGCGGCCACGCGGGCTATTGCCTCCCGGGCGGCGCTGCGGTAGGGCTCGGCCAGCTGGGCCCAGCGGTCCATCGCGCGGGCGACGCGGCTGGCGAGCTGCGGGTTGATGGCGTCCACGGCCAGCACCTGTTCTGCCCAGAACACATAGCCCGCCGCATCGGCGCGGTGGAAGGCCGCCGGGTTGGCCATGCACAGGCTGGCGAGCAGGCTGCGCGCGCGGTTGGGGTTCTTGAGCGTGAAGTCGGCGTGCTTGGTGAGCGCCTTCACGCGGGCGAACACGCGGCCCTCGGCCTCGGGCGCGCGGGCCTGCAGCGCGAACCACTTGTCGATGACCAGCGCGTCGTCCTTGAACAGCGCGTGGAAGCGCTCCAGCGCCGGTGCGGCCAGTGCTGCGTTGGCGTTGACCAGGGCCGACAGCGCGCCGAGGCGGTCGGTCATGTTGGACGCGTCCTTGAAGCGCTGGTAGGCCTTGCCGGGCCAGACGGTGTCACCCGTGGCCTGCGCGTCCAGCACGAGCATGGACAGCGCCAGGTTGGCCAGCGCGCGCTTGCCGGACGACACCGGGTCGGGCGTGTAGCCGCCCGCGATCTGGTTGGCCTCGAAGGCCGCCGCCCAGTCGTCGCGCAGCGCGCTGGCGAGCTGGGTTTGCGCGGCCATGACGGCGGCGTGGATGGCCTGCGGGTCGACGACGTCCAGCTGCTCGGCGATGTAGGCCTCGCCGGGCAGCGTCAGCGCCAGTTCCTTGAAGGCCTGGTCCAGCTCGGGGTGGTTGAGCACGCCGCGCATCGCGTCGATGAAGACGGGGCTGAGCTGCAGCGGCTGGCCGGCGCGCAGCGCGTGCAGGATGCGGTTCAGCGCCAGGCGCTGGCCGGCTTCCCAGCGGTTGAAGGGGTCGCTGTCGTGGCGCATCAGCACCAGCAGCGCGGCGTCGGACAGGCCGTCGTTCAGCACCACCGGCGCGGAGAAGCCGCGCAGCAGCGACGGCACCGGCTCGCTGGCGATGCCCTGGAAGACGAAGGTCTGCTCGGCCTGGTCCAGCACGAGAACCCGCTCAGTGGCGCCGTTCGCATCCAGCGGCAGGGCCGCGCCGTGGCGGTCCAGCAGGCCCATGACGACGGGGATGACCTGGGGCAGCTTGTCCGTCTGGCCAGGCGTGGCGGGGGTCTGCTGCGTCAGGCGCAGCGTGAAGGCCTGCGAGGCGGCGTCGTACTCGCCGTGGGCGGTCACGCGCGGCGTGCCGGCTTGGGAGTACCAGCGCTTGAAGCTGTCCAGGCGCGCGGCAAGGTCCGAGCCGGGGTTGGCGTCGGCAATCGCGGCGGCAAAGTCGTCGCAGGTCACGGCCTGGCCGTCATGGCGCTCGAAGTAGAGCTTCATGCCCGCCTCGAAGCCCTGGCGGCCCACCAGCGTCTGGTACATGCGCACCACCTCCGAGCCCTTCTCGTAGACGGTGGACGTGTAGAAGTTGTTGATCTCGCTGTAGCTGTCTGGCCGCACCGGGTGGGCCATGGCGCCGCTGTCCTCGGGGAACTGCATGGCGCGCAGCTGGCGCACGTCCTGGATGCGACAGACGGCGCGGGCCGACGGCGTGGCCGCCATGTCCATGCTGAATTCCTGGTCGCGGAAGACGGTCAGGCCTTCCTTGAGTGACAGCTGGAACCAGTCGCGGCAGGTGACGCGGTTGCCGGTCCAGTTGTGGAAGTACTCGTGGGCGACGATGGACTCGATGCGGGCGAAGTCGGCGTCGGTCGCGGTGGCCGGCGAGGCGAGCAGGGCGGCTGTGTTGAAGATGTTCAGGCCCTTGTTCTCCATCGCGCCCATGTTGAAGTCGGACACGCCGACCACCATGAAGCGTTCCAGGTCCAGCGGCAGGCCGAAGCGGGCCTCGTCCCAGACGATGGAGGCGATGAGGCTGTTCATCGCGTGCTCGGTCTTTTCCAGGTCGCCCCGGCGCACATAGACCTGCAGCAGATGGTCCTTGCCGGCGCGGGTGCGGATGCGCTGCTCGCGCGCGACCAGGTCGCCCGCGACGACGGCGAACAGGTAGCTGGGCTTGGGGAAGGGGTCGGCCCAGACGGCGAAGTGGCGACCGTTGTCGAGCTTGCCGCTGCTCGTCAGGTTGCCGTCGGACAGCAGGATGGGGTACTTCGTCGCGTCGGCGCGCAGCGTGACCGTGTAGACGGCCATCACGTCCGGCCGGTCCAGGAAGTAGGTGATGCGGCGGAAGCCCTCGGCCTCGCACTGCGTGAAGAAGCTGCCGCCCGAGGTGTACAGGCCCGACAGCGCGGTGTTCTTCTCGGGGCAGGTGGTGTTGCGGATCTCCAGCGTGAAGTCCGCGTCCGGCGCGTTGTCGATGATCAGCTCATGGCCTTCCTGGCGGAAGGACACCGAGGCGCCGTCGATCAGCACGCGCAGCAGGTTCAGCTCCTCGCCGTGCAGGCGCAGCGGGCCGTGCGGCACCGAGCGGTTGCGCTCGACCTGCATCTTGCTCGTGACCAGGGTCTTGGCGGGGTCGAGGTCGAAGCTCAGGTCGACCTTGCGGATCCAGAACGCCGGCTGCTGGTAGTCCAGGCGTTGGATCGTGGGGGCAGTGCCTTCACGCATGTGGGGCTTCCTTGGGGGTCGTGAAAAGAGAGGGCCGCCAGGGCGGCCCGGGAATCAAACGCCCTGCTTGAGGGACTCGGTGATGAAGGGATCGAGGTCCCCGTCCAGCACCTTCTGCGTCGCAGACGTTTCGTAGTTGGTGCGCAGGTCCTTGATGCGGCTCTGGTCCAGCACATAACTGCGAATCTGATGACCCCAGCCGACGTCGGTCTTGGTGTCTTCCAGCTTCTGCTGCTCTTCCATGCGCTTGCGCATCTCGTGGTCGTACAGCCGCGAGCGCAGGCGCTTCCAGGCCACGTCGCGGTTGCTGTGCTGGCTGCGGCCGTCCTGGCATTGCACGACGATGCCGGTCGGTATGTGCGTCAGGCGCACCGCCGAGTCGGTCTTGTTGATGTGCTGGCCACCGGCGCCCGAGGCGCGGAAGGTGTCCACCCGCACATCGGACGGGTTGATGTCGATCTCGATGCTGTCGTCCACCTCGGGGTAGACGAACAGCGAGGCGAACGACGTGTGGCGGCCGCCGGACGAGTCGAACGGCGATTTGCGCACCAGGCGGTGCACGCCGGTCTCGGTGCGCAGCAGGCCGAAGGCGTACTCGCCCTCGACCTTGATGGTGGCACTCTTGATGCCGGCCACGTCGCCGGGTGTCTCGTCTTCCAGCGTCGCCTTGAAGCCCTTGCGCTCGCAGTACTTCAGGTACTGGCGCAGCAGCATGCCGGCCCAGTCGCAGGCCTCGGTGCCGCCGGCGCCGGCCTGGATGTCGACGAAGCAGTTCAGCGGGTCCGCCGGGTTGTTGAACATGCGGCGGAACTCGAGTTCCTCGATCTTGGCGCGCAGGTTGGCTGCGTCTGCCTCGATGGCCAGCATGCCGGTCTCATCGCCTTCCTCGCGGCTCATCTCGAACAGCTCGGCGTTGTCGGCCAGCGAGCCGGTCAACATCGTGATGGTCTCGACGACGACCTCCAGCGTGCGCTTTTCCTTGCCCAGCTCCTGGGCGCGCTTGGGGTCGTTCCAGACGTTGGGGTTCTCCAGCGCCGCGTTGACTTCGTTCAGGCGCAGGGCCTTGCGATCGAAGTCAAAGATACCCCCTTAGCGCGTCAGTACGCGCTGAGAGGTCGGCCAGCGAGTTGCCGATCTGGTTGATGTGTTCGATGTCCATGGGGGTGTAGGGCGGTGCAAAGGGGGCGATTTTTGCATGGACACTTCGGCCTGCCGGAGCCCGGCTGCCGAGGGCAGCGCCCGGCGGGAGAACAGTCACATGCCCTCGATGCACTCCGGGCGCGCACTGGCCTACGCGGCCGTGCTCGCCACCAGCCTGATCTGCGCGGCCAGCCCGGTGCAGGCCGATGCCCTCGCCCCACCGGTTGCCGCCAAGAAGCCGCGCGACGTCAGCGTGCACGGCGACCGCCGCATCGACGACTACTTCTGGCTGCGCGAGAAGGACGACCCCGAGGTGCAGACCCACCTGCAGGCCGAGGCTGCCTACGCCCAGGCGTGGTTCAAGCCCTACGCAGCCGCCGAGGAGCGCCTGTTCGAGGAGATGAAGGCGCGCGTGCAGCAGCGCGACCAGGCCGTGCCGCAGCGCCAGGGGCGCTACTGGTACAGCAGCCGCACGGAGGTGGGCCAGCAGTACCCAGTCTTCTTCCGCCGCGCCGCCAAGGGGCCTGAGCGCGCCGACGACCCGCGGGCGCCCGAGCAGTTGCTGCTGGACCTGAACGAGCTGGCGAAGACGCGCAAGTTCGTCAACCTGAACGCGATGGCCGTCAGCCCGGACAGCCGGCTGCTGGCCTATGGCCTGGACAGCAGCGGCGCGCGCGACTTCGAGCTGCATGTGCGCGACATCGCCACCGGCGAGGACCGTGTCGTCGCGACGACGCCGCATGCCGATGCCTTCGTCTGGGCGGCCGACAGCCG
>Ga0114942_1000059_pt1 | contig 28034 bp, 33 predicted proteins | sample LowerColdCreek_FD_88674 | JGI IMG/M metagenome (GOLD analysis project Ga0114942, IMG submission 88674) | Groundwater microbial communities from Cold Creek, Nevada to study Microbial Dark Matter (Phase II) - Lower Cold Creek | ecosystem: Environmental > Aquatic > Deep subsurface > Groundwater ... | reverse complement strand
TGCAAGTTGGGTAGACGGAATAAGTAAGGTTTAGGATTTCCAATCAACTTTTGTTATCAGCTAGACTCAACTCAATTGGCATTTGTGGTAATTTCAACAATCAATAATCAATGAACTGTGGTTTTGGGCAGACGGAAAACTAAATCCCAACCTGCACAAGGCCCTGTTCGTTAGCGGTAATTTTATGAAGACATACAAAGACAATGATAAATCAACTACAAAAGGGACTTGTTGACCTCATTTACGGGACAGGACGAGCAAGACGAAAGTTTGAACGCGACAATCCGAATGAAAAGGTATTAGCCGCTGACGCAAGTAAGGGTATTGTAACAACTACAAACCAAGACATTCAACGTGGACTTGATTGGGTTACTTCACAACGAGCAGTTGTTCTGTTGACAGACAAAAAGATTGTTTGTGGCAAATGGACAATTCCACTTGAAACGATTTCAACAGCTCAGTTATTAAACATCAAGTCGTTGTTTGGCGGTGCACAAGTTTTAAAAGTTCAGACAACAGACGACAAAAACTACCAATTTGGAATGCAACTAAACTCAGAGTGGACAACCCAACAACTACTTCCTTTGACGCTTGAAAAAGGACAAGTAAAACATTCTGCATTTAGTGTCATCGTTAGACTAATTGCTGTTAGTTATTTAATATATCGGCTTTACAAATATTTCATTACCAACTAAAAAATATGTGGACAAACACAACATTGACGAAAGAAAGAAAAACTACCGCTAACATTGGGTTTTGTGCAATTGAGGCAGACGGAAATAGCTTCAACTTTTGTACTCCTATTTTGCCTTAGTTTCAGCGTGACGGAATACTTTTCGGCAATTGAATTAACAATCAACTTTAAGTCATAAATTGGACTGACGTTACGGGCAGACGGAATTCTAATCCCCAACCTGACACAAAGCCCTGTTCGTTGGGTGCAATTTTACAGAGTCTCTCGTCCTAAAATAGGTTGACCAAAAATTAAACAAAAATTGGTCAGTATGGACACAGAGAAAAAACAGCCCTGCCGAAAAAGAAACGGGAGACAAGTCAGTTTCGGCTTCAAACTTTCGGTCATTGACGAAATCAACAACGGACTTATTTCGGCGAATTATGCATCTGCTAAGTACAACATTTCCCGAAGTACTATTGCGTATTGGATAAAGAAACTAAGTAACTATGCATCAAAATCTAATCGAATGAGCAAAGATCAGGAAATTAAAAAGCTTCGGGAACGGATCGAAGAACTTGAGTTTATCAAAGACTTCCAGCAGGACATGATAGTAGAGTTTGAGAGAGTTACAGGGGAGGAACTCTCAAAAAAGTTTTTACCCGAACACTTGGCAAACGAGATACAGCGAAAGAAGAAAAAGCATACAAAGTAAAGTGGCTGTATGAGGTGTTCGGGATAAGTAAACAAGCATATTATCATCGAATTAAAGTTGAAAAGGAAAAAGAGAACGTACAGGAAATTGTAATGAACGAAGTGGCAAAAATACGGAAGAGAAAACCTCAAACAGGGACTCGCAAATTAATAGAAGAACTACAGCCAAGGTTGTACTAGAATAATAAAAAAATACGATCCATATGAAAATGCAGTTGCGGAGAGAGTGAATGGTATTTTGAAATATGAGTTTGTGTAGAAGAGAGTGATTCCAAATCTCAAGATAGCCACGAAAATGGTTGCGGAGGCGGTAGGGATGTATAACGGGAAACGACTTCGCCGCTCGCTTGAAATGCAAACCCCGAATGAAGCACATAAATCACAAAAGCATCATTATGCAACATATAGAAAATCAAAAGCAGCAACATAAAGTAAGGTAGGAATGTTTATAAGTCGATCGGCATTCTTCAAAAATGCAAGCGAAAACTTATCAATGTTCCGGTAAATTTATTAGCGTAGTTTTAAATAATTTATTAACCAAAAAAATGGTCAGCCTATTTTAGGGTAAGACATAGCCAACTATATGACAATCATTGCGATTAGGAGAATTTCTAAAATTAGAAATTTAATTTTGGCACTTCTGACATTTCAAATTTCGGTTTGCAAAGGACAAGTAAATCAAGATTCGGTTGATTATAAAACAGAAAATGGACTAAACACTCAACCACTTACTGTAAAACAAAGCACAACATTTCCACAAATTCACACAAATTTAAATGGAATGGTAAGGGAGTTTGTAAGGACGATGCATCAAGACAAAAAAGGGAATTATTGGTTTGGGACTAATGGAAACGGAATTATACGTTACGATGGCAAAATTCTTGAAAAAGTATCAATAGAAGGACTCCGCCCTTTTAAGGTTGTTAGAGAAATTGTTGAAGACAAGGATGGACATTTATGGCTTGGGACTGACTATGGGCTTGTAAAATACGATGGTGAAAAATTTACTACATATACAAAAAAAGATGGGCTTCAAAATGATGAAATTTGGGGATTGACAATTGGCAAAAACGGACTTATTTGGGTTGGTTCGAATGGCGGGATTAGTCATTTTGACGGAAAAAAGTTTACACCATTTTCATTACCAGACATAAAAGTCGAAAATTCAAAACCTATGCTTTCTGATAAATTAGTTTTTAAATTTTTGGAAGACAGAAATGGTACAATGTGGTTTGCTACTGATGGAAATGGAATATTCAAATATAAAAATGGTGAATTTATCCATTTAACACAAAAAAATGGGTTGACCGACAATAATGTTGCAGATATTTTAGAAGACAAACAAGGAAATATTTGGATTGGTACTTTTAATGGAGGTGTGAGTAAATACGATGGTAAAACATTCAATAACTATACAAAACAAGGAACTATTGCAGGTATTGAAACCTATAATTTTTGTGAAGATAATAAAGGGAATATTTGGTTTTCGGCAGAAGGTTATGGTGTGTACCGCTACAATGGAAATAATTTTACTCAATTCACATCTAAAAACGGTTTAACTACAAATGTGGTCCAAAGTATTTTTGAGGATAGAAAAGGACAACTATGGTTTGGAACTTGGCAAGGAATTAGTATTTACGACGGACAAAAATTTATGAATGCCAAAGACAAAGAACATTGGACAAACTGACAATAACTTTTGCTAACAAGGGGTTTTGTGCAAGTCGGGCAAACGGAATAAGCGAGGTTTAGTAATTTCAATCAACATTAGTTTTCAGCTATATGCAACTCAATCGGCATTTGTGTTAATTTCAACATCAAATAATCAATGAACTGTGGTTATGGGCAGACGGAATGTAAAATCCAAGCTTGTACAAAGTCCTGTTCGTTAGTGGCAAGCTCATCGGACATCCTATACAATAACAATAGACTATCAAATATCAAGAGTTAATGAGCGATATTTTACGACAACAAATAGAAAAAATAACTTTACTAAATGACACAGAGTTTGACTATATCCTTTCACACTTCACGATAAAGAAATTTAAAAAACATCAATTCATAATTCAAGAAGGCGAAAATGTATTAAACGATTTTTTTATTTTAAATGGCTGTTTAAAATCCTATTTCACAGACAAAAATGGCAAAGAGCATATTTTGGCTTTTGGGATGCAAGATTGGTGGATAACTGATTATCAAGCATATTATAATCAAACAACAGCAACTATTAATATTGACTGTATTGAAGACTGTGAATTACTTTCTTTATCATTTCAAAATCGTGAAAAACTTTGTGCGGAAATGCACAAAATAGAACACTTTTTCAGAAAAAAAACGAATAAACGAAATGTAGCATTACAACAACGAATACTTTCCTTATTGAGTAATAACGCAAAAGAAAAATACGACCAATTATTACAATTATATCCTCAACTTTTCCAAAAAGTACCTAAACAATTAATTGCTGCTTATTTAGGTGTAACAAGAGAAACGCTTAGCAGGCTTAACTCTAATCAAAAATAATGTGAGGTATATCACATTAAAGTTGTGATCTATGTCCTTTCTCATTTTCCTTCTACTGTAGAACTTTGTGCCATAATTTCTAAAAAAAAATTAAATGGCAAATTTTCAAATTCAACAAGAAAGTAGTACTGTAAATTGGACTGGTAAAAAAGTATTAGGCTTACATACCGGAAGCATCAATGTAGCAAATGGTTACATTGAAATTAAAGATAAGGCTATTACAAGTGGAGAAATTGTAATAGATATGACATCTATTACAATTACAGATATTGCAGATAAAAAAATACATGATGATTTTTTAGGGCATCTGCAAAATGATGATTTTTTCTCAGTAGATAAATTTAAAACTGCTAAATTAACGGTTTCAGGTTCTAGCAAAATTGAAACTAATAAATGTATAATTGATGGAAACCTTACAATTAAAGATATCACACACCCTGTAAGTTTTATTGCTACAGTAGAAGTTTTCACTGATTTTCTACATTCGTTGGGCGAAATTGTAATTGACAGAACACTGTACAACATTCGATATGGTTCAGGAAAATTTATTGACAACTTGGGTGACAAGCTCATTTATGATGACTTCGTTTTACAATTCAAACTAGTAGGACAGGCATAAATTAAAACTAATATGAAAAGGCGAAGTGCAGTAAAAGCAATTGTATTAGCAAGTGTTTCATGCACTTCGCTTCCATCTTTTGCCAATCAATCATCATTTAATAGCAAAAATACAATGTGGAATAAAACAAAATTTACCAAACTGTTGGGAATAGATTACCCAATAGTTCAAGGCCCTTTTGGCGGTGGATTGTCATCGGTACAACTAACTAGCACGGTTTCAAACGCAGGTGGTTTAGGTTCATTTGGCGGACAGCCATTTTCTGCAAAAGAAATCATTGAAACCTGTAATGAAATCCGAAAACTAACCAACAAACCTTTCAATATAAACCTTTGGGTAAACGACAGAGATGCCAATTTAGCAACATTTGACGATGATGATTATAATAAACTTACCCAATTATTTAAGCCCTATTTTAACGAATTAGGATTGGCCATACCTGAAAAACCAACAGATTTAGGAGCAAAATTTGAAGAACAAATAGAAGCCATTTATGAAGCAAAGCCAGCAATATTTAGTTTTGTTTATGGTATTCCTTCACCAGATATTTTAGAAAACTGCAGGAGATTTGGCATAAAAACAGTTGGAACAGCAACTACAGTAGATGAAGCAATTGCTTTGGAAAATGCAGGCGTTAATGCAATTGTTGCCACAGGAATGGAAGCAGGCGGGCACAGGGTTTCTTTTTTAAGATCAGCGGAAGATTCTTTGACAGGAACATTTTCTCTTATTCCACAAGTGGCCGACAATGTAAAAATTCCAATCATTGCCGCTGGTGGAATTGCAGATACAAGAGGAATGAAAGCAGCTTTGGCTTTAGGGGCAGATGCTGTACAAATGGGAACGGCTTTTTTGGCAACCGCTCAGTCAAATGCTTCACAAGATCATAAAGACAAACTTTTTACACCAGAAGCAAAATACACAACGCTTACAAAAGTGTTTACAGGTCGACTATCAAGGGGCATTCGGAACAGGCTTACCGAAGAATTACAAAATCACGAAAATTTATTTGCACCTTATCCATTGCAAAGTAAGTTTATGGGTTTGCTAAAAGCATATCCCGCAACTGTAAACTCTAACCCTGACTTCAAATCTTACTGGGCGGGGCAATCTGCATCGTTATTAAAATATCGGGATGCCAAACTATTAATGGAAACATTAGTAAATGAAATGAATAAAAAGTAGCAAATCGTACCGAAGAAACGCAATATAACAATATAGCGATTATTGTAGTGCAACACACTAGCTAAACAGCGAAAAAACAAAATCCTTTATGAAAAATAGTAAGCAAAATAAAATACATTTTTATGTTACAGAAGGTTAAAAACTTATTTAAAGCAGTGGAAAATCCTACCTACGATAAATATGCAGATAAATACCAAGCAAAAACATCATTGAGTAAAGCATTCTACCTATTTGCTTATTTGCTTCCAGGCATTTTTGCCTATTTGCTTGTAAATATAAAACCTGCCCATGATTTTTTATCGGATGTTTTTGGTTTGGATAGCTACAACTACCAATATTATCTATTTGTAATTTTTACATTCGGTTGGCACATAGCTTTACCTGTTTTTATGCTGAGAAAACATAATAAACTCAGTTGGTTCGAAGTAGTAGAGTTCCTGGGCTTAAACTATTTTTCTTTCAGAGAAGCCCTATTTATTGCACCCATTGCTTTTTCAATTAGTGTATTATTTTCACTGCCATATATGATGACAATTTATGAACCTTTTCAAAATTGGCTTAATTCTATTACTGGGCTTCAAATACCTTCTCACAGCATTTTTGCAAGTTATGAAGCCTTTTATGGTGCACCAATGATGCTGATGGTATTTATGCTTATAGGTAACTTTGTAGGTGAGGAAATATATTTTCGTGGCTATCTAATGAAAAAGACAGCTTTTCTTGGTCGATTCAATTGGCTCGTAAATTCAATCCTTTTTTGCTTGTACCATCTATGGCAAATTCCACAAACGTGGCCACTGATAGTGCCATTTTTATTCTTTGGACTCACAATGCAACTCAGAAAGAACCTCTATACAATGATAACATTTCATCTTCTATTTAATCTTGCTGGTGTTCAAATCTATCATGTATTATTAAACTTGGGAGGTGGAAAATAATAATAGGTAAGCTACTATTTTGACATTTAAACAACTAGCAAACGAATAACTGACAAAATTTTAATTAAAAGTATGACAACAGAAAGCATATTAACTATTATAAATACATTTCATAGCGACCTGAAACTTGCGAAAGAATTGATTTATGACAAATGTGGTTTTGACTTGACAAACTTGAAACAGAACATAGAAAGTAAAGAGTATGGAGCTTGTACTTTTGAACTTAATGGAAAGAGAATTCAACAAAGAGTTTCTAAAATTACACCGAAAAAAACAGGACAATTTGTGTCAATTTGGAAAAGAAACAAAGAAGGTATTACTGAACCGTTTGACATTTCAGACGACTTCGATTTTATAATTATTACATCAAAAAATGGCGACAATTTTGGACAGTTTATTTTTTTGAAATCTGTTTTGGCTGATAAAGGAATAATAACACGAAACAACAAAAAAGGGAAACGTGGAATTAGGGTTTATCCACCTTGGGACATTGTAACAAATAAACAAGCAGTTGAAACTCAAAGTTGGCAGACAAAATATTTTTTGACAATTAAAAACCACAACTCAAATGACCTTGATTTGGTAAAAAAATTACTAACGAAAAAAAACGAAATTATCTAAAGAAAAAACAACGAACCGCTAACAGGGTGTTTTGCAAAAGTGGGCTTTAGTACTAAATTTGAGCGTTGGAATTCTAATAAACATTTGTGCTAATATGAACATTTGTACTTCGATTTCCCCACCTTCGCAAAGCCCACAAACGTTGGTGGAAATTCTTTCGCAGCGTAAATGGCAAAACTTATATGACAGTTTACAAGCGTTTATTAATAATGTTTCTATTTAGTGCAATAGAGTCTGTAAGTGCCCAAACGGTAAAGTATGCAGACGATTTCTTAATTTCAAATAAAGACAGTTTGCCCCAAGTGTTACTTGTGGGAACCTTTCATTTTGAGTATTATAATTTAGACATACATAAAGTTGAAAAAAACAAGCAAATCGATATTTTAACTGACCAGAAACAGCAAGAACTCAAAGAACTTTTAGAGTACATTTCAATTTTTAAGCCTACAAAAATTTGCATCGAAGCTTTTCCTGAATGGAACGCAACTAAAAAGTATAAAGAATACAAATTAGGGAAAAAGCAATTAGTGCGAGACGAGCGTTACCAAATAGCATTTAAGCTTATGGATAGGTTTAACATTGATACTGTGTATTGTATAAATGCAGAATCAATTGTAACTGATTTTCAATCTACAAAAGACTCAACCCTATTTATGCCATACTTAGTAAATTTGTATGAGGGATATTCAGATAAAGACAATGATGACTATTTAAAATGGCGTGACTACAAAACAACATTAGCAACTAAAATAACTTTACTAAAATATTTCAAATACCTTAATTCACAAATTAATCTACGCAGAGATTTTGGTGCTTATTTAGTTGGTGACTATAAGTTAGAGAAAACAAAAGGAGCAGACATATTAGCAATAGATTGGTATAACAGGAATCTAAGGATTTTTAGAAACTTACAAAATATTAAGGCAAAAGCGAATGATAGAATTCTAGTTTTATTTGGTTCAGGTCACGTTGCTATATTAGACCAATTATTGGCAAGCTCACCAGAGTATCAATACATTAAGTTCAACGATTTGAAAAAGTAAAACTGCCAACAATAAGGGGATTTGTACAAGTTGGGTGAACGGAAGGCATTCAGCATAAGTAATTCTAATAATCATTAGTTTCAAGCCTTACGCAACATAATCAGCATTTGTAGTAATTTCAACAATCAATAATCAATCAACTTTGGTTACGGGCTTACGGAATTGTAATTCACCAAATATTGCCACGCTTTCTCGTTAGTGGTAAGGCTAAAAGACAACCCTATAATAAATGCAGTATATAATAAAAGATGAAAAACTTGAATTAAAGTACCAATCAGGCAAAGGTGCTTGGACTTACCATTTGCGTATTCCTAATTCAAAAAATATTGAGGGGAAATGGGGCGACATCATTGTTTCGGGTTTCATTGATAACTTTAAAATTGAAAGAAGAAATCTTGCCCCAATCAAGGGCGAAGACAAAATGCTTTCAGTAAATAATGAAATACGAAAAGCAATCAATAAAAAAGGTGGCGACATAGTTACTGTTACACTTTATTTGTTATCAAACAAAGAAAAAATAACTGAAAGTCAGATTTTAGAAACCTTCAAGGAATCGAATGTTTTGAATGCATTTAAAAAACTGAACGAAGAAGAAAAGAATGAAATTTTAGACAGTATAATTACTCAAAAAAACGAAGAAAAGCAAATTAAGACAATCATAAAACATATTGATAGATTAACTAAGCAAAATGATTAAGCAAACATACCAAACTACGTTAAGCAGATAGAATAGCTAAAAAGTAAAGTAATATTAAAGGAAAAGCAGGCCTAACACAACACAGCACACAATAATACACTTACCTTCCTTTAAAATAAGATATTTAAAATTGATAATTGAAGAGCAAAATTTTTTTATATTGAAGCCAAAATAAAAGAATGAAAAAAATTGCAACACTTACAGTTTTCCTTTTTATCTGTTTACTAGCAAATTCGCAGAACGAATGGTTTACGGTATATAACGACACTGTAAAACTAACAGTGGACGCCAATAAGATAATTAATGAAATGGCATCCCAAATAAAAAAGGTAAGGCCAGAAACAAAGTTTTCTCAGCCCAAGGCTATAAAAAATACAACTCCTTACTTAATTTATGTAGATATTGAAAAGGGAGAAGTAAACCTGCCATTTTGGTCAGAAGTAATAACACCTCAACAGCAATTTTTTGCTGATGTTGCAAGTGGTGAGCAGCAAGGAAAGGAGGTTTTCGGACTATTCTTTAACGGTTTTTACCTTACACACGAAGTAGGACATTCCTTTACAGCTAGTTCAGGTAAAAAATTTGATAACGAATACGATAGTGAATATGATGCCAACATAATTGCAATGCTTTTTTGGCAGCAAAATAATACTGAGAGTTTAAAAAAGTGTTACACTTATGCAAAAGAGATGCTTAAAAAATTAAAGAACCCTGTTCCTACAGGAGAAGACTATAAAAAGTATATGACAAAATATTATAATGAACTTTCTTCCGACCCATACAAATATGGCTATATTCAATTTACACAGTTTGTTGAAATTTATGAGAACAAAAATTTGCCCGATTTTTTAACATACATGAAGAATTATAAATAAAAAATATTCGCAAGTACCCAACCTTATTCGTGGAACCTGAGGACACTAGAACAAGAAAATAAGGCAAACATTAATCTCAAATAATTTAGCTAATAAAGGCAATATAACTCAGGGTAGAGAAGATATAATTGAGTTTCAAGGAACTACAAATTTTTTCAATTGCAAATGGCCTTTTTATTTCCTTCAACTAGTTAAAATGTAGGCTTTCTAACATTACGGAGTAAAGGGTTAAATGGGTGTTCCCAACTGTTTAGTTAAGGTAAATACTGCTTTATTAAGCCAACAATTATGTTTCTAATAATTAATAAATCATAAATATATCCCGAAAATAACAAGCAGTATTTCCAAAAATTTGTAAATGAAGAAAGATATAAAATATGAATTCAATGCAAAGCCTTGGTTGCACGCTGCCCCAAGTGCATGGCATTTTATTTCTTTGCCTACTAATATTTCTGCGGAAGTTAGAGAAGCATTAAAATGTGAGGAAGAAGGTTGGGGGCGGCTAAAGGCAACTGCTAAAATTGGCAGTACTGAGTGGAAAACTGCAATTTGGTTTGATACTAAACTTAATACCTATTTGTTACCGCTTAAAGTAGAAGTTAGAAAAGCAGAAAATATTACCGTTGGAAAATCAATAACTATTCAAATTTGGATTTAACTTTAAGAAAAAGCAAAATGAAAAATTCACTTAATTGGTTTGAAATTCCTGTAACAGATTTTTTAAGAGCAAAGAAATTCTACGAAACTCTTTTTGATGCGGAAATAATGGAGATGCCGTTTCCAGATGGTAGATACGGAATGTTTCCATCTGATATGGAAAATGGAGTTGGTGGTGCAATTGCTCAGGGTCAGGGCTTTACTCCATCTGATAAGGGTACAATTGTATATCTTAATGGTGGGGAAGACTTAAGTATTCCCTTGGGTAAAATTGAGCAGGCAGGCGGAAAAATTATTATTCCAAAAACAGCAATTGGCGGAAATGGATTTATGGCGCATTTCATTGACTCAGAAGGCAACAAAGTAGCATTGCACTCAATGAAGTAATATTTTATACGCTGGGTGTTTTTATTTGAAATAGTATTACTTAGCCCTAATTATGTTTTTAAAGTAAATTTTTATTTTGGTGCAGAACAAATGTATCACTAGCCCTTCATACTAATCACACAATTTTTATACAGTTAAGTACATAAAAAAAATCAAAAAGCATACGCTTTTTGATTTTTTTTATGATGGTGTAAGTACTAGATCAATATTTACACTAACATTATTAAAAGTTGGGCATTACAATAATGCCCAACTTTTAATAAATAATCTATTCTACTATTAAGTTAGCAGATTGTATTTTACCATTAGCTATAACGCTAACAGTGTAATTACCTTTTGGTAAGCCAGCTACGCTTATGGTAGAATTACCAACAGGCATATTATTATACTGCTTTACTTGCTGCCCTAATACGTTAGTAATTTTTAATGCACTATTAGCTTCTAAAATAGTTGCAACAAAATAATTGGTAGTTGGGTTAGGATAAATGCTTATTACATCGCCTTTAGCATTGCTATTTAATGATGTAGTAGCAGAGTAGGATATTTTACCGTCTTTATTTACAGCTTTTATCCTGTAATAGTTAGTGCCAGATAATATACTGTTATCATAAGCGCTGTAAGTGCTATTACCTTTAGCAGTTACCGTAGCTATTGCAGAAAATAAAGTACCGTTAGTACTTTTTTCAACAATATATTCTGCAACATTAATTTCTTGAGCTACATTCCATTTGATAGATGCACCATTGTTCTGCTTGCTAGCCGTAACAGTTGTAAATGTAACCGGTAGGGCAGCTGATGTAGATGAGAAATAAACATTATCTACATATACAGTGCTTGCACCAGCAGGTGAGCCAGTTAAAATTAATTGTGAAAGTTTTGTTCTACCAGTTAAGCCAGCACTTACAAATCTGCTAAGGGGAATGCTATAGTTATTCCATTGGCCTTGTGTTGGAGCTTCGCCTACTTTATTTGGTAAATTTACATCTGCAGGATCTGATGTAAACCTTACCTCTCCTTCGGAGTCATCACCACCTTGGTAAGTACCATTAGGGCCAAAATCAACCAGCTTTACGCCAAACTTGTTGGCATTTGGTGTCCAAATACTTATGTGGAATGTATCTGCTAGGGTTGCATTTATCTGCGGACCAGGGCTTACAAATTCAATTCCTACAAAGTCTAATGCAGTATACTTTTTAATATTATTACCCGAAACAGTAGTGTCTACCAAGGTTGCAGCACTCCAGCTAGTTCTCCAAGTATCAACTGGTACATTATTATAAGTATCGCTAAATAATGATATTACCCTTACCGCAGGCTTGGTTGGTGCTGGGGCATTTGTGCTTAAAGGAGGGAAACTTACGGTAAAATTAGTAGTTATAGTTCCTTGAGCAAAAGAACCAGCTGCGGCTTGTGTAGCAGTAATTACTGTGGTACCACCACCTGTAATGGTAACTGTGTTACCACTAATTGTGGCTACGCTAGTATTGCTACTTGTGTAGCTAAACGCACCGCTACTGTTAGAAGTAGGTGCGGTAATGGTAAATGGTGCAGCACCAAATAACATTGGGGGAACAGAAAAATTACTTAATGTAGGTAAGTTAGAATTGGTGTAGAAGTATATATTATCAATGTACACGTTAGATCCACCAAATGGTGTAGCCGCAAATTTAAACTGGCTGATACTTGTTAATGGAACTCCACCAGCTCCAGAAGAGTAATCTGTTAATTTAATGTCAATCCTGTTCCAACTGTTTTGGTTAAGCGGTTTAGTTATTCCTCTCTCTACTACAGGACCGCCACTGTTTGAAATTAAAAAAATATCAAGACTAGTACAGTTAGAAGACCAAACATCTAAGTGAAGACTATCTAAAGCACTTACATTTTGGTTGCTAGCAAGCTGTATACCTTGGTAATTCATGTTAGGATAGTAGCGTGTGGCATTACCAGAAATAGTTACTTCGGTAGCAACTCCAAACCCACTTTGTCCCCAATTTGGGTTAAAATCAGTTCCGGCAAGGTTAGTGTAAGCACCGCTGTACACTGAAATTACGTTAGTTGCAGTTCTGTTGGGTGGCGTTGGAGCCGGGGAAGCTGGCTGAGCAAAAAGTTTTACAACGCTAAACACTGCAATAAAGAGTAGAATTTTTTTCACATTCATTTGGCAAGTTTTAATTTTTGGAATTTTTTAAAAAAAGTACACTTCAAAGTTAAATTATGAACATTCTTTTTTAAAATTTACACCTACATCCATACTACATCAAAAACTGTAATTAATTCAATTTCTGTATAATACCACTACATCAATACTACATCAATACTAAAAAATGCATTATTTTCATTTATGCCTATTATTTAAAAGCGTTTTTTGAAGTAAGCCACAAAGTTTTAACAGTAAATGCGCCTAGTCTTTTATAGTCTTATATTTTTTGGTTTTATAAAATGGACGTTTAATATGTATTTGAAAACCATTCAGTAATTAAAAACAACGCAGACGCAAAATGAAGCATTATAAAAGCGAGCAAACTATAGCACAATTAGAAAAGCGAAAAGGTGGCTACTTTTTCTTAAAAATTGATGCGGAAATTGTAAGCAAGTTTAAAAATAAACGACAGACCCGTTTTTTATGTACAATAGAAGAAAAGTTGACATTTCAGTGCGGCCTTAACCACCTTGGCGATGGAAATTTTTTCATTATCTTATCTACTAAAAATTTACAGATAGTTGGTAAAACCTTGGGCGAAACCATTCAATATGAACTCAACGAAGACCCAAACCCCTTGGGTGTAGAAATGCCCGAGGTATTAGAAGCTATTTTAGAACAAGATGAAGCCATTAAAGCAATATTTGAAGCGTTAACACTTGGGAAAAAAAGAAACGTAATTTATCAGATTAATAAAATAAAAGAAATTGACAAACAAGTTCAAAAAGCTATTAAGATAATAAACGAAAGCACAAAGCCAAGACTAAAAAAAGCATTATAAAATAACACCATCCGAAAACATACTAATAATGTTTACAGTAGAACAAATACAAAAGGCTCATAGCAAAGTGAAATCAGGCGCAGACTTTCCAACCTACATTCAAGAAATTATGCATTTAGGTGTAATTAATTATGAGGCTTACGTTGCAGATGGGCATATTAACTATTATGGTGCTAACAACCATAAAGTAATAGTTGTACCCAAATATGAAAGAATGAGTATTACCGAAAAGGCAGATGTTGAAGCATTTAAAGCAGAACTAATTGCACATCAGCAGGGCAAAACCGACTTTCTTACATTTATAAAAATGTGTGCAATATTCGGTGTTAATAAATGGACTATTGATATAGAAAAAATGACTTGCACCTACTATGATAAAGCAGAAAATAAAATTTTGGTAGAAAATATTCCAGAAGTATACCTTTTCTAAATACTAAATGCCGCACACAATAAAAGTTATTGGAATATAACTATACTGCTGCAAGAAGTGATAATAGTAACAATAATTAACCTTAATAATACTGTCTGCTTTCAGCGGAGTATTAACCGTTAGGTAAAATGCCAAAGCATAATACCTAAAAATTCAATTCCTAATCTCAGCGTTTTATTAATGCGGAATACATAATTATCAATGCAGTTAAATAATTAGCCATTAGGTTTTAAACTTTCAAACTTCTGTAAGTCTTACATAGGCATTTAAAAAAAGTTATAATGAATAGTACAACCCAAATTCAAGCTTGCTTCTTAGCAGTTATTTCCATTTTTAGTATTTTTTCTTGCAGTAAAGATGATAATACAACTACATCAACAACCGTAAGTGCCACGGTTCCATCAGTATATTCTAAAATATATGGTGCTACTAGCATTACAAGTGATGGTACATTTATTACCATAAAATCTAACGGAATACCCGATCATAAAAGCCCATATTACCAAACTACTAATGCACTTTACGAAGCGTATAGCGGTACTACACCTTTGGGTTACACTTTTGCACAAAACCCAAATAAAATTGCTACGCAAAATTTCACTTTTAAAATTCCAGTAAATCCTTCAGTTGCCTCAAATCATGCAGCCACACCACTTGGTGCCATAGGTGTTTCGCTTAATGGCGTAGCACTGTACAATCAATATGCTGGTCCTAACAATCAGGCTTTAACTTCAGAAATTGCAAGTTTTGATAAGTACAATGGGCACCCACAAGCGGTGGGTCAATACCACTATCATGTTGAGCCTTTGTATTTAACTACGGTAAAGTCAACCAAGTCGGGCTTAATTGGTTTTCTGCTAGATGGTTTCCCTGTTTACGGCCCACAAGAAGAAAATGGAAGTACTGTTGTTAGCAATCTGTTAGATGCTTATCATGGTCACACACATGCCACAGTTGATTTTCCTAGCGGTATATACCATTATCATTTTACGGCCGATGCACCATACCTTAACGGAAATGGTTATTACGGAACGCCAGGAACAGTAACACAATAATGCGAACTATTTTTATTGGCTCAATTGCTTTATTATATGCTTGTAAGCAAAATAACGTACAAGTAGTAAGAGATTTTGAAAAAAATATTCCAAGAGTTTTTACGATTAAAAACTCAAAAAATATTACTGTAAAAAACGATACGGTATTTTTGAATGCTAAAAAATATTCCGGCTATTTATTTGAACTTCATGCAAATAATATCGATACCTTTTCTATTCAAGCATATTTCAATGGGCTGCAAAATGGAACAGAAAAAAAATGGTTTCCTAACGGAAAAGAAATGGAAAGCCGAGAATACCAACAAGGAAAAAAGCAAGGAAGGCAAATAGCATTTTGGGAAAATGGAAATAAGAAATTTCAGTTTACTGCAAAGGATGATGCTTACGAGGGTGAATTGAAAGAATGGAATATGGATGGTACACTAATTCACCTAGCCAATTATAAAAACGGTCAAGAAGAGGGAACACAAAAGCTATGGTATAATAACGGAAAAATAAGGGCTAATTACGTAATAATTAACGGAAGAAGGTATGGATTATTAGGGACTAAAAATTGTATAAATGTATCAGATAGTATTTTTATTACTAGGTAGTTTTTTATGTATTAGTTGTAGCCAAAACCATACAGCCAAGCATAATTTACCATTTTATAATGAGCCTACGTTTACACCAATTTTTGAAAACGATAAATATGAAATTGGAAAAAAAGTTAGCCATACGGTGGGTAATTTTTCTTGCTTAAATCAGGATAGCGTAGTAATTAATCAAGCATTTTTAAAAGGAAAAATTCATGTAGCGAATTTTATTTTCACCGCTTGCGGTAGCATTTGCCCTACAATGACTAAGCACCTAAAACTAATTAGCGATAGTGTATACAATAAGGAGGATATTATTTTGTTATCATATTCTGTTACGCCGTGGATAGATAAGCCTCATGTATTAAAAAAGTATAAAGAATGGAATGGGATAGAAAATAAAAATTGGCATTTTTTAACTGGTAATAAAGGCGATATTTATAAGCTAGCAAGGCAATCTTATTTTGCTGAGGAGGATATTGGTTATAGTAAAGACAGCACCGAATTTTTACACACTGAGCATTTTGTGTTAGTAGATAAAAGAAGGCGAATTCGTGGAATATATAATGGAACACTAATGTTAGAAATGCACCAATTATTACTTGATATTAGAATATTAAGTAGCGAAGAATAGTAATATTTTTGAATGCTAATTGCTATTACTTAGGCATTGGTTTTACCTTAATTTTCTAATGGTTTTTTACCTGTTAGCCTAGTTTGCAATAGGCCTTATAATTTAAAATTACTCCGCTTTTTAAAACTAATTTGTATAATATGGCATTTTAAAAAGCAGCATACATTCGCCCTAAAAAAATTACTGATACCTTCTTAGTTTCTAATGCTTTTATTTTACCAAGTGTATCATTTACCTTATTTTCATTTTATACTATATTGAAGCGCCAGAATGTTTTTAATTAGCTTTTGATACTTAGTTGGGGTGCGAAAGAATAACGCTTTATTTTATGAAACAATATATTTTTATTGGCTTACTATTTTTACAATCTTTATGTATTGCTCAAGTAAATACGAAATATAAAACTGATTTCAACACCTTTTTTATTTGCATTGATAGTGTTTCTTACAACCAATTATTTCTAAATAAATATATTAAGGATACTCTATTTATTTGCAGAGAGGTTTCGGAACAAACAGATACTGATTCTTACACGGGCAAGTATTTAATTGGCGAGTCTGCCACATTAGAATTCTTTAAACCAAAACCCACAAATAAGTTAGGTGACAATTTTGGCGACTGGGGAATTGAATTTAAAACAAGAAAACTTACCAACCTTAATCAAATAATTGCGAAAGCTACGCAGCTAAAACTTCCAATAGATACTGCTACCGTAAAAGCTGTTTATGATACAGCATTAATACCTTGGTATAAATCGCTAAGTTTTAAAAACACTAAAAACGAATTATCAATATTAGAATACCAATTAGCCTATTTACAGGAGTTAGGCTTTACTAAAAGCCAAATAGATAAGTCAATGACTTTTAAGGAATTCAACAATATTTTATCGAATGGTAAAAAGTATCCGCGGCAATTTGCTATGGTAAGCTATATAAAGTTGCATGCTAGCAAAAAGGTAATTACCGATTTACAACAATTTGCAAAGTTGAATAATTGTAAAACGGAGAATAATACCATAACAAATGGCGAAACTGTAATTGAATATGAGGCAGTTGAAAATTTGCCGCAGTTCGCAATTCAAGAGGTTGGCATTACATTATTGAGCGAACAAAAATTCCGTATCGAAAAAATTAGTGATAATATATACCTTAAGGTAGAAGGTAAAAAGGCAAAATTTATTTTTAAGTGATGCAATTATAAAAATATTGAACCTATGTAAGCACTGCTTCAGTAAGTTGCTTATTTCAACTTGGTACTTAATATTTTGTATGGTATTAAGTTTGGCAATAAAAATTACGATTACAACATCCAATTCTTAGCTTTATCGTATATAGTGGCAGTGATGTGTTAATAAATACATTACGTCTATCAAATCAATAACTTCAAAGTATTATTTCATTGCAATGAAAATTTTTATTTTGTTTCCAAGTATAATCGGGCTTTTCTACAGCTGTTCAAAAAAAATAAGTATTTCACAAAGTGCTGTTTATAGTAAACTTATAATTAGCACACCAACAATATTTGCCGAAGGGGTTATTTCAACAAAAGATAAAAGTGTATTTAACGTAGCATTTACTAACAACGGACACACAGTTTACTTTACAAGGCGGCAGTTAAATGAAAAGCAAAAAATATACTTTTCTAACTTTAATAACTATAAATGGACCAAGCCACAACTTGCATCTTTCTCTACCGATAGAGATGAAAACCCTTTTATAACTGCAGATGGTAAAACCCTTTATTTTGGCTCACAAAGGGCTATACCAAATAACCCAACTAAGGGAAATTTTGATATGAATATTTGGAAAACACAATTGACTAACCATGTATGGACTGCACCAACCCCAATTGCTGAAACGATTAATAAAATTCAGATTGGGCAGGAGGAATGGCCCTCAAGTAACGAAAACTCCATTTATACTTTCAACAACAGTATTTTTTATTTCGCCACCATGTTAAGGGGTACAAAAACAATTGATATTTACGAAACAAAACTTATTAATAACGAGTTTTCAAAACCAGTAAAACTTAACGGGCTTTTTGATGAAGATAAATATTGGAAATCTACTCCTGTTATTTCCCCAGATGGGGAATATTTACTTTTTAACGCCTACGATGCCCCTAACGGAAAAGGTGGAGAAGACATTTACGTTAGTAAAAAAAATAGCAATGGCAGTTGGGGTAAAGCAGTAAATATTGGTGGCTTAGTTAATACAAAAGCAGAGGAAGCTGCAGCCAATTTTTCGCCAGATGGCAAATATTTCTTTTTTGCAAGAGAATTAAAACAGAACCCAGCTACAGATGGCATATGGACCATATTTCATATAGAAACAAAATTTTTAAGGCTTAACGAATTATTCAACAATTAAAAAAAATTAGTATGAAACAGGCATTAATAATTTCAATGCTTACCATTTACTCAACCATAACTTTTGCACAGGTTTCAGTTGATATGGCTAAAACACAAAAGATAAAAAAAAATGGCGTTGAAATAACCACCTATGAAGGAAAACCATTTACTGGTTACTTAACAGAAACTTATGAAAACGGAAAACCCAAAACTTGGTTAACACTTAAAGAAGGTATTGCCAATGGGCTGTGGCAAGAGTGGTTTGAAAATGGAAAACTTCGGTATAACGCCTATTGGAAAGATGGAAAAGGTAATGGTTTGTGGCAGTATTTTTATAGTAACGGATATTTAAAATATGAGGAGTCGTACATTATGGATACCCCCAACGGAATTTCAAGATCATATCATGAAAATGGAAAGCTAAAAGAGGATAATTTTTGGTTACTTGGTAAAAAACAAGGCGTATGGACTTCTTATACCGAAACGGGTACGCTAGTAAAAACAGCGTTGTATGAGGAGGATAAATTAATACCAACACCTAAGAATTAAAGTAGTACTGCTTTAAACCTTTTGTAAAATAACCACTCAACTCATAAGCTAAAATTATAAAATATGAGGCCTTACTATTTTCTGTTACTGCTGTTGCTTACAATAAGCTGTAAAAAAACAAATGATGAGCAAGTGCAAACGGTAAATGAATCAATGTATTTTCCTGCTATTAATAGCAGTATTTGGGAAACCACTTCAATTTCAAGCCTCGGCTGGAATCAAAATGCATTACAGCCACTAAATGATTTCCTTATTCAAAAAAATACAAAATCATTTTTAATATTAGTTAATGGAAGAATTGTAATAGAGTCCTATTTCAACGGGCACACCGCATCAAGTGATTGGGAGTGGAACAGCGCCGGAAAAACTTTAGTATCTGCAACAACAGGCATTGCACAGCATGAAGGGCTATTAAATATTAACAACAAGGCATCTACTTATTTAGGAACCGGATGGACGAGCATGCCATTGGAAAAGGAGAATTTAATTACCGTAAAACATTTACTTTCCATGACAGCCGGTAATGATGATACAAAGCAATATATAATAAAGCCCAACTTAACTTATGTGGCAGATGCGGGCAGCAGATGGGCCTACAGCAATATATTTCAAAAGTTATTTAATGTTGTTTCCACTGCTAGTAATAAACCCTTTGAAACATATTTCAACGAAAAAATAAAGTCTAGAATAGGCATGGACGGCTATTGGAATTTTGGAACAATTTTTACAATATACCATAGCACATCAAGAAGTATGGCTAGGTACGGCCTACTGGCACTAAACAAGGGAAAATGGAATACAGAACAAATAATAAACGAAGCATTCTTTAACGAAAGTATTGCAACTTCGCAAGCCATTAACCCTTCCTACGGCTACTTTTGGTGGCTAAACGGAAAAAATAAGTTTATGATTCCTGCGGAGCAAACGGTTTATCAAGGTTTTTTAGTGCCCGCAGCCCCTGCCGATATGTATGCGGCAATGGGTGCAAACGATCAAAGAATTTATGTAATACCAAGTAAAAAAATGGTGGTTATAAGAATGGGCGATGCTGCTAATTCTACAAATCCAAACTTTGCCGTTTCTGGTTTCGATAATGAACTTTGGCTTAAAATGAATGAGTTAATTAAGTAACATAAATAGCAATATATTATTAGCAAATAAAGAGCTAGGGCACTCACCTTAGCTCTTTTGCGTTTAGTAACTTTAGTATATTAGCAAATGAAAAGTATTATAAATACTTCTTACCGAAAACACCTTACTTAATTTAGTTTTTTATCATTAGTAACATTGTAATAAATATGTTTTCAAAACAATTTTTGGTCGTTTTCAGTTTCTTAGCTTTTATTAATACCTATGCACAGCAAAATTTAAGAAGGGCGTTTCAACCTGCTAATGTTGTTAATAAAATACCATATGGTGCTAATGAAGCGGCTGGAAAATATATACAAGCCACAGATGCAAAAATATATTATGAGGTATATGGCCAAGGACAGCCAATTGTACTTCTGCATGGTGGTTTGTTTGGATCCAGCATTGAGTATGCAGATATTATAGATAAATTAAGACCGCACTTTCAAGTTATTGCTATTTCAACTAGGGGTCACGGAAAATCATATATCGGCACCGAGCCATTAACACTTGAACAAAGGGCTAACGACGCCTTAACAGTTATTAATAGTATTACAAAAGACAGTGTTATTCTTATCGGATTTAGTGATGGAGGTTACAGTGCATATAAGTTTGGAGCCATGTACCCCAACAGGGTAAAAAAAATGATTGTAATAGGTGCTGGCGAGCTGCAACCAGGCTATAGAGAATTTAAGCTAACAAGCCAACAAGCCATTGAAATGGATAAACCCTATTGGCAACAACAGTTGAAACTTATGCCTGAACCCGATAGGTTACAGGAGGTATTTAACGAGGTTGCAAAATGTTATAATATGGTTACCGTTAGTAAAGATTTACTTGGTACAATAAAGTGCCCTGTATTGGTAATGGCTGGCGACAGAGATGATGGAAACCCTATTGAGCGGGTTATAGCTGCTGCTAAGTATATTCCTAACTATCAAATATCAATAATTCCTAATGCAGGGCATGCATGCCACAACGATAATTTTAAGGCTGCTTGGGCAAGTATGGCCCCCTTTATACACAATGCTACAGGCAAATACCATAATTTAACAAGTGATAATATAGTACCCCATCAAGTGTGGCATAACCTTAAAGAGGTGCAAGGTTACAAAGCACTTCAAGTAATAAAAGATTCAAGCGTAAAGCTATTTGACGAACCAACATTCGCAAAAATTAGCAACATTAATTTTCTTAATGGTGAGATAGAAGTAAAAGTTTTAAGCAAATTATTGCCAAATGCTGCAGACTTTGCAAGGGGTTTCATTGGTATTGCATTTAGAATTAATGATAATAATTCTAAGTTTGAGGCCATTTATATACGCCCAACAAATGGAAGAGCGGAACAGCAAATTCGGCGTAATCATTCTATACAATACTTCTCTTATCCTAATTATAAGTTCGATAAATTAAGAGAGCAATCACCCGGGGAGTATGAATCTTATGCTGATATGGAATTAAACGAATGGATAACACTTAAGATTGTTGTAATTGGTGCACAGGCTAAACTATTTATTAATAACAACCAGCCTTGCTTAATTGTAAACGATTTAAAGCATGGCAATTTGCATAGTGGTACAATTGGCCTATGGGTTGAAACTGGAACTGAAGGGTATTTTAAAGATGTAAGCATTACGCCATATTAGTACTAATAATACTTAATAGCTATTTATTTTTTAAATAATAATAATTCAACATTGCAAAAAGAAATACCCATAAATACATTACCCTTATTTCCAATTTTAGATCAGTTGTTAATTGATCTCCTAAAATCATTAACCAATGAGCAATGGCATTTGCCAACAATTGCAAAGCTTTGGAACGTTAAAGACATTGCAGCTCATTTGCTTGACGGAAACTTAAGAACACTATCCATTTCAAGAGATCAATATTTTGGCAATCCGCCAGCTAATATTTCTTCCCACACCCATTTGGTTGCTTATTTAAATAACCTAAATGCTAGCTGGGTTAATGCTGCAAAGCGTCTTAGCCCTAATATGCTTACAGAACTTTTATACCTTACTGGTAAGGAATTTTATACGCATTTACAATCGCTTAATCCCCATCAAAACGCAGTATTTCCGGTTGCTTGGGCGGGTGAAACCACATCGGAAAACTGGTTTCATATTGCAAGAGAGTACACGGAAAAATTTATACATCAACAGCAAATAAGAGAAGCCGTTGGCAAGCAAGCACTACTTACAAAGCAATTGTTTTATCCATTTATACATACATTCATGTACGCACTTCCGCACACTTACCGCAATGTGGATGCAGAAATAGGAACGGTTATTACCATAAAAATTCTTACAGAAATTGGTGGCGAATGGTGTATAGAAAAAACTGAAGCTAATTGGAAATTTATACCAGCTAACAATAAGCCAAATGCTGTAGTATCTATAAATCCTGATACCGCATGGAAACTATTTTCTAAAGGCATATCTGCTAGGGAAGCAATGGAAAAAGTAGAAATATTAGGCAATAAAGCATTAGGGGAAATTGCCTTGCAAATGGTATCGGTAATGGCTTAGCAAATAAGCTTACTTATAATTTTAATAGAAATGTAAATAAGCATTTTCTAGTAAGTTACCCCAAAGCATTATAGATAATTGTAAGCACCTTTAAATGAAAGAAAACTAGTGCGTAGCTTTTTTTATACTTAGTTTCAAGTTAATGTAGTAGCTAGCTTGCTTGTAAATAGATAAATGATATTTTTATTCCCTCGCTAATTGCGTTTCTTACAATAAGCCTTTAAAAAAATTAATTAATTGAAGTTTACATCTGTCAAATTTTTATTGTGGTTAATTATTTCGCTAGTAGCAGAAAAAGCTTTTGCCAATATTGATACATTAAAAAAATTAACTTTTAGTGCTTACGCAGAGTTTTATTATAGTTACGATTTCTCAAACCCACCCAATAACGAAAAGCAAAATTTTTTATACAACCACAAAAGGCATAATCAGTTAAATGCTAACCTGCTATTGGCAAGGGCTAATTATTACAGCAAAATTATAAGGGCAAATATTGGCATAATGGCGGGCAATTACCCTTATTATAATTTAAGTTCGGAACCTGCTTGGGCTAAGCCAATATATGAAGCTAACCTTGGTATTAAATTATTTAACCAAAAAAATATTTGGGTTGATGCTGGGGTATTTCCATCTCATATTGGTTTTGAAAGTGCTATTAGTGCCGATTGTTGGACGTTGACAAGAAGCGTACTTGCGGAAAACTCCCCCTACTATGAATCGGGGGTAAAAGTATCCTACACAGCTAAAAATGAAAGAATTTTTTTATCCGCATTATATTTAAACGGATGGCAAAAAATTCAAAGGCCTAGTGCTATTCGCCAGCCCTCATTTGGCCTACAAGCAACGCTTAAACCATCTTCAAAAATTATGCTTAATTACAGCAATTTTATTGGTACAGATAAGCCAGATAGTGTTAAAGCTTTTAGGCACTTTCATAATTTTTATTTACAGTTTGAGCCTACCCAAAACTTTGGCATTATCGCTGGTTTTGATATTGGTTTTGAAAAAACCCTTAACAACCCTTACAGTAATTGGTATTCGCCAGTTATTATTGTAAAGCAACGCATTAGTAATAATATGTCAGTTGCATTAAGGGCAGAATATTATAACGATAAAGAGGAGGTTATCATTATAACACAAACACCAAATGGGTTCCGTATTTATGGGTTTTCAACCAACTTTGATTATAACTTGACCCCAAAAATGAAATTGAGAATAGAAGGGAAATGGTATAATGCAAGAGATAGAATATTTGCCAATAATACCGCACAAAATAATCATACAATAACTACCAATTTCACAATCAAGTTATAGCTTGTGCAATGGGTTAGGTTAATATTATTTTATAAATAGTAAGCTATTGCATTGGCATTATTAATACCTAATTACAACCTAATAATTGGCAAAAATGATTCTCGAAAAATATTCAGCAAGTTGGGTTACTGATTTTGCAAACATAAAATTAGCATTACAAAAAGCCATACTGCCAACCATTCCGTATACCATAGAACATATAGGTAGTACAGCGGTGCCAAACCTAGCTGCGAAGCCCATTATTGATGTTGATATTATTTATACAATAAATACCGATTTTGATAAAATAAAATTAGGCTTACTGCAAATAGGCTATTACCACAACGGTAACCAAGGAATTGAAAATAGAGAAGTTTTTAAAAGAGATGGTAAGCATAATAATAGTGTATTAGATGCAGTACCACATCATTTATATGTTTGCCCAATTGGTTGTAAGGCTTTAGAAAGGCACCTGCTATTCCGGAATTTTTTAGTAAAAAATCAGTGGGCAATGCTACAATATCAACAAATGAAATACGAGTTGGCCATTAAAGCCAACCAAGATAAAAAGTTATATGCTTATTTAAAAGAAATGCATACTAACAAGTTTATTGACTTGATAATTGAGAAAGAAAAAAGTATAAATACTTATATGTAAATACTCTAAAGACGGCCTTTTTTGTATTTTACTATTTTATATCGTAATAAATAATTGTTGTATAAATGAATAAATTATTTTTTGTAATACTATCATTGTTATCGCTAAATAGTTGCCAACCAACTAGCAGAATATATAGGGAAAACGATAAAGGAAAAGTTACTATTGGTAAGTTACCAGAAGAAGCAGTAGCTATAATTAAGCAGCATTTATTCAATATTACTAAACAAGAGTTAAAGGATACTATTTTAATAAAGTATGAATACAATAATGAAACATGCTGGTCTATATCAGATATGATATATAAAGATTCAGTCATAGAATCTATGATAAAAAGTCGGATAACTTATCATCAAACGCAACTACTGAAACGACATCAGGTATCTTACTACCATTTTAGACAGCCAGGAAATAGCTTTAATAAACTAGTAGGGAAAGATAAAAACATATTAATAGATAAAGATTTGGTATTAAACAAGTTGCTATTTTCTGAGATAACAACTTGCGGAAGTTCAATTATCATTATGCCTGATGGCTATTTCATTTTAACAAAATCAGATTCTCATCAACAATTTTTATCTTATTCTTCAGCAACCATCAATAAGATGCTTTCCGATTTTAACAAAAAGAAGCAGAAGGCCTTATAAAATTTAAAATAATGCTAGTAAATTATTGTTAAAGCAGCTATAAGTTTTGCTAGTAACAGCATTTTACAATTTCTTTATCCAGTTATAAATTTCAAATTACTATGCAGTATAGTTCATTATTACTTAAGTTAGTTGGTTGGCTATTTGGTGCAATAGTATTTGCAATAGGGTTTGTAAATACTTTTTGGGGTAATGATGCTATATTGGGTATTGGTATGTTGTTATTAGCATTCATTTATTTACCACCCGTTAATAATATTATTACACAAAAAACGAGTATAAAAATTCCGGTTATTGGTAAAATATTGCTTGGCTTATTATTGTTATGGATAGCTTTAGGCGTTGGTGAGTTATTTGGTAAAATAGATATGATGTTACAAGATTTAAAATAATACGCTTAAAACAATACATGAATTCTTTTTGGAAAAAGGTAATTATAAACACTACACTCAGCCAAAAATCAAAACGGATAACTGAGGAAAGTAAGGCTATTTCTAGTTTTCAATTTGCCAAGGGCTATAGAGAATTTATTATTTCCGTTAAGCGGTACAGTAAAGATTTGGTACTTATTTCCGTAGGAATATTTTCTGCTGCTTTTGGGTTAAAAGGTTTTTTACTTACCAATCATTTTATTGATGGTGGTGTTACGGGCATTTCGTTGCTAGTATCTGTAGTAACGGCCGTTCCGCTTTACCAATTAATTATTTGCATTAATATTCCTTTTATTATTCTAGGATATAAAGTTATTGGTAAGCAGTTTGCAATAAAAACAGCTATTGCTATTGGCGGCTTAGCTTTGGTGCTTGCCACTATTAACTTTCCTAAGGTTACGGATGATAACTTACTAATTGCGGTTTTTGGGGGCTTCTTTATTGGTGCAGGTATTGGTTTTGCCATTAGGGGCGGTGCTGTAATTGACGGCACAGAAGTGCTAGCAATATTTTTAAGTAAAAAACTAGGAACCACTATTGGCGATATCATTATTGCCATTAACATTGTAATATTTGGTGCAGCTGCTTATTACTTAGGTATTGAAATTGCACTATACTCAATGATTACTTATTTGGCAGCCTCTAAAACATTAGATTTTATAGTAGAAGGTATTGAGGAGTATATTGGCGTTACCATTGTATCATCGCACAGCGAAGAAATACGCCAAATGATTATAGATAAAATGGGGAGGGGAGTTACGGTATATGCAGGTAAAAAAGGATACGGTAAGCAAGGCGAAACTAAAGAAGTAGACATTATATTTACGGTAGTAACCAGGTTAGAATTGAATAAACTAAACACAGAAATTGAGAAGATAGAGCCCAATACTTTTGTAGTAATGAATAGCGTAAAAGATACAAAAGGTGGCATGATTAAAAAGCGAGCTTTTAACCACTAGCAAGCTGTTTTTGGTTAAAATAATAAAAGAAAATTTGGTAAAATATATGCTTACAAAGCAACTGATATTAATGGCTTGCATTGCAATGATGGCTTGTAACAATGCTTCAAAAAATAAGGCAGCAAATGTAGCAGATACCGCCTTATCCGTAGTAAACTTTGAAGCCGATAAATGGAAAATTAAAGATGGAGTAGATTACCCTTATAGAGATAAAATGCTTAGCAATCTTTTGGCAACAAAGCAGCTAAAGCAGTTGAAAAGAAATGGAGTAATTGAGTTACTTGGCCCGCCAGATAGGGTAGATAGTAATTACCTTTTTTATAGGGTAGCTCAACAGCGTGTTGGTTTTTTCCCCTTGCATACTAAAACATTAGTTATAAAGCTAAATGAGGATAGCACGGTATTATGGACAAAAATTCACCAATAAATTATGCTACAAGTTTAAAAATATTGAGCTATTAATGGTTACCTAATTTTACTTATAGTCGCTTAAAGAAATTTGTTAAAAATGCTTACACTTATTTGTCCAAAACTACCAATGCGTAATAAGGCTACTACTAAAGTTTTTTATACCAAAATGCTTGGCTTTTCTGATATAGGTATAGCAGATTATGAAGGTTATTTAATACTAGAAAAAGATGCTGTAGAAATTCACTTTTTTGAATACCCTACACTGAACCTGAAAGAAAATTATGGACAGGTGTACATAAGAGTGCAAAATATTAAGCAACTGTATGCAACATACTTACACAATAATGTAGCAATGCACCCAAACGGAGCCTTAAGCATTAAGCCTTGGGGGCAATTAGAGTTTTCCCTGCTAGACCCTGATAATAACCTACTTACTTTTGGTGAGGATATTGCTGCAATTGTATAGTTGG
>Ga0114942_1000057_pt1 | contig 29596 bp, 32 predicted proteins | sample LowerColdCreek_FD_88674 | JGI IMG/M metagenome (GOLD analysis project Ga0114942, IMG submission 88674) | Groundwater microbial communities from Cold Creek, Nevada to study Microbial Dark Matter (Phase II) - Lower Cold Creek | ecosystem: Environmental > Aquatic > Deep subsurface > Groundwater ... | reverse complement strand
CGTGGGTCCCTTCCTGCGCCCCGCCGGCACGCTGGACCACCACACGCTGTTCATGATCCAGACGCCGCCTTTCCTCAAGGGCTGCGAGCATTTCACCTTCCACCTGGGTGGCCCCACCGCCGTGCTGCAGGCGGGCACGCGCTTCGTCGAGAAGGGATACCAGAGCTTCTGGGGCCCGGGACGCCATCGCTTCGGCTCGAACTGGTTCTGGTACTTCAACAGCCCGCTGGGCTGCCACGTGGAGTACGACGCCGACATGGACCTGCATGACGACAGCTGGGCCGCGCGCGAGGCCCCGATGGGTGCCGACGCCTCGCAGCTCTTCCTGTTCCAGCACCGCGAGAAGTGGGCGCCCGGCGGCCCGCCCGCGAAGGGCTGAACCATGAACGACGCCGTGCTGCTGTGTCGACTGGACGCGTTGCCCGAACAGGGCGCACGCGGCTTCGATCCCCTGGGGCATGGCACGGACACGGTGTTCGTCGTGCGCAAGGGCCAGATGCTGCGGGCCTATCTCAACCGCTGCCCCCACTACGGCGACACCCCCCTGCCCTGGCGCAAGGACCAGTACCTCGACGCTGCCGGCGACGCCATCGTCTGCGCCGCCCACGGCGCGCGCTTCAACCCCGCCACCGGCCTGTGCGTGCTGGGCCCCTGCCTGGGCCAGTCCCTCACCGCCGTACCACTTGAACTGAACACGAACGGCGAGCTGACCGCCGCCGTCACATCCTTGCAGGAGACAACCCCATGACATCCCCCGTGCGCAAGATCCTCATCATCGGCGGCGGCTTTTCCGGCATGGCCGCAGCCATCCAGTGCGCCCGGCAAGGGCTGGAGGTCGACCTCGTCGAGATCGACCCGGGCTGGCGCTCCTACGGCGCGGGCATCAGCATTGGCGGCGCCACGTTGCGCGCGCTGGGCACGCTGGGCGTGCTGCCGCGCTTCCTGGAAGTGGGCAGCGCCCACGACGGCGCCCAGATCTACGCGCCGCATGGCCAGCTGCTCGCCGAGCTGCCCACACCCCGCGTCGCCGGTCCGGACGTGCCCGGCGGCGGCGCCATCATGCGTCCCGCGCTGGCCGCTCTGCTGGCCGACGCCGTGCGCGCCAGCGGCACCCGCGTGCGCCTGGGCTGCAGCTTCACCCACATCGAGCCGTCGGGCGACGGCGTCGACGTGAGCTTCACCGACGGCACGCAAGGCCGCTACGACCTCGTCGTCGGTGCCGACGGGCTCTACTCGTCCGTGCGCAAGGCCGTCTTCCCCGACGCACCCGCCCCGCGCTACAGCGGCCAGGGCGTCTGGCGCGCCGTGCTGCCGCGACCGGATGAGGTCAAGAACACCATGATGTGGGTGGGCACCAAGGTCAAGACGGGCGTCAACCCCGTGTCCAAGACGGAGATGTACCTCTTCGTCACCGAAGACCGCCCGGTCAACGAACGCGTCCCCCCGGAGAGCTACGTGCCGCGGCTCAAGGCCCTGCTGGAGCCCTTCTCGGCGCCGCTGATGCAACGCGTCCGCGAAACCATCGGCCCCGACTCGCTGATCATCTACCGCCCGCTCGAAGGCCTGCTGGTGCCGCAGCCCTGGCACCGCGGCCGCGTCGTGCTCATCGGCGACACCGTGCATGCCACCACCCCGCACCTGGCCTCCGGTGCCTGCATCGGCATTGAGGACGGCATCGTGCTGGCCGAGGAGCTGGGCCGCGCCGCCACCGTCGAAGCAGCCCTGCACGCCTTCCAGCAGCGCCGCTGGGAGCGCTGCCGCATGGTGGTCGAGAACTCGGCCCGCCTCGGCGAGATCGAGGCCACAGGCGGCGACAAGACCGAACACGCCCGCATCATGCGCGAGTCCATGATCGCGCTGGCGCAGCCCATCTGATGGAGCACCCGATGAAGCTGCCCCAGATCCATCGCATCGTGACGGGCCATGACACGCTGGGTCGCGCCCGCGTGCAGTCCGCCGGTCCGCTGCCGAGCGTGGTGGAAATTCAGGCCATCCCCGGCACGGTCTTCCACGAGGTGTGGGCCACCAGCGCCACGCCCGCACCGATCGGCCACGAACCCACCGACCCCACGGTCGGGCCGCTGCAGCTGCCGCCGCCGGCCCGGGGCACCCGTATCCGCTTCGTCGACATTCCGCCCGACACGCCCGAATTCCTCGCGCGCGGCCACGAACGCATGCAGCAGGCCTTCAGCCAGGCTGGAGACGCCCAGCTCAGCACGGTCAAGGCCGACTCGCCCCACCCGCTGATGCACCGCACCGAGACGGTGGACTACGGCGTCGTCATCGACGGCGAGCTCACCCTCGTGCTGGACGAAGGCGAGGCGCAACTGGGGCCCGGCAGCGTCGTCGTGCAGTGCGGCACCAACCATGCCTGGGCCAACCGTTCCGGTCGCCCCTGCCGCATGCTCTTCGTGCTGGTGGACGGCAGCTACGACGAGGGCCTCGCACACGCCCTCGCCGGACGCTGAGGGAGGCCGGCATGCACATCATCGTCACGGGTGCCGCAGGCTACGTGGGCGCAGCCCTGGTCGACCGCCTGCTGGCCCTCGACACCGTCACGCGCCTGAGCCTGGCGGACCAGGGCTTCGGTGCGCAGGCCGCGGCCTGGCGCCGCGACCCGCGCGTCACGCTCGCGCAAGGGCAGTTCGGCGAGCCCGCGGTGCTGGACACCCTGCTGGGCGAACCGGCCGATGTGGTTTACCACCTCGCCAGCGTTCCCGGCGGCCTTGCGCAGCGTGAGCCTGCGCTGGGCCAGCGCGTCAATCTGCACGACACGCTGCGCCTGTTCGACGCCGTGGCCGCGACGGGCCAGGCCGCCCGGCTTGTGTTCGCCAGCTCGGTGGCTGTGTACGGCCCGCTGGCGCACGTGGATGCCGTCGACGAAACCACCGCGCCAGCGCCGCAGTCCAGCTACGGCGCCCACAAGCTGATGGCCGAGGTGCACCTGGCCGATCTCAGCCGCCGTGGGCTGGTGGACGGCCTATCGCTGCGCATGCCAGGCATCGTCGCGCGGCCCGGCACCTCCGCCGGCCATGGCTCGGCCTTCATGAGCGACCTCATCCGCACGCTGTCGGCCGGGCAGCCCTACGCCTGCCCGGTGTCGGCGGCGGCACGCTGCTGGTGGATGTCGCGCGCCCGCTGCGTGGACAACCTGCTGCATGCCGCGTCCCTGCCGGCGCAGCAGTTGCCCGCCTCACGCGTCGTGCAGTTGCCTGTCCTGCTCGCCTCGGTGCTCGCCGTGGCGCACGAGGCCTCACGCGGGCAGGCGAGCTTGGTGAGCTACTGGCCGGACGCCCGCATCGAAAACACCTTCGCCTGCATGCCCGCGCTGCACACACCCAGCGCTCGAGCCCTGGGCTTCGTGGATGACGGCGACCTCAGACAACTCGTCAACAACGCACTGGCCTAGCGCTAGTCACCAGGAGACAACATGACCAAGACCGAGAGCGCGCCCGGACGCGCCGTACTGATGGCGGCGCATTGCGCCGGCATGATCGACCTCGTGACGCTGCCCGTCTGGGTCGGCACGCTGATGTCGGCGTACCACTTCGACCCGCAGCAGGCCGGCGCGCTGGTCACGCTCTTCCTCGCGGGGGCGGTGGCCGCCAGCCTGTTCTTCGCGCCACGCTTTCACCGCATGTCGGGCCGACAGATGGCGACGCTGGGCTACGGCGTGGCGGCGTTGGCCTTCTTCGGCTTGACGCTGGTGAGCGACTTCGGGGCCATGGCCGTGCTGCATGCCATCGCGGGCCTGGCCACGGGTTGCGGCCTGTCCTTCACGCACGGCACCATCGGCCGCAGCGCCAACCCGCATCGCTTGTTCGCGATGGCTGGCCTGGCGCTGGGCGTGTTCGCCATCCCGATGCTGGGCGGCCTGCCGGCGCTGGTGGCGGCCGTTGGCGGCGCAGCCATGTTTCGCGTCTTCGCGGCCGTCATGGCCGTGGCGGCCGTGCTGGCGGCGCTGGCCTTCCCGGTGCCCCACGCGCCGGCCACCGGCGCGCCCGCTGCAACCGGCGCAACGGGCGCACGACTCAGCGGGGCCACCTGGCGCGTGATGGCCGGCGTGGCCTGCATGGCCCTGGTGCAGGCCATGCTGTTCAGCTTCGTCGAGCGCGTCGGCACCGAACGCTTCGGTGCAGCGGCGGTCGCATCCATGCTCATCGCCCTGGGCTTTGTCACCTTGCTGCCCGCGCCGCTGGCGGCGCTGCTGCAGCGTCGGCTGGCACCCCAACATGTGCTGCTGGTCGGGCCCGTTCTGCAGGTGCTGATCGCCGTGGTGATCACACAAAGCGCCGTCTTCGCGCCCTATGCCGCCGCCACCGTGCTCCTGCCCTGCGTGATGATCTTCAGCCACACCTTCGCCTTTGGCGCCATCGCGCGGCTGGACCCAACGGGCCGCGCGTTGGCAGCCACGCCAGCCATGCTCATGGTCGGCGCTGCCATCGGGCCCGTGCTCGGCGGCACCCTGGTCAAGGCCGGCGGCTATGCCTCGCTGGCCATCGCGGCGGCCATCGTCGCGACCCTCGCCATCGGCTGCTTCCTCGCACTGCTGCGCCCGCAGCAGGCCAGCGCCGCCCCGAACCTCGAAAGCGGAACTCCATCATGAAACTCGCCACATTGCGCAATGGCACGCCGGATGGCCGGCTGGTCGTCGTCTCCCGGAACCTGTCCCGCGCCGTCGACGCCGGCCCGGCGCTGCCACATCTCATCAACGCCCTGTCGCGTTGGGACGAGGCGCAGCCCGCGCTGCAAGCCCTGTATGACAGCCTCAATGCGGGCGCCGCAGCGGGCAGCTTCGCCTTCGAGCCCGGGCAATGCATGGCGCCCCTGCCGCGCAGCCCGCAGTGGCTGGACGCCTCGGCCTTCCTGAACCACGGCCGCCTCATGGAGACGGCCTTCAACACCCGGCCCATCCCGAAGTTCGACACCGTGCCCGTCATGTACCAGGGTGCCAGCGACGACTTCCTCGGCCCCTGCGAGGACGTGCCGCTGCCCAGTGAGGCCGACGGCATCGACTTCGAGGGCGAGTTCGGTGTCGTGGTCGGCCCCGTGCCCATGGCAGCCACGCCAGCCCAGGCACTCGCCGCCGTGCGGCTCATCGTGCAGATCAACGACTGGAGCCTGCGCGCGCTGGGCCCGCATGAGATGGCGACCGGCTTCGGCTTCCTGCAGGCCAAGCCTTCCACCAGCTTCGCGCCCGTGGCCGTGACGCCCGACGAGCTGGGCGACGCCTGGCAGGGTGGCCGCGTGCACATGGCGCTTCACGTGCAGCTCAACGGCCAACGCTTCGGCGAGCCGCATGGCCGCGAGATGAACTTCGACTTCGGCCAGCTGGTCGCGCACGCGGCCCGCACACGCCGGCTGTCGCCCGGCACCATCGTCGGCTCGGGCACGGTCTCCAACGTCTCGCGCGCCGCCGGCTCGGCCTGCCTGGCTGAGCGACGCGTCATCGAGATCATCGACGAGGGCCAGGCCCGCACGCCCTTCATGCGTTTCGGCGACCGCGTGGCCATGCAGGCGCATTTCGACGACGGCCGCCCCGGCCCCTTCGGCCGCGTCGACCAGCAAGTCGTCGCCGCCCCACAACCCTGACATCGAGATCGCCATGACCGCCATCAAGCCCAAGCGCCGCTTCGTCGACCTGTCCATCTACCTGGAGAACGACGTGCTGTCCGACCCGCCGCCGCTGGCGCCGCGCATCACCTACCAGAAGCACGGCGACACGGTGCAGGAGTTCATGAGCCTGTTGCCCGGCACCCAGGCCAGCGACTATCCCGACGGCGAGGCCGCCGCGGCCGAATGGGTGACGCTGACCACGCACAACGGCACCCACCTGGACGCGCCCTACCACTTCCATTCCACGCAGGACGCCAAGCTGGGCGGTGCCAGGCCGTCCATCACCATCGACGAAGTGCCGCTGGAGTGGTGCTTCCAGCCCGGCGTGAAGCTGGACTTCCGGCACCTGCCGGACGGCCATGTCGTCAGTGCCGCCGAGGTCGAGGCCGAGCTGGCGCGCATCGGCCACACGCTGCAGCCGCTGGACATCGTCATGATCAACACCCGCGCCGGCTCGCGCTATGGCCATGGCGACTACGTGAACGCCGGCTGCGGCATGGGCTACGAGGCCACGATGTACCTGCTGGAGCGCGGCGTGCGCCTCACCGGCACCGACGCCTGGAGCTGGGATGCGCCGTTCAGCTACACCGCGAGGAAGATCGCCGAAACAGGCGACAAGTCACTGATCTGGGAGGGCCACAAGGCCGGCCGCGACATCGGCTACTGTCACCTGGAGAAACTGCACAACCTCGAAGCCCTGCCGCCGCACGGCTTCATGGTGAGCTGCTTCCCGCACAAGATCCGCGGCGCCTCGGCCGGCTGGACGCGGGCCGTGGCCATCTTCGAGGGCTGAACCGCTCCGCTGCTCGCACGGCCTGCGCATCACCTCCGGCGTGGCAAGACCGTCGCCGGTTTCGGCCAGCGTCACCCAGCGAATGCCGTTCACGATGGAGCGCTCTATGCTCCGGCGGTCTGCAGCTTCCACGACTCGACATGAGCCTCTCTTGCGACGTCGCCATCATCGGCGGCGGCACGGCCGGCATGGCGGCTTACCGGGCCGCACGCGTTCACACGGAACGGGTGCTGCTGATCGAAGCGGACCGGTTCGGCACGACCTGCGCGCGCGTCGGCTGCATGCCGAGCAAGCTGCTCATCGCTGCGGCCGATGCAGCGCAGGCGGTGCGCGACGCCCATCGCTTCGGCATTCAAGCCGACGCCCAGCGCATCGACGGCAAGGCCGTCATGCAGCGTGTGCGCAGCGAGCGCGACCGCTTCGTCGGCTTTGTGCTGGAAACCATCCAGAGCTGGCCCGAATCCACCCGGCTCGCTGGCCGGGCGCGCTTCGTAGACGCCCACACGCTGGACGTCGACGGCCAGCGCGTGCAGGCCAAGGCGGTCGTCATCGCCACTGGCTCGCGCCCGCGCATCCCGGCTGGCTGGCGCGAGCGGCTGGGCGACAAGCTGATCGTCAATGACGATGTCTTCGACTGGACCGATCTGCCCAGCTCGGTGGCGGTGGTGGGCGCCGGCGTCATCGGGCTGGAATTGGCGATCGCGCTGCACCGCCTCGGTGTGCGCGTGCGGTTGTTCGCGCGCGGCTCGCGGGTCGGGCCCCTGACCGACCCCGAGTTGCAGGCGCTGGCACGGCGCCTGTTTGCCGAGGAGCTGCCGATGACGCTGGATTGTGCGCAGCTCGACCCGGTGCTGGATGGCGATCAGGTGCTGATCGGCGGCGAGCGCTTCGACGCCCTGCTTTGCGCGGCCGGCCGCCAGCCCAACCTCGACGACCTGGGGCTGGAGGCCCTGCATCTGCCCCGTGATGCCGACGGCCGGCCGGTGATCGACCGCCACACCAGCCAATGGGGCGGCGGCGCGCTGTTCGTGGCCGGCGACGCGACGCAGGACCACCCACTGTTGCACGAGGCTTCCGATGCGGGCCGCATCGCTGGCGACAACGCCGCGCGCTGGCCCCACGTACATCACCGGCCTCGGCGCACGCCGCTGGCCGTCGCCTTCAGCGACCCGCAGATCGCCATCGCCGGCGCCAGCCATGCCGGGCTGACCGCAGCCGGCGTCGCCTTCGACACCGGCCGCGTCAGCTTTGCCGATCAGGGACGCAGCCGGGTCATGCTCGTCAACCGTGGCGCGCTGCATGTCTATGCCGACCCGGCCACCGGCCGACTGCTCGGCGCCGAGATGATCGGCCCGGCTGCCGAGCACCTTGGCCACCTGCTCGCCTGGAGCGTGCAGCGCGGCGACACCGTGCAGCAGATGCTGAACTGCCCCTTCTATCACCCGGTCATCGAGGAAGGCCTGCGCACCGCGCTGCGCCAGTTGCACAGCGACCTGCACCTGCCCTCCCCGCCCATCGAGAACTGCCTGGACTGCGACACCTCGGCCGAGGCCGGTGCGTGAGTAGGATGCCGGTCATGAAAAAGTTTGCCACCTGGAATGTCAACTCCCTCGCCGTGCGCCTGCCCCAGGTGCTGGACTGGCTGGCCGCCCACCCCGTCGATGCGCTGGTGCTGCAGGAGACCAAGCTGACCGACGACAAGTTCCCCACCATGGAGATCGGCGAAGCCGGCTACCAGGTGCAGTGGTTCGGCCAGAAGACCTACAACGGCGTCGCACTCATCAGCCGTGAGCGGGCGGACGACGTCGTCAAGAACATCACCGGCTTTGCCGACGAGCAGGCACGCGTCATCGCCGGCACGGTGGGCGGCGTGCGCGTCATCGGCGGCTACTTTCCCAACGGCCAGGCGCCGGACAGCGACAAGTTCACCTACAAGATGAACTGGCTGGACGGCCTGCGCGGCTGGCTGGCACAAGAGATGAAGCAGCACGAGCAGCTCGTGCTGATGGGCGACTTCAACATCGCCCCGGAAGACCGCGATGTCTACGACCCGGTGGCCTGGGCCGGCCAGATTCACTGCACGCCGCAGGAGCGCGAGCACTTCCAGCAATTGCTGGCGCTGGGCCTGACCGACGCGTTCCGCCTCTTCGAGCAGCCGGCCAAGAGCTGGAGCTGGTGGGACTACCGCAACCTGGCCTTTCGCAAGAACCAGGGGCTGCGCATCGACCACATCCTCGTCAGCGAGGCGCTCAAGGGCCGCGTGACGGCCTGCGAAATCGACAAGCTGCCGCGCAAGAACGAACGCCCCAGCGACCACGCGCCGGTGATCGTGACGATAGACGGCTGAGCCGCCGAAGCGCTACTTCTTTGCCAGGCACCAGGCCACCAACGCGTTCGCGTGGCCATGGCCCATGCCGTGCTCGGTCTTCAGCAGGTCGACCAGCTCCATGTGCCTGAGCGGCCCCGCGCTCGCGATGACCTGCTCCCAGTGGGCGATGGGCTGGCCGTACTTCTTCTCGATGGACGGGAAGTACGAGGCGGGGCCTTTGACTTTCTCTTCGGCGGGCATGAGCGTCCTTTCAGTCGTTGCCTGTCGAGCGACGATCGAAGCACCGCCGATTCGACAGCCCTTCAGATCGCGTCCAGGTTGGCCTGGAATCGCTCGAAGAACCGCCCCACGTGCACGCCGTCGCACAGCGCATGGTGCACATCGACGGCCACCGGCATCAGCAGCCGGCCGCCCTCCTGCCTGAACCGGCCGAAGGCGATCTTGGGCCGGTCATCGCCGACCCCGCGGGCATGGGTGAAAGCCGTGAAGGCCAGCCAGGGCAAGGCGGTCATGTGCACCAGCGTCTCCTCTCGGACCTCGCCGGGCTCGTCGGCGGCAAACAGGTCGCCGCTGGCGCGGCGCACGCGCTCGATGCCCGGCTTGGCCCGCGCGGCGAAGGCCGCCAGCGACGTATCGCGCGGCAAGGTGAGAAAGCCGAAGCTGCCGTCTTCGCGCAGTACCGTCGTGCTGGCATGGATGGTGGCGAACTCGCGCACACCGCTGCCGTCAGCCGTCATCGACTGGCGCATGCCGTCGACGGCGTTGGCCGCCTCCAGCGCGGCATGGTGGTAGGCCAGCCAGGGCGTCGCGCCATGGCGGACGGCGCGGTCGCGCAGGTCGGTCACGTCCGCCGGCACGGTGACGCTGAAGGCAGGTTGCGCCATGCGCCGGAAGTGTTCCAGGGCCGCACGGCGCGGCCAAGCATCGAGGGGGATGTAGCGGTCTTGCATCCCTGCATGCTCGCACGCCGGCACGGCCAAAAAAAAGCCCGGCTTGCCGAGGCGACCGGGCTGAAGGAGTTGATCGATGGTGAAGCGAGGGCGTGCGCTCAGTCGCTGCCGTGCTGGCGCATGCCGAAGTCGAACAGCGCCCGCTGCAGTTCGTCGGTGCGGTCTTCGCCCAGATCGGCAAGCAACAGGTCAGTTGGCGCACCGCGTATCTGACCGATCTGGTTGTAGCCGAGGATCTTGGCGCGCGCCAGCGTCCGCGTTGTCAGCGGCAGGCATTCGAGCGGCGCCTGATCGGCAAGGCTCAGCAAGCGGGCGTAGGTTTCAGCGGAGATGGACACGGTGCCTGTACTGCTGGCAAGAGAGGATGTTTGGGCCGGATTCGATGGCTTTGGCGGAACGCCCTGAGGAGCGGAGCTCGTTGTCTGGAGCTGGTCACCTGGGTCGTCCACTGCGGCGTGCGTATCGGCCAAGGAAGGGGCGCTGGTTAGCCGCCGAAACGCGGGACGCCGAGGATTTCGTAGATCAGGTCGATGAGTTTCATGGGGGCTCCTGGTGGGGGACGGGGCTGGAATTCGCTTGCCCGAACTGTCCCTGTTTTCACCCCCCTAGAAACCTAGCAAGTCTTCCAGGTTTTGCGCGCGACCAGGGTCACAGCACGCCGGCCGACACACACAAGAGCACCGCCTGGTGCTTGGAACTCACACCGAGCTTGCGCATCGCATTGCCCAGATGGAAGTTCACGGTCTTCTCGCTCATGCCCAGGATGACGCTGACCTCCCAGGCCGTCTTGCCCTGAGCCGTCCAGCTCAACACGTCCAACTCCCGTTTGGTCAGCTTGGGCAGGTCGCCCTTGCTGAGCTTGGGGCTCAGCAGCCGGTCCGCAGCAGTCAGGGCATGGGCAGCGAGCAACTGCAAGCCCGCAACCATCTGCATCAACTGTGCACCGGCTTCAGGCAAAGCTTCATCGCGATCGACGCCCAGCACAAAGTGCTTGTCGCCCGGAAGGTGAAGCTTGACGGCGATGCCTGTCTTGTAGCCGTAAGGCGCCTGCATTTCCCACAGTTCGCCGACCCCTGCGGCGGTGTAGGTCGCCTGGTCGTAAACGACAGGTACGGTCTGCGTCATGAGGTGCTCAACAACCGGATCCCTAAGGGCGTCGTTGCGGTCGCGAGCAGCTTCCAGGTGACCGGTAGGCGTGTTCCCGTAGGTGGTGATCTGCATGGCGCTGTCCTTCAACACGCCACGCATCAGCATGCCCGAGATGATCGGAAACCCCATGGCATCCGCCGTCGCCACGAGACGGCGCTCAAAGCTCGCAAAGTCTTCGCTGAGACCGACGTCGATCAGCTGTTGATAGTTCATTTCAGGCCTGGCCATACCTGCCAAGTCTGCCAGCTTGTCCGGCCCCGGACGGTCGTCACAGACTGCAGCCCTTTCCGATCACGACCATGAGGTGTGTTCATGACGAACTTGATCCGGCTGCCTGAAGGCAGTGTCTGCTGGCCTGCCGCCGCGTTATCCAGCGCTGCTCAGGATGTCCGGCACGCGAAGACGCGTGTGGGCAGCGCCCGCGCCATCGACCATTGCACAGGCGGGACGACGCGCTGGGAACGCCGCCAGGGCGACGCCACGGCGTGGGTGGAGTGGGACTGGGTCGAGATGGGTGCGGGCACGGTCGTGCAGGCCGACCCGCTCAATGTGCGTTCCAACGTGCTGCTGCTGGACGATCGCGGCCGCCCGGTACTGTCGTCGCGCCGGCGCACGACTCTGGCGACGCTGGTCTACCTGCTGCCCTGGCAGGGGCCGGTGCTGGACGAGCTCAGGCGGTCGGCGCCGATGCGCCTGGCCGCCTGACCAAGCCGTGAGGAGCGTTGCCTCAGCGCAGGGCGGCGGCTTCGGCTGCAAGCCGGGTGATGCGCGCCCAGTCCTTGGCGTCCACCGCGTCCTGCGGCGTCAGCCATGAGCCGCCGCAGACCTTGACGTTGGGCAGCTTCAGGAATTGCGGCGCCGTCTCCAGCGAGATGCCGCCGGTGGGGCAGAAGGCGACGTCCGGGAACGGGCCGCCCAGCGCCTTCAGCAGATTGACGCCTCCGACTGCAACGGCGGGGAACAGCTTCAGGAAGCTGAAGCCGGCCGCGTTGGCTTGCATGACCTCCGAGGCGGTGGACACGCCGGGCAGCAGCGGCAGGCCTTCGGACTTGCAGGCCGAGGCCAGCGCGTCGGTGTAGCCGGGGCTGACACCGAACTGGCAGCCGGCGTTTTTCGCATTGGTCACGTCGGTGGGGCTGCGCAGCGTGCCGGCGCCGACGATGGCGCCCGGCACCTTGGCCATGGCTTCCATGGCTTTCAGCGCGACCGGGGTGCGCAGCGTCACTTCGAGCACGCGCACGCCGCCAGCCACCAGGGCTTCCGCGAGCGGCACGGCATCTTCCAGGCGTTGGATGACGATGACGGGGATGACGGGGCCGTAGCTGGCCAGGCTCAGGGTTTCAAGCATTTCGTAATTCTCACAGCCAGGTGATCGCGCCCTCTTCGGCGCTGAGAACATTGCGTCGCAGACCCGCGAAGAGTTCGCGGCCCAGACCGTGGGCATTGACGTCGGCTTCGCTGGGGTCGAGCTTGACGTTGTCGCGCGCGGCCCAGTCGGCCTCGTCGACCAACGCCGCCAACACGCCGTTGACGGCACACACGCGCACCACATCGCCATCGCGCAGCTTGGCCAGCGGGCCACCGGCCAGCGCCTCGGGGCTGACATGGATGGCCGCCGGCACCTTGCCCGATGCACCGCTCATGCGGCCATCGGTGACCAGCGCGACACGGAAGCCCTTGCCCTGCAGCACGGCCAGTGGCGGCGTGAGCTTGTGCAGTTCGGGCATGCCATTGGCGTGCGGGCCCTGGAAGCGCACGACGACGACGACGTCCTTCTCCAGTTCACCGTTCTTGAACGCAGCCAGCATGGCTTCCTGCGTCGTGAAGATGCGGCAAGGCGCCTCGATGGTGTGGCGGTCCTCCGGCACGGCGGAGGACTTGATGACGGCGCGGCCCAGGTTGCCGGCCAGCAGCTTGAGCCCCCCGGTGGCGCTGAACGGCGCGGCGGCCCCGCGGACGACGCTGTCGTCGCTGCTGACGGCGGGCAGCGCTTCACGGATGACTTCACCGCCCTGCCCCACCGCATGCGGCACGAAGGTGTAGGGCCGCAGGCTGTCGCCGCCCACTGACAGCACATCCTCGTGCATCAGCCCGGCGTCCAGCAGCTCGCGGATGACGAAACTCGGGCCACCCGCAGCCTGGAACTGGTTCACGTCGGCGCTGCCGTTCGGGTAGACGCGGGCCAGCAGCGGCACCACGCCGGAGAGGTCGGAAAAGTCCGTCCAGTCGATCAGGATGCCGGCCGAACGGGCCACGGCGACCCAGTGAATCAGGTGGTTGGTCGAGCCGCCGGTGGCCAGCAGCGCAGCCATCGCGTTGACGATGCAGCGCTCGTCGACAACATGACCGATGGGTTTGGCGGCGTGGCCAGCCAGGCGCCCGCTGATGTTCAGCGCGGTGGCGACGGCTTCGCGCGTGAGTGCCGTGCGGAGGTCGTCGTGCGGGTGGACGAAGGCGCTGCCAGGCACGTGCAGGCCCATAGCTTCCAGCAGCATCTGGTTGCTGTTGGCGGTGCCGTAGAAGGTGCAGGTGCCCGCGCCGTGATACGCAGCAGACTCGCTCTTCAGCAGCTCGTCGCGGCCGACCTTGCCCTGCGCGTACAGCTCGCGCACCTTGGCCTTCTCGCTGTTGGTGATGCCCGAGCTCATCGGCCCGGCCGGCACGAAGACGCAGGGCAGATGGCCGAAGTGCAGCGCGCCGATCAGCAGGCCCGGCACGATCTTGTCGCAGATGCCCAGCAGCAGCGCCGCGTCGAAGACGTCATGCGTCAACGCGATGGCCGTGCCCATCGCGATGGTGTCGCGCGAGAACAGGCTCAGCTCCATGCCCGGCAGGCCTTGCGTGACGCCGTCGCACATGGCCGGCACACCGCCAGCCACCTGCACCGTGGCGCCCAGACGATGGGCCTCGGCGCGAATCTGCTCCGGGTAGCTCTCGTAGGGCTGGTGGGCCGACAGCATGTCGTTGTAAGACGTGACGACACCCAGGTGCGGCGCCTTCTCGGCGACGATGCGCAGCTTGTCGTTGGCTGGCAGGGCCGCCACGGCGTGGGCCACGTTGGCGCAGCCCATGCGCTCGAAGCCGCGCTGGCGGTTGCCCATCTGGGCGATGCGGGCAAGATAGTCACCGCGCAGCTTGGCGCTGCGCTCGCGGATGCGCTCGGTGACTTCGATCAGGGTGGAATTCATAGGTGTCTCCGGGTGCCTCGGTCTCGTAACCGAGCCTTGAGAATTTAGGTAACCATATTACTTGCCCCTGGGAAGGCGCGGGTTACGACCTGGGTACCGGCAGCACAATACGGGTGCGATGGCGTCACAGGCAATCCATATTCCCCACGGCCCGGAACGCAGTGCCCAGCTGCTGCAGCGAACCACGGCCGAATGGCGGGCCAGCAGCGACGACCTGCTGCTGTTCGCCTACGGCTCGCTGATCTGGCGGCCGGAGTTCGAGTATGCCCAGGCGCTGCCGGCCAAGGTGCTGGGCTTTCACCGCGTGCTGCGTATGCGCTCGCGCGTGAACCGTGGCTCGCCGCAGGAGCCGGGACTGGTGTTGGCGCTGATCTCGGGCGGCAGCTGCCGCGGCCTGCTCTACCGCATCCCCCGCGCCGCAGCGGAGGCGGCACTTCCCCAACTGTGGGCGCGCGAGATGCCCAATGGCGTCTATGAGCCGCGCTGGCTGAACTGCGACACGCCGGCGGGCCGGCTGCGGGCGCTGGCGTTCACGCTGTCCCGTCAGAGCCCCAACTGGACCGGGCCGCTGCACGAGCCCGAGTTGCTGCACATCTTCCAGCACGCCAGCGGCCGCTACGGGACGACGCTGGACTATCTGCTGCGCACCGTCCAGGGTTTGCGCGAGCACGGCATCCGCGACAGGGAACTCGAGCGCCAGGCCCACATGGCAGCGCAGCACGGCCTGTGCGCGCCGTTGTGACTCAGCTGCGCAACCGCGCAAGGTCCTCGGCCGTGTCCACGTCGACGTGCACGCCGGGGTCGTCGACGGCAATCGGCTGCGCGGCATAACGCGCCACGATGCGCCGCGCGCCCTCGTCTCCCTGCAAGGCCATCAGCTCGGAATACAGCTCGGTGCCGAAGCCCACCGGATGGCCCTGGATGCCGCGGTATTGCGCGTAGCAGACCGGGAAGCGCTCCAGCCCCTGGGCCACGGCCAGGATGGTGGCAGGCTGCACCAGCGGCATGTCGGCAGGAAGGATGAGCCAGCCTTCCGCGTCGCCCGCCGCGCTGACCCCGGCCACGATGGAATGCCCCATGCCGATGGGGTGCGGGCGGCCTTGATCGTCGTGTTCGGGCAGCGTCACGACATCGCGGGCGGCGATGAACCGGTGCACCGACGGCGCCAGCACGGAACTCGTCACGACGATCACCGGCAACTGGGTTGCGATGGCGTGGCGCAGCGTGCGGGCAAGCAAGGTGTCGGTGCCATTCGCGCCGCCCAGGCGCTGTTCCAGCTTGTGTCCCGGGCCGCGAAAGCGAGTGCCGCGTCCTGCGGCAAGCACGACGACGGCGGGGCGTCGTTTGATGGTCACTGGGGTCTGCTCACGATTTGCTGCAGTGCGCAAGCATGCCGGTCGGCTCGGTCATATCGAAACTGGGAAGTTCACTTAAGGGAAGGTCTGCATACTTGCAGCCATGAGCAAGCTGAGTGATTTCCGAAAGAGCTACGAACTGGGCGAACTGGACGAGGCCGAAGCGGCCGACGGTCCGCTGTTTTTGTTCAACCGCTGGATGGACGAGGCCATCGCGCACGATGTGTCCGAGCCCACGGCCATGACGCTGGCCACGGTGGGCGCCAACGGCCGGCCATCGACGCGCGTCGTGCTGCTGAAGGGCTGCGATGCGCGAGGCATGGTCTGGTTCACCAACTACGACAGCCGCAAGGGCGAAGAGCTGGCGGTCAACCCGTTTGCTGCGCTGCAGTTCCACTGGGTGGAGATGGAGCGCGTCGTGCGCATCGAGGGCCGCGTCGAGAAAACGTCGGCGCAGGAGTCCGACGACTACTTCGAGAGCCGCCCGCTGGATTCTCGGCTGGGCGCGTGGGCCTCGCCGCAGAGCCGCGTCATCAGCTCGCGCGCGGTGCTGGTGGCCAATGCCGCCAAGGCGGCGGTCCAGCACGGCCTGAGCCCCGAACGGCCGCCGCACTGGGGCGGCTACCGGCTGGTGCCGGAGCGCTTCGAGTTCTGGCAAGGCCGCCGCTCGCGGCTGCATGACCGGCTGGTGTTCACGCTCGACGGCGGCAACTGGCTGCGTGAGCGACTCGCTCCTTAGGGCCCTCAACCCTCAGTTGACCGCGTTGCCGTCCTCGACCCGGTAGTACAGGCCGTAAGGGTCGTCGTGCAGCACGGCCAGCACGCCTTCGACGACGACAGGCTCCAGCGTGTAGCGCACCGGCTTCTTCGTGCGCACTTCGACCATGCCCTCCGGCCCGGCAGGCACGCAGAAGGAGCAGCTCGTCGGCACCGAGGACAGCAGGAAATGTTGCTGCCGGTCACCCGCTTCCAGCGGCGTCATGAAGCCCTGCACCCTCACCGTCTTGCGGTCCAGTGCCTGCACGGCAGCGGGGAAGGTCGGGATGATCTTCTTCTTCTCGGCCCTCGCGGTGACCTGGGACAGCAGCTTCCAGGACAGCACGTCGGCACGCTCCTCCAGCGGTTTGAACGGGCTGCGCGGGTCGTGATAGCCGGGGCCCTGGCCGAGCGGTGGCGGGGTCTGTGCGAAGACGGCGGCTGCCGCGAAGGACAGGGCGAGGAGGGGCTTGAACTTCATGATTGCAGATGGTTTTGGGCTCAACGCGGAGCCTGCAGCAAGGTCGTGACATCCAGACGATAGGCCCGCCAGGCCGGCCAGGCCGCAGCCAGCAGCGCAAGACCTGCGGCCAGCAAGGGCACCAGCCATTCAGCGGTGCTCAGGCCGAGGGCACCCAGGCGCAGCGACTGACGTTCGGCCAGCAGCCGTTCCAGCAGCGCGACGAAGCCATGCCCCGCCGCCAGGCCCAGCAGCGCCGCCAGGCCGGCCAGCAGCAGCGCCTCCAGCGCGATCAGCGCGGCGACCCGACGGGCGGGCGCACCCAGCATGCGCAGCATGGCCAGGTCGCCCTGACGGGCGCGCACCGCGTGCAACAGCGCAACCCAGACGGACAGGCCCGCTGCGGCCAGCAGCACGATGCCGAAACCGCGCAGCACCTCGGTGCCCGCACCCACCAGCCGCATCAGCCGCGCCGTCTCCAGCGCCGGTGCTGCCGCCTGCAGGCCCTCCTGCGCATTGACCCAGCGCGGCAGCATTGCCGCTGCGATCGGGCTGCGGTAGCGCACCAGCGCCAGCGTGATCTCGCGGGGCTCGTCCTCATGGGCGCCAGCGGCGTCGTGGCCTTCGTGCGCTTCGTGATGATCGCCGTGCACCTCCCAGACCGAGGCCAGGTCGGTCAGCACAAGACGGTCCAGCACGCTGCCCGACTCGGCCAGCACACCGACCACTTCGAACGCGTGCTCGCCGTGCGCGTCACCACCCGCCAGGCCATGACTGCCGGCAAACCGGTCGCCCGGCTTGAGCCCGCTCGTGCGCGCCACTTCGGCGCCCAGCACGGCCTGCATCGGCTTTGTCCAGCGCTCGCCTGCAGCGATCTTGCCGCCGTAAAGATCGATGTACTCCGGGGTCGTGCCGACGATGCGATAGCCCTGGAACGAATCACCCAGCGACAGCGGCACGGCCTGGGCGACGAGCGGCTGCTGCTTCAGCAGCGCCAGCGTTGCGAGCGGGATGTTGCCGGTCGGCGCATCGAGGTGGAAGACGCCGGCCAGCATGATCTGCATCGGGCTGCCCTTGGCGCCAACGACGAGGTCGATGCCGGCCAGGTCACGCTTGAGCCCCGCCTCGACCTGGGCGCTGGCGCGCAGCACGAAGGTGACAGCCGCCAGGCCCAGCGTCAGCAGCAACAGGTTGAGCGCGGTGGTCAGCGGGCTGGACCACAGGTAGCGCCAGGCGAGGCGGATCATGTCGCGCCCTCGTCCAGCCAATAGGTCGTGCGGCTGCCCGTGGGCATGGCCGACCGGCCCGCTGGCGACTCGCCGCGCAGCACCACCTCGGCCACGTCATGCCGAGCACTCAGCGCCTCGATGACGCGGCCGTCATGGCTGGCGATGACCAGCGTGCAGCCCTCGCGCTCGGCGGCGTCCAGCAGCAGCGCCAGCAGATGGAGCGTGTGCTCGTCGTCCAGGCTGGCGCTGGGCTCGTCGGCCAGCAGCAGGCGCGGTCGGCGCATCAGCGCGCGGGCCAGCGCCACGCGCTGGGCTTGGCCGACGCTGAGCTGGTGCGGCCGGCGGCCGGCCAGCTCGGCGATGTCGAGCGCGGCCAGCAGTTGGGCCGCGCGAGCCGGGTCGGCGCCCTGCCCTGCGGCCAGCGCCGGCAGTGCCAGGTTCTCCGCCACGGTCAAGGCCTCGCTGAGATGCAGCCGCTGCGGCACGACACCCAGCGTCTCGCCGCGCCACGCGTCCAGCGCGCGTGGACTGAGCCCGGCCAGGTCCGTCCCCGCGACATTGAGTTCACCCTGCTGCACGCGCAGCAGGCCCGACAGCAGGGCCAGCAGCGTCGACTTGCCTGAACCTGAAGCGCCGCGCAGCAGCAGGTGGCGCCCTGCCGGCAGCGCGAAGTCGCGGTACTCGATCTCGCTGCCGCCCGCGTAGCGATAGCGCAGCCCACCCCAGGCCAGCATCACTTCACGAGGCGCTTGAAGCTGGACAGGAACTTGTCCACCTTGCCCGCCACGACAAAGGCGCAGTAGCCCTGCTCCGGGTTGCGGGCGTAGTAGTGCTGGTGGTAGGCCTCGGCCGGGTGGTAGTCGGTCTCGGGCAGCAATTCGGTGACGACACGGCCGCCGTGGTGGTCGTCCGCCTCCTTCAGCACCTCGGCGGCGAGCTGGCGCTGCGCCTCGTTGTGCCAGTAGATGGCGGAGCGGTACTGCGTGCCGACGTCGGCACCCTGGCGGTTCAGCGTCGTGGGATCGTGGATGGTGAAGAAGACTTCCAGCAGTTCGCGCAGCGACACCTCGGCGGGATCGAAGTCCAGCCGCACAACCTCGGCATAGCCCGTCTTGCCACCGCAGACGGCTTCGTAGCTGGGCTTGGAGCCTTGGCCGTTGCTGTAGCCGCTTTCGACATGGTGCACGCCGCGCACGCGCTCATAGACGGCCTCCAGGCACCAGAAGCAGCCACCGGCCAGCGTGATGCGTTCGAGATTCGTTGCGGGCATGGGAACCTTTCAGTGGGCGGCAAGGGAGAGTTCGACATGGGGGCGCCAATCGCTCGCGCAACCCCCGTTGCAGAGCTTGGGCGCGGCGAGGAAGACGCGGGCGTTCGGTGCGCCATGCGCCAGCAGCGCGTCGCGCACGGCCACGGCGCGTGCAATGGCGAGCTGGCGCAAGGCCTCGTCGTCGACCGCATAGCTGGCCATCAGCAGGCCGCGCATCTGGGCCGGCGGCAGGTCCTTGGCCAGGCCGACGACATTCCTGGGCTTGTTGGGCAGCTTGGTCGCCGCGTAGAGCCGCTTCAACGCAGCCTCGGGCGTCCCGGCATTCTCGGCCTTCAGCGCCGCGGCCAGGCGCTGCTCGCGCAGCGCGGGCACCTCGGTCTCCGAGTCCGCCCAGCCGGTCAGCGTCAGCTGCACGCCGGGCTTGTCGGCAAGCAGCCTGGCAATGCGTTCGAGTTGCTCGCCAGCGGCCAGCTCCGCGCTGGCCGGCGCGAAGGGGATCTGCGCCTCCTCCGCAGAATCGCTGCCGCTGAACAGCGAGAACGGCGAGGTCAGCGCCTTGCCGACCAGGTTCAGCACGAGTTTCCAGACCAGGCCGCCGACGCTGAAGTCCGGGTCGCTCAGCGAGCCGCTGACGGGCAGGTTGATGTCGATGATGCCGTTGCCATCCTTCAGCAGCTCGACGGCGAAGCGCACCGGCAGCGTCGTCGCATCGGGGCTGTCGACGCGCTCGCCGAAGGTCAGCTGGTTCAGGATGATCTGGTTGCTCGCCACGAGCTGCCCGCCGGGCTCGACCTTGTAGTTGAGCCGGGCGGACAGCTTGCCGCGCTCGATGGCGTAGCCTGCATACCGGCCCGCATAGCCGGACAGCGGCGCCAGCTCGATGTCGCTGGCATTGGCCTGCACATCCAGCGCCAGCGGTGCGCCCGGTTTGAGCTGGCCGTCGATCTCCAGCAGCCCGGTGCCGGCGACCTTGCCGCGCACCGTCAGGGGCGCCATCACCGCGCTGGTGGAAGAGAAGGCGCCGAGCGAGCCCTGCAGTTCGCTCAGGCGGGCGCTGTAGTTGGGCTTGACGAAGCGGTCGTTGAAGTCGACCAGGCCGCGATTGACGCGGATGCGCTCGACGGCGAACACCGGCTGCGGCGCCGAGGCCGCCGGTGCGGCAGCCGCAGCGGACGCCGCTTCCGCCGGGCCGATATCGCGCAGGTTCAAGCGCCCCTGCTCGTTGACGATGAGCCGGGCGTAGGCGTCCTCCAGCAGTGCGTCGCGCACGTCCAGACGCGGCGGCGCCCCGGGCGCCAGCGCGAGCTTGAGCCCGTCGAGCTGCAAGGCCTGCCAGCTCAGCAGGTCTTCGCCAACGACCCGCTGGCCATCGACCACGCGCGCCTGCAACAGCGCGAGCGGGCCCACGCGCAGATCGCCGTCCAGCGTGGCCTGCCAGGCACCGCCCGCCTGCTGGCTGGCGCTGACCTGGGCCTTCAACCCGAGGTCGGCACGCTGCAGTTGCAAGCCCCAGGCCGGGTCCAGGTAGGCGTTCAACAGTTGCAGCGGCAGGGCTTGCGCTTGCAGCGTGCCGATGGCCGACAGCGGCGTCAGGCCGATGCGGCCGCTCACTGCAGACTGCCCCCGCTGGCCGCAACCGGCTGATTGTTGGCCCCCAGCGTGGCGAGCTGCGTGCTCAGCTGGGCTTGCAGCGGCGCCGCAGCCGGCCAGGCGAGCGGGCCGAGCTGCAGGCGCAACGGCTCGACGGCCAGGGCCACTGGTGCGACGCCGGCCGGCACGGCGGCATCGCGCCAACGAAGCGCGCCGCGCTCGACCTGCAGGCCGGCGAGCTGCAGCTTCCAGGCCGGGCGGGCAGCTGGGGTGGGGGCCGAAGCGGCGGGCTCCGCAGGCCACAGCGGCGCCAGGTTGAGCCGGCCGCCGCCGTCACGGGCGAGCTGGGCCCGCGGCGCGGCGAGCTTCAGCGTGCCCAGACGCAGCGAACGGCTGGCGGGGTCCACCTCGGCCTGGTCGAGCTGGGCGCCCGCCACGGTCAGCAGCGGCATGGCCGCCAGCGTGAGGCGGGCATCGTCGATCTGCAGATCGCGCAGCGTGAGCCTGGCGCGCTCCGCAGCGCCGGCGGCCAGCGGGTCTTTGACGCTCAGCGTGGCCTTCGTCGACACGCCGGCCGTGAGCCTGGCGCCGCCGGGCAGCGGCAGCCACGCGGCCAGGCGTTCGATGGCCAGCCGCTGCAGCTCGGCCTCGGCCTGAAGCGCCTCGGGCGACACCTTGGCCTGCGCGGTCAGCGTGGCGTCACCCAGGCGCAGGCTGGCGTCGAGCTGGGTGGGCGCCCGCAGCGGCCAGGCAGCGGCGCCGAGCTTGAGCTGGATGGCGTCGAGTTCGAGGTCGCGCATGGCAAAGCGGCCATCGCTGACCCGCAGCCCGGCCAGGCTGATCTGCCAGGGCGCGCCTGGCGCGCCGCCGCTGACGCGGGAGGCGGGGATGGGGCGCAGCCAGACGCTGGGCGACGCCAGCTCGACCTGCCCGAAGCCGAGTTGGCGGCGCAGCGGCTGCGCGTCGGTCAACGGCAGGTTCAGGCGCTGGACGCTTAACAGCGGCTTGCCGTCGGGCTGGGTCAGCGCCAGCTCGTGCAGCTGCACACCGCCGCTCAGCTTGACACCGGGCGGCTGCCGGGGGCGCTCGGCGAAGTCCAGCGCCAGGTCGAGGTCCAGCCTGCCGCCGGTCAGGCGCAGCGGCAGGCTGGCCGGCAGGTAGGCGCCCAGCGGGGCGAGGTCCAGCCCGGCCAGCTTGAAGGACAGCCGGGCGCTGACGTCGTCTTCAAAGGGCAGCGCCTCGGCCCGGCTGTCGAAGGCGACGCCGTCGAGCTTGCCGCTCAACTGTGGCTGCAGCTTGACCTTGACGTGAGACTCCAGCGTCGACACGAACGGCAAGGACAGCTGCAGGTCTGCCAGTTCGTGCTGACGCTGCACCGGCCGGTCGTCGAACAAGACGCGGCCCTCGGTCAGTTCGATGTTGTAGACGGCGAACTCCACCTCGGGCGCGGGCTCGTCCGGTACCGCAGGCTTGGCGGCGAAGCGCTCCCACAGGTCGTCGATGTCGTAGTGGCCGTCTGCCAGACGGGCCAGGCGCAGCTCGGGCCGGGTCAGTGCCAGGGATTCGATGACGGCGCGGCCGTGCAGCAGCGAGCGCAGCGACAGCGCGGCGTCCACGCGGGTCAGCGTCAACAGGGGTGGCCGATCGGCCGCCGGGCCGTCGATACGCAAGCCATCCAGCACGACGGCCAGCCGCCAGGGCTGGAAATGCGCCTGCTCGATGCTCACCTGGCGGCCCAGCGCCTGGCTCGCCAGCGCCATGCCGCTGCCGGCGATCCAGCCCGGCAGCGCCAGCGTCACGACCAGCAGCGCAAGAGTGAGCAGGGCCGACAGCGCGGCCAGCGCCCAGAGGGCGGTGCGAAGAGAGGGGCGGGGAACGGTCATCACGGCGGGCGCATTATTGTTGTCGGCGATGATGACGGCCGTGAGCATTGACCTCGTCTACGCCGGATTCAAGACCCTGGTGCTCGTGGCCGCGCTGCCGCCGGCCCCGCTGCTGCTTCTGGCCGCCTGGGGCGGCTGGCGGTTGAAGCGTCAGCGCCGCGGCGGCGCCAGGCTGCTGGCTTTCGGGCTGCTGCTCGCCTGGCTGTCCGCGACCGAGGCCGTCGGTGAACTGCTGAGCCGCGCCATCGGGCAGCCGGCAGCGCTCCACCCCGCCCAGGTGGACGCGCTGCGAGGGCAGTCGGATGGCGCCGTGTTGGTGCTGGGCGGTGGCGTGCGCCGCCAGGCACCGGAGTTCGGCACGGCCGTACCCAACGAAATCACGGCGGAGCGCCTGGCCTACGGCGTGTGGGCTGCACGGCGCAGCGGCTGGCCGCTGGCCTTCACCGGCGGCATCGGCTGGACGGCGACGGAACTGCTGCAGCCCGAAGCCAGCATCGTCTCCCGCGTCGCCGCCCAGGACTACGGCCTGCCATTGCGCTGGGCCGAGAGCCAGTCGCGCGACACCCGGCAGAACGCCGCCAACACCTTGCCACTGCTCGCGCAGGCCGGCGTCAGGCAGGTGGTGCTGGTCACGCATGAAGCCCACATGCGGCGGGCGCTGCGGGCCTTCGAGGCGGAGGCGGCACCGCTGGGCATGCGCATCCTGCCCGCGCCGGTAGGCCTGCGGGTCGACGCATTGAGCGCCCTCAGCGACTGGTGCCCGTCAAGTGGCGGCTTCGGGCGGGTGCGCTATCTGGCCTACGAGACGCTGGCCTGGTGGGCAGGCCGCTGAATCGACCGCAGAAGTAGAAACCCCGCCGGGCTTGGAGGCCGGGCGGGGTCGGGTGGCGAGGCCACCTTGGGGCTCAGAGGCGATTTGCCACTGGGCTCCTGGCGCGCAAGGGATTGCGCCAGAGGTTGCGCCTGAAAAGGCCTAACAACAATAGGCGAACGCCGTCAGGCCTTCAAGAAGAGTTGCCCGAATAGCGCTTCGGCGCGTGCCGTGACCTCCGGCGGCAACGTGATGCTGCGGCCCCATTCGCGGGTCGTTTCACCCGGCCATTTGTTGGTGGCGTCCAACCCCATCTTGCCGCCCAGGCCGCTGACGGGCGAGGCGAAGTCGAGGTAGTCGATGGGCGTGTTGTCCACCAGCGTGGTGTCGCGCACCGGGTCCATGCGGGTGGTGATGGCCCAAATCACCTCCTGCCAGTTGCGTGTGTCGATGTCGTCGTCCACCACGACGATGAACTTCGTATACATGAACTGGCGTAGGAAGCTCCAGATGCCGAACATCAGCCGCTTGGCATGGCCCGGGTAGGACTTCTTGATCGAGACGACGGCCATGCGGTAACTGCAACCCTCGGGCGGCAGGTAGAAGTCGACGATCTCGGGGAACTGCTTTTGCAGGATGGGCACGAAGACCTCGTTGAGCGCCACGCCCAAGATGGCCGGCTCGTCCGGCGGCTTGCCTGTGTAGGTCGAGTGATAGATCGGGTTCTTGCGCTGGGTCTGGCGCGTGATCTCGAAGACGGGGAACCAGTCCTGCTCGTTGTAATACCCGGTGTGGTCGCCGAAAGGCCCTTCCAGCGCATGCAGGTAACCGCCCTTCTCCTTCAGCGGCACGCCGCGCTCGCTGACGCCGGTGAAGCCTGGCGCGACGGGCGGGATGTAGCCTTCAAGCACGATCTCGGCCGAGGCCGGCGCCTGCAGCGGCTGATGCTTGCCGACGCCGGTGTTGACCAACTCGGTGCGGGAGCCGCGCAGCAGACCGGCGAACTGGTACTCGGACAGGCTGTCCGGCACTGGCGTGACGGCGCCGAGGATGGTGGCCGGGTCCGCTCCGAGGGCCACGGCAATGGGAAACGGCTCGCCAGGATGGGCCAGTGCATGGTCGCGAAAGTCCAGCGCACCGCCCCGGTGGGCCAGCCATCTCATGATGACCTGACGAGGCCCGATGAGCTGCTGGCGGTAGATGCCCAGGTTCTGACGGGTCCGTGTGGGGCCTCGGGTGATGACCAGACCCCACGTGATCAGGGGGGCTGCGTCGTCCGGCCAGCAGTGCTGGATGGGCAGGCGGCCGAGGTCGATGTCGCTGCCTTCGAACACCTCTTCCTGGCAAGGCGCCTTGCGCTGCACGGCGGGCTTCATGTCCCACAGGGCCTTGACCATCTGCAGTAGCTTGCCGGCATCCTTGAGGCCCTTGGGCGGCTCGGGTTCCTTGAGGCTGGCCAGCACACGGCCGACATCCCGCAAATCGGCCAGAGACCCAGCGCCCATGCCGAGTGCGACGCGACGGGTTGTCCCGAAAAGATTGGTCAAGGCTGGGGTGGAGTGACCGGCGGGGTTCTCGAACAAAAGCGCCGGTCCACCGGCCCGCAGCACACGGTCGCTGAGGGCCGTCATCTCCAGCATGGGCGAGACTTTTTCATGCACACGCTTGAGCTCGCCCAGGCCCTCCAAGCCGGCGATGAAGTCCCGCAGGTCGCTGTATTTCATAACTAAAAGTAGTATTGATTGGCCATTGCAGCCTTGACTGGTTATCTAGCGCCCGTAAAATTCGCCGCTTCGGGTTTCTACTGAAGCCTGACGGCAGGGCGAAAGCCTGCGAAGTTATCACTGTCGCCCCTCCCGGGCCGCCGCACGGCAGCCTGCGGTGGGCAGGGACATTCAAGGAGTCGCATGACGACACGTCAAGACCTGATCACTCTGGCTCGCCACACGCGGCAGTCGGTGTCGCTGTTCGTCAAGGACATCGGCAACGGCATGCTCGTTGTCAGCCACAACACGCTGGCGCTCGTCGGGCTGGCGGTGGTGGCGGTGCTGCTGGTGTTTTCAAGTCAAGCGGGTCTGCGCGAGAAGCTGGAGTCGGCAACGCTGGGTTGGCTGAACGCGCGCCACGAGGCCCGTGCGGAAGCCGATGGCAGCATGCTGCTGCCTGCAGAGCCCGATGCGATTGCCCGCGCCACCGCCACCGACCCCCGCGACCTCAGCCGCCAGCAATCCGCCGTGGCCCACTGGCTGGCGCGCCGCTACAGCGTGGCGCCGGAACCCATCAGCCGCCTGGTGCAGGAAGCCTGGGCCGTGGGCAGCCGCGCCAAGGTCGAGCCAACGCTCATCCTCGCCATCATGGCCATCGAGTCGCGCTTCAACCCGTTTGCGCAAAGCCCGGTCGGCGCCCAGGGCCTGATGCAGGTCATGACCCGCGTGCACGACGACAAGTACGAAGCCTTCGGCGGCACCCATGCCGCCTTTGACCCGGTCACCAACCTGCGCGTCGGCGTGCAGGTGCTCAAGGAATGCATCCAGCGCGCTGGCAGCCTGGAAGACGGCCTGCGCCACTACGTCGGCGGTGCGAACCTGCCCGAGGACACCGGCTACACCGCCCGTGTGCTCGCGGAACACGACCTGCTGAAGGCCGTGGCCGGCGGCCGCAGTGTTCACCCGGCAACGGTTGCGCGGCCCGCGCGCGAGCCCGCTTCGGCGCCTTCGGCTGCCGATTCTGACCAGATCGCGCTGCTGCGCTGATTTACACTGGCGGCTCACGCGACTGGCGATCAGGGTCACAAGCTGACCTGAGGTGGGCCACCACCGGGGAGCGTGAGGCGGCTGTCTTCGATAGGGCAATCGCTTTCAGCCGTTCGCCTGGGCAGCCTTGGTCGTCACGTCAGCCGTGAGCGCCTTGGATTTACCGCCTGACCTTCGGAAACAACGCCATGTTTGACCGCACCACCTCCACCCTCGCCCTGGTCGACCCTGAACTCTGGACCGCCGTCCAGAACGAGACTCGCCGCCAGGAAGACCACATCGAGCTGATCGCCAGCGAGAACTACACCTCGCCGGCCGTCATGGAAGCCCAGGGCAGCCAGCTGACCAACAAGTACGCCGAGGGCTACCCCGGCAAGCGTTACTACGGCGGCTGCGAGTATGTCGACGTGGCCGAGCAACTGGCCATCGACCGGCTGAAGCAGCTGTTCGGCGCCGAATTCGCCAACGTGCAGCCCAACTCCGGCTCGCAGGCCAACCAGGGCGTGTTCTTCGCGCTGCTGCAGCCCGGCGACACGATCATGGGCATGAGCCTGGCCGAAGGCGGCCACCTGACCCACGGCATGCCGCTGAACATGAGCGGCAAGTGGTTCAACGTGATCAGCTATGGCATGGACGCCAACGAGGCCATCGACTACGACGCGATGGAAGCCCTGGCACGCGAGAAGAAGCCCAAGCTCATCATCGCCGGCGCCTCCGCGTACTCGCTGCGCATCGACTTCGAGCGCTTCGGCAAGATCGCCAAGGAGATCGGCGCCTACTTCATGGTGGACATGGCCCACTATGCCGGCCTGATCGCTGCGGGTGTCTACCCAAATCCGCTGCCCCACGCCGACGTCGTCACGTCCACCACGCACAAGAGCCTGCGCGGCCCGCGCGGCGGCATCATCCTGACGAACAAGGAAGACATCGCCAAGAAGATCAACTCGGCCATCTTCCCCGGCATCCAGGGCGGCCCGCTGATGCACGTCATCGCCGGCAAGGCTGTGGCCTTCAAGGAAGCACTGACGCCTGAGTTCAAGGCCTACCAGGAACAGGTCGTCAAGAACGCCAAGGTGCTGGCCGAGACGTTGATCGAGCGCGGCCTGCGCATCGTCTCCGGCGGCACGGAAAGCCACGTCATGCTGGTGGACCTGCGCCCCAAGAACCTGACCGGCAAGGAAGCCGAGGCCATCCTGGGCGCTGCCCACATGACCTGCAACAAGAACGGCATCCCCAACGACCCGCAGAAGCCCATGGTCACCAGCGGTATCCGCCTGGGCACGCCGGCGATGACGACGCGCGGTTTCAAGGAGGAGCAGGTGCGCGCCACGGCCCACCTGATTGCCGACGTGCTGGACAAGCCGCACGACGAGGCCAACCTGGCTGCCGTGCGCGAGAAGGTTGCGGCGCTGACGGCCGCCTTTCCGGTCTATCGCGGCTGAGCGGCGACCGCCGTGCGCTGCCCGTTCTGCTCGCATACCGAGACGCAGGTCGCCGAGACCCGGGAGTCGGATGAGGGCGACGTCGTCCGGCGCCGGCGCCGCTGCCTGTCCTGCGACAAGCGCTTCACGACCTACGAGCGGCCGGACATCGCCCTGCCCTCTGTCGTCAAGAAAGACGGGCGGCGGGCCGACTTCGACGCTTCCAAGCTGCGCGCCTCCATGCAGCTCGCGCTGCGCAAGCGCCCGGTCAGCGTCGAGCAGATCGACGCGGCCATCAATCGGATCGAGGAAAAGCTGCTGGCCAGCGGCGCCCGTGAGATTGCATCCACCCGGCTGGGCGAACTGGTCATGCGCGAGTTGAAGCGCATCGACAAGGTTGCCTACGTGCGTTTCGCGTCGGTCTACCGCAGCTTTGAGGACGTGGACGAGTTCCGGCAGTTGATCCGCGAGATCTGACTCGGGATTTCCCTATCCCCCGTCAGGGGGGGCGCGGGGGATGCCATCCTTCCCTCCCCCTCTTCGTTCCGCCCTTGGGGGGAGAGACGCCGACAGGGCCGCTTCCTAGAGTTCGTTCATCGACAACGAACCGCAGGAAGCCGCCATGAACCGCACCTCCACCGCACGCCGCAACCGCTCCGGCTTCACCCTCGTGGAGCTGTGCACCTGCCTGGGCATTGCCGCCGCTCTGCTCGGGCAGGCCGTGCCTTCGTTGAGCAAGCTGCGCCAGGAGCAGGCCCTGCGCGCCGCGGCCAATGCACTGGCCGGGGATCTACGCCTGGCCCGCAGCGAGGCGGTGAACGCTGGCGAGTCGGTCTACTTCCGGGTCAGCGGCAAGGGCGCCAACGCCTGCTACGTGCTGCACACGGGCGCCCGCAACGAATGCGATTGCGCCGGTGGCAAGGCCGTTTGCAAGACACCAGGCAGCCAGGTCATCAAGGCCGAATGGGTGTCGGCGGGCCAGCCGATGCGGCTGCGCAGCAATGCCGAAACGCTGGTTTTCCAGTATCGCCAGGGGCTGGTGACGCAGACCGGCAGCATCGAGCTGAGCCTGGACAACGGGCCTGGCATCCGTCAGGTCATTGCGATCACGGGTCGTGTGCGCAGTTGCGCCACGGGGGCAAAGCTGGCCGGCATGGTCAACTGTGCCTGAGCCCCTCATTCATGCGGGTTTGCGACCGACGGCGCATGAGCGGCGACGAGCGGCAGCGCAGTAACCTTTGATCTCACCATTGGTGCGGAAAATTACGCATATGCGACATCCTTTCCATCCACGCCTGCGCTCAGGGGGCTTCACGCTCATGGAGCTGATGATCGCAGTCGTCGTGGTGGGCATCCTTGCTTCCATCGCCTATCCGGCGTACACGTCCACGATCCAGCGCAGCCGTCGCGCAGATGCCATTGCCGCGCTGACCGCCCTCATGCAAGCCCAGGAGCGCTACCGGTCCAATCATGCGACGTATGCGGACAGCCTGGAGACGTTGAATGTGAGCGTCGAGAAGGTCTACAAGTATTACGACGTCACCTTTGCGGGCATCGGAGACTCGGGCTTCAAGTCGGGCTATGTGGTGACGGCCACGCCGAAACGTGATGGCAGCCAGGCGTCGGATAGCGATTGCGCCACGCTCAGCATCAGGCTCGACGGTTCGATTTTCAGATACGAAGCCGAAAATTCCGCAGGCGTGAGCAGCGCCAGACAATGCTGGGGGCGCGATCATGGTTCGTCATGACCATGGCCGTCAGGCGGGCGTCACGCTGGTCGAGATGCTCATCGGCGTGGCGATCCTCGGCGTCTTGCTCGCATTGGCCGTTCCCTCGCTGAGCGGCCTGATGGAACGGCGCCGTGTTGTCGCAGCGGCCGGTGAGATCGCCAGCATGTTCGTTCAGGCGCGGTCCGAAGCGACCAGCCTCAACTACGGGGTGAACATCCACCTGCAACCCGTCCCGGCCAGTGTTGGCCAGTTCAGTTGCATGCGTATGAGCACCGATGCAGCAATGGACGTCTGCCGCTGCAACCGGGCGGCG